>WARP01007682.1_pt1 | contig 13609 bp, 5 predicted proteins | sample 4769151 | NCBI WGS metagenome assembly WARP01 (sample SAMN08893023, study PRJNA449175) | gut metagenome | isolation source: rumen sample fed with dry roughage | host: cow | place: India: Nagpur | collected 2016 | reverse complement strand
AAAAAAAATGTATCTTTGCAGCGTTAATTAAAATGCGAACCAAACTGTTGTCTATAGAAAAACATTTACTTTATTAGTTCATTTAATAAAGAAAGGAGTTTCTGATGAAAGCTGCGTTTTTATCTGACAATGAGTTGGTTTCACGTTACCAGCTGGGTGATGAGTCTGCCCTTAAAATCCTTATCGGCCGTTATGAAAAAAGGCTGTTCACCTATCTTATGATTTCCGTGAAAAACAAGGAACTTGCTGAAGATATCTTCCAAGATACCTTCATTAAGGTTATCAACACCATCCGTTCCGGCAATTATCACGAAGAAGGCAAATTCTTCCAATGGATAATGCGCATTGCCAATAATTTGCGTATTGACCATTATCGGAAAATGCAACGCCTCCCGTTGTATGAGGGGAACGGCGAATTCGACATTTTCGATATTATCAGTACTCGCGAGGAGTCGGTGGAGCAAAAGCTCATCCGTGAGCAAATCTTTGAAGATGTCTCCCATCTTGTGGAATATCTTCCACCCGAGCAGAAAGAGGTGCTGGTGATGCGTATCTATCAGGATTTTAGCTTTAAGGAGATAGCCGACATGACCGGAGTGAGTATTAATACGGCTTTGGGTCGGATGCGTTATGCCCTGATCAATCTCCGTAAGATGATTGCCCGTCACGGCGTTGTTGTAGATTAGGCATGAACGCTTTGTTTCTTTTGCATAGTTCTGGTTATTAGACTGTTGCCTTATAATGCGACCCTAATTTGTGTTGCAACGAAAAAAAATGTACTTTTGCAGCCGATTTATAAAAATACAATAATATGGCAACGACAGCTGACTTTAAAAATGGATTGTGCATCGTCCATAACAATGAATTGTGGACTATCGTAGAGTTCCTTCATGTGAAACCCGGAAAAGGTAACACCTTCGTCCGCACAAAATTGAAAAACATAAAATCTGGCAGAGTGCAGGAATTCCGCTTCGATGCGGGCATTAAGATTGACCTCGCCCGTGTGGAGCGCCGCCCGTACCAGTTCCTCTACAAGGAAGATGAGAACACGTACAATTTTATGCATTCGGAAACCTACGAGCAACTTTCCATAGACAAGTCCATCATCAATAATCCCGACCTTCTCAAAGAGGGTCAGCCCGTTGAGATTATGTATCACACGGATACGGACACCCCGCTGACATGCGAGCTTCCGCCGTTTGTTGATCTGGAGGTGATTGAGGCCGACCCCGGTGTGAAAGGCGATACGGCTACCAACTCGCTCAAACGCGCAGTGGTGGAGACAGGTGCAGAAGTTTATGTGCCCCTCTTCATCAATGTCGGTGAGAAAATTAAAGTTGACACCCGTAGCAATAAGTATTCTGAGCGCGTTAAATAGTTTTGCGCGTTTTTCGTTAATTTTTATTATCCTGCATGAGATTTCCCCATCCTTTAACAGTAGATGCGATTCTCGGTATGCTCGGACATGAGGTTTCCCTCAAAGGTTCATACAATGGACTTGTGATGGGTGTTAACGAGATGCACTCCGTGGAACCCGGCGACCTTTCTTTTGTGGATAACGACAAGTACTACAAACGGGTCGTGGGGAGTGCCGCGTCGGTCATCCTTATTGATAACGACGAGATGGAGTGTCCGGAAGGCAAACTGCTGATTGTGACGGACGATCCACTGCGGGATTATCTGTCCGTGGTGCACCGCTATGTGCAATTTAACCCGCAGCAGACGGCAGTTCACCCCAGTGCCATTATTGGTGAGGGAACGGTGCTGCAGCCACTCGTGTTTGTGGGCGAAAATGTAAAGATCGGCTNNAGTAATTGCTTGATCCATTCTAATGTGAGCATATATGCCAATACGGTCATTGGTGACAATGTGATCATCCATTCCAACACCACAATTGGCGGCGATGCTTGCTATTTTCAAAAACGTCCAGATGGCTGGATTAAGTTGGAATCCTGTGGCGGAACCTATATTGGAAACGATGTGGAGATAGGCTGCTCCTGCTGTATTGACAAGGGTGTGTCCGGAACTACCTACATAGGCGATGGTTGCAAGTTCGACAATCTGGTGCAGGTGGGACACGATACCCATATTGGAAAACGCGTGCTCTTGGGCGCCCAAAGTGGGGNNCCGGATGTACCTTTGTGGATGACGACTGTAAGATTTGGGCAAAAGCCTCAATAAACAAAGACTTGTACGTAGCGAAAAACACCGTTTTGTACGCCCTGTCGGCAGTGAATAAGGATGTGCGGGAGGAAGGACAGACGCTTTTCGGCATTCCAGCCGTGGATGTACAACAAAAGTGGAAAGAAATGGTTTTGACCAAGAATCTTTCCACTTTGTATGCGGATGTTGCCGCATTGAAAAAAGAGTTAGAAGGCAGGAAATAAATCCTGCCTTTTTTTATTTCATAGTGCTTCTTACAGCGTTGAGGTCGGATTCAATCTTACGGATTTCCTCCAAGTTTGTTTTTTGCTGTTGGGCGATTTTTTCAGCTTCCTTTTGCAGCTTTGCGATCTGAGACTGGTTCTTTTTCATGCTCTGTTCGAGTTTTTTCTGGGTCTTTTGGAGTTTGTTTAGATTCTCTTGCAACGTGTTGGCTTGCTGTTTGAGAGAGTATTCTTTGATGTAGGGTACAAGGTCATTGAGGTAAGCCTTGATGGATGCTGCCGTTTCGGGATCATTGGTGGAAGTGATGGTGTTCAAGTTTCCAGAACAAACAATAAAGAAGAGTTGAGCCGTTTTAGCTCCCTTTTTCCCACTTTCCGTTACCATGTAGTAGATGTCGTAATTGGCGGCTCCGAAAGGAGCAAAGGGTTGGTTGAGGTAGGCGCGGAATTTACCTTCGTTGGAGGATTTCAAACCGTAAGTCTTTTCCATCCGTTCGCGCAGGGCTGCATTGACGAGCTCAGCGTTGGCAGAGGCTATGCTGAGGGTGTAGCCAGAGAGATTCTCCTTGCCAAATTTGATGGGGGATTCATGAACATTCTGAGCGGTAAGAGCAAAGGTTATACCGACAATGCTGAGGAATAGGAAAATTTTTTTCATACCAAATAGTTATTTAGGAAAAATTATTAATTTGTTTGTGTTCAAAAAACGTATTCGCCAAAGATGACTGCAAAAATAAAAAAAAATATTTTTGCAGCAATTATGATGGAGATGTTTTATAATCATTTTGATTCTGCTTTTCCAGTTTATTTGGCTCCTATGGAAGGGATAACCGACAGGTCGTTTCGCCTGGCTTGCAAGGAGCAGGGCGCGGATGTGCTGGTGTCGGAGTTCGTTTCCTCAGACGCGCTCTCGCGGGTTGTGGAGAAGAGTGTCCGCAAAATGGACTTCGACGAGCGGGAACGCCCATTTGGGATCCAGATTTTCGGTCATGATGAGGAGTCTTTGGTGAAGGCCGCCCGCATGGCAGAGGCCGCCGGTCCCGATTTTGTGGACATAAACTGGGGATGCCCGGTGAAGAAAGTGGTTAATAAAGGCGCGGGAGCCGCCATCTTGCGAGACATCCCGAAGATGGTTTCGCTGACGGGTGCTGTGGTGCGGGCGCTCCACTTGCCCGTGACGGTGAAGACTCGTCTTGGCTGGGATAGCTCCGACAAACCCATCGTGGATGTGGCCGAGCGTTTGCAGGATGTGGGGATACGCGCCATCGCCATACACGGGCGAACCCGTGCTCAGATGTATGGGGGAGAGGCCGACTGGTCTCTGATAGGCGCTGTGAAACAGAACCCCCGGATGACAATTCCAATCATTGGAAATGGCGACATCGACAGTGCCGAAAAGGCTGTTCTTTACCATGAACGTTACGGTGTTGATGCGGTAATGGTGGGTCGTGCAGCCATTGGCAATCCCTGGATTTTCCGACAGATTAAGGATGTTTTGGCAGGCAGGGAACCCTTTGTACCCGACTATGAAGAACGTGTGTCCACGGTTTTGAAGCAGTTGCGCTTGGCAGCGGAGGAGAAAGGAGAACGGAGGGCTGTGCTTGAAATGCGTACCCAGTATGCCGGATATTTCCGTGGACAAGGACATTTCAAACCTTTCCGAATGCGCCTCATGAATGCCCAATCTATTGCGGAATGTTCCGCAATATTACAGGCTTACCAGCCAGAGTAGGTCTGACGATCCAAGTCATGATTTGTTATTTGTCGGATGACTCTTGCTAAGTCTTCAGCACCTATGTTTTATCCTGTTATTTACGCTCTTTTCCCCTTCAAGAAAAAAATAGGAAAACTGTAGAAAAGAGTTGGTTGTTTCAGAAAAAAATTGTATTTTTGGCGGCTTATTGTATAAGGTAAATAAGTCGTTTTTTTTTGATAATAAATAAATCGCTCATACAATGAAAAGACTTTTAACTGCTATTGTCGGAATGCTGCTTCCCGCCATGATGTTGGCACAACCTATGGATACAGCCAGAGTATATTGGGAGAATTTCGACGGTCCAACTGTTAATGTAGTGACGTCCACAAACTTGAGTTCGTCTGGAGACTGGAAACCGAATACATCGTATTATGTTTCCTCCCCCAAATCGTACCATTCCCAAGTGTATGATCACTCCGGTGCTAGTACCTTGTATCTTGACATTGTGCTGAACTCTTCCAGCATGACAGATTCGGTACGGAAGATATATCTTGATTTTGACCATATCTGTAAAGTTAGCCAATTGGATGAGGCATTTATTTACTATAGAAAGGCTAGCTCCCTCAACTTCTTGGGAGAACCCAACTATGGAAACCCCATCAAGTTGACCTTTACGCAGACGAGCCCCTGCTATCTGTCAAGTCCTGCGGGTACGTTCAATGGCCAGGCCGGTCAGTTCTCCGATGCTTGTTATTCGCAATGGGCGAGCGGTAACAACAATGCCAACCCCACCAGTGCCTGGTGGCGTCACGAGTTCTTCGATCTCTCTTCATTCGTTTTGGATGGCTCTACTCAATATCTCCAATTGCAGTTCCGTGTTAATAAAAGTTCCCCCTCCACTACGGGCTCCGAAGCTTGTAAGGGCTGGTACGTCGATAACTTGAATGTAGTTCTCTCCAACTGCGAGTTGATTCCTCCGAAAATCCAGTTAACGGCTCCGCTTTATTACGGAACTTCCAGCACAACACTGAATTTCCTTGGTCCTTGGATTATCCATGCCACGCTTTCGGATAACGATACCATCGACACTTCCCGTGTAGTTTTCTCCTATCAGATTTGTCCTTACCAAAGTCCTGCCCAACCCATGGTAACTGTTCCCAACACGTTTACGGTCAACCAACTTTCCGCAAGCGGGCACACATTGAAGGGAGAGTGGGAGATGCCCATCATTTGTTATAACGACACCATTCGTTACCATCTATACATGGAAGATGTTCACGGCAGTTCCGCTCGTGTGGATACCTACCTGGTAGCCCATCACGGATACACGAACATCCAGAACAACGACTGTAAATTGGACAGCTTGGATAACAAGAGTTGGCCGCACTGCTTTATTACCGGGTCACAGCAACCGGTGAAGCTCTATTTCAAGAACCGAAGCGATGCCGCACATTCCATTCAGACAGGTAGTGGCTATCAGACAGAAATGACAGTCGGCTTCCAGGTGAAGAATGAGAGCGGCCAAATTATTCACAATTCCACGCATAACTGGAACGGATCTCTCTGTTTCGATGAGCCTGACAACCTCTCTTTGGGTAACTTCACGCCTTCGCACGGTTGGAACTACATCACCGTGTTTGTGAAGACCCGTAATGGTCAGACCGACGGCAACCACTCAAACGACACCCTTAAAATCCAGTGGTATTCCTGCGACAGCCTGTTGCGCGGTGACTATACGGTAGGTGGCACCAATCCGGATTTCGTGTCCATCGAGGAGGTGAAGAACAATCTCGAATATTGCAGTCTGGGTGGCCCGGTGACTTTCCATTTGCGTCCCGGAACCTATCACGACTTCACGTTCCGAAAGAACTATATTGGTCAGTCGGATGTGAACACCATCACTTTTGTGGGTGATAGCCGTGACAACGTTATCATTACTAATAATACGCCCGATACGAATGCTTCTACCTATTACGGAGCCCTTACGTTGATAAACGTTAAGAACTACCGTTTCCGCAATATGACGTTCCAAGCCAACCAGGCAGCCGTGTCACGTGCGGTGGTCATCCGGGGCAATGGTACAACCGATGTCCAAGTGGACAATTGTAAGATTTTGGCTAACCCGACCAATACAGTGACGACAACGAGTTACGCAGTTGGCCGTGAAACGTCCACTACCACCGTCGCGGACTCGATTGTATTCAGCAATTGTATCATGCAGGGCGGTAACTTCGGCGTCTATTACATAGGTAATTCTCAGTCCGGCAATAACCGTCGGCAAAATAATCTTACCATTGAAAACTGTCAAATTAGCTCTTGCTACCGAGGTATTTACGCCAAGTATTCAAGACCGCTGACTCTTCTTAACAACCATATTACCCAATATCCGATGAGCAGTCATCAGGAGTTCAGTGGTATTTACGCGGAATATGCCGTGGGGGCAGACATCGACGGGAACACGATTGACAGCACATTCAATGCAGAGTACGGTATTTGCGTAAAGAATTTCACAACAGAGGATTTCTACATTCGCAACAACCATGTGAAAGTGGGTAATTCTAAATTCGGTGTATATGTGGGAAGTAGTTCTTCTACCAATTCCGACACTGGATATGTTTACAATAATGAGGTGATCCTGTATCCGATTACGGAGGGTACATCCTATGCTATGGAGTTGGAGACTGCTACAGGATTGCAACTGACCAATAACAGTTTGTATGTTAAGTCAGACGCCCCATATAGCAACACTGCTCCGCTTTACATCAAGAATACGGCAAACAACAACATCACCTTTTTGAGGAACAATGTACTGGTCAATGAGTGCAACAGCAGTGATAATACGAACTATGCTTTGCATCTGCAGAATACGTCCAAGGTAGTTGGCGGCTACAACAATCTCTATTCCGCATCGTCCACTGTGGCGTATTCCACTGTTGCCCGTAACTCCATCAATGAGTTTGAGACTGCCATGCCCACTTGCACAAACAACATCAGTTTGTTGCCTCCCATGACCAATGCGACGGTTTCGCTGCTGCCTACCGACTTTACGGGTATGGAATGTAGCCGGAACGCACATGTTATGCAGGATATCCGTGGTACCCAGCGTACAGCGCTGACCTATATGGGGGCCTACGCCAACCAGATCGACGCTACGGATGCTTCCGTAGTGGCTCTGCTGGTACCTTCTCTCGGTGACTGTCCTCAATCTTCGTACAACATCACGGTCTCTGTGGCGAACAAAGGTTCTCAGGTGTTGAACTTCGCCAACCATAATGCTGTTATCACGGTTTTGTCCGACTCTCTTAACTTGAATGTGAATAAAAACATCACTTCCGGTACCGTGCCTGTGTTGGGTTCTTCTCCGCAAGTGGTAGCCAATAATATTGTCATCCCGACCAACCAGGCCATCGACCTAACGTTTATTATCCGTACGGTGGGCGACAACAACTATTTGAACGATACGCTCCGTACCACCTTCATTATGGAGTCGGCACGTCCGGACTATGAAGAGAATTTCAGTTCTGGGACGCAGCAGACGTGGACATTCACGCAGTTGGCGGGTGCCGGTAACTGGACTACCGTAGAGGGTGCCGGTGTAAACCCTGTTATCTCGCCGGTATATGGTACAGGACGTCTATACTTCAATGCCAAGAACTTTGCCAACGGTACACGTTCAAGAGCCGTGATGCCTGTAGTGCAACTTTCTGGTGCCATCAACCCAATTCTGGAAATGTGGTTTGCCCACGATAATGTTTCCAACAAAGCTAAAGAGGGTGTAACGGTTAAAATTTCCACCAATGGAGGTGTTACGTACACCGCTATTTCTCCGGAAGAGCAGACCGACACTTTGGTGAAACGTTATCTTGTAAGTGCCTCTACACCTACCTGGACGCTCTATACGTATGATTTGAGCAACTATGTCTCAGCAGGATGTATTTATATTGCTTTTGAGGCATTTGGTCAGCAAGGTAATAATATCAATATTGACCGTATCCGTTTGAGAAATCTTTACGATAACGATGTTGCCGTAACTCAGATTTATGCTCAGGGTGAAACGCCTACTCAGTATGAGATGCGGGATGTGTTCAGTGCGTTGGTGCGTAATGAAGGCCGTCAGCCGCAGTCGAACATTGACGTGTATTTGACGGTGACCGGTGCGGCTGAACAGTATCGTGACACCGTTACCATACCCTCCTTGCCGTATAACGCCCAGACGCTTGTTACGTTCCCGGATCATCAGTTCAATGTGAATGAGGTCAAGAATGTGGAAATCCGTTCTCGCAATGACCAGAACAATGCCAACAATGCTCTTAATTGGCGCATGGTTACTAATCCCAATGTGGCTAACTACGCTGACACGACTTCGGCCATCCAACGTACTGGTGACTATAATAACGTGATACGTCCTTGTGTACGTTACAAAACCAATGAAGAATTGGTGGTGACAGCAGTAAAATACTATTATGATCAGAGTTTTATCTCGAATCCCGAGCGCGGTATGCGTGCATTTGTGGCCAATGCCGCTGGGCAGATCATCACCACTTCGGATGTGATACCCTTTGATTCCCTGCATCAAAATGCCTGGAATAGACTGCCGATAAACAATTTTGCTTTGACAAATATGAGCGATGAGCTTTTTGTGGGTATTGAGATGCTGGCAAATGGTGATTATCTGACCTACCAGATTGAGACCCCGTTGCGCGACTCTACGTTCTACTATCTGGAAAGCAATGGCACTTATACACCTCAAGTTTTCGGTCGTTTCATGATTGCTGCAGAGGTAGATACCCCGCATGTCCATGACTTCGCAATCCTCAGTATGATGAACCCTGTATCCGGTTGCGACCTTGGTCATGAGCACATCACCTTAAAGTTAACGAACAATGGTAGCCAGGCCATCCTGCCCGGTTCACAACTGCACTATAGCATTAACGGTTTACCTGCTGTAACCGAAACCGTGAGCGATACACTCTACAGCCACCAGACATCAACCTTCGTGTTCAATAGCATTTTTGATTTCACCAACAATCTTATTAATATAGATAGTAATTATAATATTATTGTATGGGTGACTAAAGATGCTCAAGACCGGTTGCAATACAACGACACTTTACGTCAGATGGTGGTGTCCCAGGGGAAATCGGTAATGCCCACAGCACCCGACACGGTCAATATTTCTTACTACACGTCGAGTACGATCACAGCCAACCTGCCTGCATCCATACAACAAGGTGAGTTAGGGTGGTTTACCAATTCGGGATATGAGCAATGGAATTTGTTGGGCTATGGATCTTCCTTTACTACGCCGGTTACATTCTTTGATACCGTTTATTATGTGAATGCTAATCCGGGTTATATTTACGATGTGATTATTGGAACTGGAAAAGGCACTTCTACTTCTCCCAATAGCCAGAATCCCGACGACAAACCGTTTGTGTTTACATCCGGTTATTCGAGAGGTCGTATACTCTACACGCAGAACGACATAGGACAATATGGTCCTATCACGCAGATTGGTTTCTATGTAACCACCAAGGCTACAGGTACCAATGGCATTCCGATGAAACTCTATCTCAAGGAGACTACACTCACATCGTTGCCCACAGTGCCAATTGACTGGGATAATGAGGTGCTGGATGCCACTTTGATAGTGGATGACTGGGTCTTCTTCGGAGATACGGGCTGGCATTATTTCAATCTGCCCACTCCTTTCCAGTACACCACCGGTAACCTGATGGTTCTGACGGAGACCAACTGTAACGACCACTGCACCAATTGTAACAACTGTGGTACGGCTGTATCCGGTACAACGGTTTACCCGAAATTCCAGGCTACGAATGTCTCAGGCTGTGAGAAATACAAAAATGGTAACACTGCTGCCATGACCGGAAACTACACGGCCAGTAGCAAACGCTTGAATATGTCGGTGAAGATTTCCGATTTGCAATGTGGCAGTGAAAAGAAGCCCATCTATGTGCATGTTCCGAATATCCCGATGTATGATGTGGAGACCATCAGTTTGGACTTACCACAAATGTCCTCCTCAACGCCGTATCCTTCCCAATGTGCCTTGTACGATGAGCATATCCATGTGACCTTGAAGAACAACCTTAATATTCCGATTCCCGCCAATAAGGTTGTGGTACACGCCCGCTTCAATAATCAGGAGATCACCCATCTGATTACCGAGCCGTTCGGTTCTGAAGAGGTGAAGACGGTGATTTTTGATACGACCTTTGATTTTGCTACCTACAATCATGCTGATGTTACCTATAACTGTGTGATTTACACGGATATGCCTTCCGAGAGCGTTGTGTATAGAGGAAATGATACCATAAGAGGATCCTTTATTTCCAAGCGCACGGCACAGTTCCCGCGTAATCCAATTGTCTATCAGGGATCCTATACACAGCCTTACACGGTTCTGGAGCCGGCTGACCGTCCTGTGTTGGCCAATGGCAACACCGAAATCACACAATGGCGTTATTATGCGGATGAGACTACCACTACGGCTTTGACGCCGCTGCCTACAACGGCCAACCCGACACACACGACTGGCCCATTGTATGATACCGTGGTGATCTGGGTGGAGGCCAAGACGCAATCCAGCAACTGTATGACGCGTCGTACGCCTATTACCATAAATGTACAGGTTCCGCAATACGATTTAAGCACGAATATGCTGGTTTCTCCGCAATCCTTCCAATGCGGACTCTCCTCCACACAGCCCGTGCGAGTGAATGTGGGTAATACCGATACAATCTCCTCCTCAGTCATTCCGGCCAATACCTTTAACGTAACCGGACGCTTTGTGGATGGAACCCATGTTACCACAGATACGAAGCCACTTACTACACCGATTGCCCATGAGGATACGGGAAGTGTGGTGTTGTCGCTCGCCAACTTTAGTTCCACAACGAATAACTACTCGTATCAGTACACGATTTATTCAAATCCTGCCAATAGCAGCATGTGGGTATATAGAGGCAATGACACGATTACGGGAATGTTATATGTGCCAGCCAATCCTGTCGCTCCACAGCCGTTGACTTATAACAATGTACCATACGGTAGTACACAAACCGTGACACCTTCTGGGTTTGATCATTATTATTTCTATACTACGAATACAGCGTCGGCTGTACCGTTCGCACAGGGTAGTAGCTTCACTACGGATCCAATTTATGCTAACCAGACCTATTATTATACAGGTCGTATTGAGGATCCTGATTTTACAGCAGTGGTTACCGCTGGAACAGGAACAACGTCCAATGCAGCCCCGTTTAACTTTACCTCTACAAGCGGTCATTCCTACGCCAAGATTCTCTATACGAAGGCTGATATAGGCGGTGTGGCAGGTACGATTGATACCATTTATGTTAAAGTTACTACAGCCAACACGAGCGGTGTTGGTCTCCCGGTGAAAATGTGGCTGGCCAATGGTTCGGAATCTTTGTTAGGTCTTAACACTACGCCTGCAGTGAACTGGACTAGTGAAACAAACAATGCCAAATTAGTCTTTGATGGTGAACTGCAATTTAACCAATTGGGTTGGGTCGGTATTCCTGTTCAGGGACGTTTCGACTATGATGGAGGCGCGTTGTTGATGTATGTGGAACACAATTGTGGTAATTCAAGTTGTATATCCGGTTTGGGCGTGGTTGAACCGAAGTTTGCCAACACATCCTTCACTACGAACAACCAACGTCGTATTTTACAAAAGAGCAATACGGCCACCGCATTCTCATTGGGTTCTTATCGTTGGTCTACTCAGTTCCTTTTCAACTACACTTGCGAATCACCTAAGGCTCCCATCACCATCAATACAACGGTGCCACAGCACGATGTGGGTGTAATAGGCATTACGGCTCCTACCACACCTGACAACTATACAGCCAATGAGACCGTTACCGTTACCCTCAAGAATTTCGGTACGGGTGCTGCATCAAACTTCCCCGTATCCTATCGTATGGCGAACGGTGTTCCTGTAACGGAGAACTATACCGGCACGCTGGCTGCGGGTGCCACGGCTACGAAAACCTTTACGGCCACAGCAGACCTTACCGATGCCTACTTCGATATGCCATTCTGTGCCTATACAGGACTCTCCACAGATGCCTTGCACAGCAATGATACATTCTGTATCGAATTGAATATCGGTGATCCTTGTATTTCCCGTCCTGCTAGTATTGCTACGGGTCTGGATATTTCCAATGTAAACTTTGCCGGTATCAACAATGGCGCAGGTACTCCTTATACTAACTACACACCAGATGGCGATGGATTATATACGGACTACTCGCAAACGGTTTCCCCGGGTGAGTTGATTCAAGGTCAAACCTATCCGATTTCCATCACCCATTCCTTTACGACTGCGTCTGCTTCTGGAAGCATTTATAAGACCGTCTATATTGATTGGAACCGCAATGGACAATATGAGACCACAGAAAAGGTGGTGTCTATGGGACCTATCGCCAACGCGGCGGCAAATGCCACAACGACCACCACTATTACGGTTCCGACAGATGCGACACTCGGCCTCACCCGTATGCGTGTGATATGTGTGGGTGGTAACTTCTCCAACCCTTGTAATACCTATGCCTATCAGGGTGAGACGGAGGATTATTCTCTCCGCATAGTGCCGCCCAAACCCATTGACTTGGGCGTGGCTCAGATTATTCACCCTGTTGGCAATGTCTGTACCGACACATCGGCCACAATCAAGGTGGCTGTACGTAACTTCGGTGCCGAAACACAAGCTTTCTCACCGGTTAATCCGGCTACAGTGACAGTGACCATTACGGGTGCAAATGCAGGAACCTATACTGGACTGCTTCAGTCTGGTTCCCTTGCAGTAGGTTCTTCTGCTGTGGTGACCATTCCCAATGTCAACCTTGGCTCGATAGGAGCTTTCAATGTAAGGGCAGTGGTTAGTTATGCAAATGACCAGTTTGCCCTGAATGATTCCATGACGGTGAGTTCCAATACCAACGTGTTGGGAAATATCGTTTCCACGATGAATAATTTCGGTGATGATTTTGACCATAATACCGGTACCCAGGATTTGCATTTTGATTACAGCCTTTGGACAAGACCCACCGGTTCGGATACCGCTCACTATCAGTGGTATGTGTCCCAGGGTGCAAGTACTCATGCTACTTCTAACTATGGTCCAGGACATGACCATACCCAGATCAACACGATGTCTGCGGATTATGGTCGTTACGCTATGGTGGAAGGCAAGAATGGAACTAATACACATTGGACAGCTTTGACATCCAGGTGCTTGAATTTCCATAAGCAAAATCAGTACCCGATTGAGCTCACATTCTATAAGTATTTCTATGCTCCGTCTTCTGCCACTACTTCCAATACGGCCTTCGATCTTGAGATTTCTGTAGGCTCCGGCGATGACTTTACCTTGGTGGATACCTTGAGTTTTGCCAATAATCGTAACAGTAGTCCTAACTGGGAGCTCTTTACCACTATTATCAAAAACTTTGATGCTGTTGGTCAGCTCCGCTTT
>WARP01001774.1_pt1 | contig 13616 bp, 10 predicted proteins | sample 4769151 | NCBI WGS metagenome assembly WARP01 (sample SAMN08893023, study PRJNA449175) | gut metagenome | isolation source: rumen sample fed with dry roughage | host: cow | place: India: Nagpur | collected 2016 | reverse complement strand
AGTTAAGTTTCAGAGTTCGCTTTTTATAGTTTCATTTTAAATTATTCCTTTTTTATTCATCAGTTTTGTCTTTAGTAGAGATCACCATAATAAAAAAACCTTAACTTTTTTATATTTTTAAAATAATTAAAAAATATTTTCATAAAAAATAAATATAAAAATTATAATAAAATGGAATGAATATTTATTTTATCAAAAAATGTTTTTATTAATTTCAATCTATTTTTCATCCGCTGATTTTGTATCTTGATATATTTTTATATGCAGATTCACGCTACCGCCTCGGATCTGGGAGAATTCTTTCTGATTAAATGAAGATCAAAGAGTACGATTACCTAAATACAGTTCATTTATCTACATTTTGGGACAGTTTATCTTTTTTCTCTGCAAAACGATCAAGATCATATAAAATACTGAAGCAATCAGGAGCTCTATTTCTCCCCACTCTATCCAACTGATTATGACAATAAGGACTTGATTATTATGGCATCATCTTTCATCAAAATTGCATTCATGGCTGCATGCCTGAGCTTCAGTCTCAGCTCAACCACAAGCTTTGCCAAAGAATATTACAAATGGGTGGATGCCAAAGGGTCTACGCATTACACCACCACGCCCCCACCGAAATCGGCAAAGAAAAAAGGGAAAGTGGACACTTATGGCACGGCACGTTCTGCTAGTCCTGCATCTCAGGACAATAATAATGCTGCGAAAGAAGCCAAGACTACCGCTCAAGAAAACAAGCCTGTTAATCCAACAATTCCCGCACTTCCTGAAGGCAGCATTCCTGCAACACCTAAAGTCCAATAATATTATATTGTGAGCAAGAGTGATTACGCATCGGGTAATCACTCTATAGGAACTAAAAATCATAAAGATGAAAAGAGCGGCAACAAAACCCGTATAGTCACCTTAGAAAAATCGTAGCAAGTGTTTACCGTTATTCGCTATGGTAAACAAATGAATTTTTTCTTTTTATTTAGCTATCCAGTATTGAGCCTCATATTATTATCTCCCATCCAATCATGCTGAAGATATAAAGGAGTGGATACCAAGGATTCAACGCATACTAGCAACGCATCTCCGCTGAACACGCATAGAGACCAGACTTATATCAACCTTTCAAAATAAAACTGAACAAGCTGAAAAATCAGCATTGTCCAGATGACATATAAGAAAGGTTGAATTAACAACAGCAGAACGAACTGCAATTAAAGTGAAAGTTAAGCAGCAACTTCAAGAAAATAAGAAAGATCCTGTATGCAAGCATGGTTGGTGCAGGCACAGACCAAGACCTCCGCTTATCATTAGAATTAGCTTATTTACAAAACAAAGAGAAACTTACGAATTCAAAGGCATCCCAGCATTAAATGACATTTCCAAAAGTTTCATTTCTAATGACCAGTAAGATAAAATCCTGATCTGGAAACTGACATTGCATAGCATTTTGCGCTATGCTGTGTGCTAAATTTTTTAACCGTTCTCTTGTATTACGTATATGACTACTCACATTGACTCTGAATATCAAGCCAGTGCGATTGAGCCTCAAGTCCAACAGGACTGGGAATCTCGCAAAGCCTTTAAAGTTGCCGACACTGTAGAAGGTCCACGTCGCTATATCCTCTCGATGTTCCCTTATCCAAGCGGCAAGCTGCATATGGGTCATGTGCGTAACTATACGATTGGGGATGTAATCAGCCGTTTCCACCGCCTCAAAGGTGAAACTGTGCTGCAACCGATGGGTTGGGATGCGTTCGGTCTTCCTGCTGAAAACGCGGCGATTGCCCATCAGGTTGCACCGGCAAAATGGACCTTTGAAAACATTGATTACATGCGTAATCAGTTGAAGAAACTAGGTCTATCGATTGACTGGGATCGTGAATTTGCAACCTGTACACCAGAATACTATCGCTGGGAACAATGGTTATTTGTTCAGCTTTATAAAAAAGGTTTGATCTACCGTAAACTTTCAACCGTGAACTGGGATCCAGTGGATCAAACTGTACTTGCCAACGAACAGGTTGAAAATGGTCGTGGCTGGCGTTCAGGTGCATTGGTAGAAAAACGCGATATTCCAATGTACTACTTCCGCATTACCGACTATGCGCAAGAATTACTGGACGATTTAGACACGCTTAAAGACGGTTGGCCACAACAAGTATTGACCATGCAACGTAACTGGATTGGTCGCTCACAGGGTATGGAAATCACCTTCCCTTCAGCAAATCCAGACATTTATGCAGACGGTTTAACGGTATTTACCACACGTGCCGATACTTTAATGGGTGTGACCTATGTTGCAGTTGCAGCAGAACATCCTATGGCGCTGAAAGCGGCTGAAACTAACCCAGAACTTCAAGCGTTCATCGAAGAATGCCGTATGGGTTCAGTGGCAGAAGCAGACCTTGCCACTGCCGAGAAAAAAGGCATGGCAACAGGTCTTTCTGTGAAGCATCCTGTGACAGGCGAAGAAGTGCCTGTTTGGATCGCAAACTACGTGTTGATGTCTTACGGTTCTGGTGCGGTGATGGCAGTGCCTTCACACGATGAGCGTGACTTTGAATTTGCAAACAAATATGGCCTCACCATCAAGCAAGTGATTGATGCCAAAGGCGCAGACGATGCTGACTTTAGTGCAACCGAATGGCAAGAATGGTACGGTTCAAAAGAAGGCAAACTTGTAGATTCAGGCGAATTTGACGGTTTAGACTTCCAGGGTGCATTTGATACTTTCCTTGCAAAATTGGAACCTCAAGGTCTTGCCAACGTTAAAGTTCAATTCCGTTTACGTGACTGGGGTGTTTCTCGTCAGCGTTATTGGGGTTGTCCAATTCCAATGATCAACTGTGATACTTGTGGTCAAGTGCCAGTGCCTGAAGATCAACTTCCTGTGGTACTTCCAACGGATGTCGTTCCAGACGGTTCAGGCAATCCATTGAACAAAATGCCTGAGTTCTATGAAACGAAATGTCCATGCTGTGGTGGCGACGCACGTCGTGAAACAGATACATTGGATACCTTCGTAGAATCTTCTTGGTACTATGCGCGTTATGCATCGCCAGACTTTACAGATGGCATGGTGAAACCTGAAGCGGGTCAAACCTGGCTGCCTGTAAACCAGTACATCGGTGGCGTTGAACACGCAATTCTGCACTTGCTCTACGCACGTTTCTTCCACAAATTGATGCGTGATGAAGGTGTGGTACAAGGCAACGAACCATTCACCAACCTTCTTACTCAAGGTATGGTGCTTGCAGATACCTATTACCGTGAAGCGGAATCTGGTAAGAAAGCATGGTTTAACCCTGCAGATATCGAACTTGAACGTGACGAAAAAGGTCGTATTCTTTCTGCCAAATACAAAGGTGATGGTCAAGAAGTCATTGTTGGCGGTCAGGAAAAAATGTCGAAATCGAAAAACAACGGTATCGACCCGCAAGCGATTATTGACCAGTACGGCGCAGACACTGCACGTGTCTTCATGATGTTCGCTGCTCCACCTGATCAATCTTTAGAGTGGTCTGATGCGGGTGTGGAAGGTGCAAACCGCTTCTTGAAACGTGTATGGCGTTTGGCGACAGGTTTCCTTGAACAAGGCAATGCTGCTGCAAACATCGACAAAGCGACACTTTCAACTGCTGCGCAAGACTTGCGTCGTAAGACACACGAAACCATCCAAAAAGTGGGTGATGATATCGAACGTCGTCACGCCTTTAACACTGCTATTGCAGCGATGATGGAATTATTAAACGCAAACAATAAGTTTGAAGTGAAAGATGACAATGACGTTGCTGTTGCACGTGAGTCGATCACCACACTTCTGACATTGCTTGCCCCATTTGCACCGCACTTAAGCCAGACTTTATTGGCTCAGTTCGGTATTGAATTGACTCAAGCTCAATTCCCACAAGTGGATGAGTCTGCATTAACACGTAATACGCAAACCATCGTGGTTCAGGTAAATGGTAAGCTTCGTGGTAAGTTAGAAGTCTCTGTTGATGCATCTAAAGATGACATCTTGGCACAAGCCAAAGCATTGCCTGAAGTACAACAATTCTTGACCGGTCCAACCAAGAAAGAAATTGTGGTGCCGAATAAGTTAGTGAACTTGGTGGTTTAAGAATCCTTATAGCCCCTTCTCCCTCTGGGAGAAGGCTGGGATGAGGGTAATTAAATAAATAGACCTCTCCCCTTGCAAAGCAGTGCTTCTCATCTCCTGAAAGGAGAGAGAAAAATAAGGAATAAAACAATTCCCAAACAAAGCCCGTTGCCAGTCAACGGGCTTTGCACATACAATCACTACATATTTTTAGATCTTCCTTTTTTGCTTTGAAGAACAATACAGAGGACAACGCATGCATTTGGGCAAACGTTTAGCAGCAATTGTTTTAACTTGTGGTCTAAGTGCAGGCTTAGTGGGCTGTGGCTTTCATTTAAAAGGGACCAACCCGGCGACGGCTCCTGTGGCTTATTCTAAAATGAAATTGGCATTGCCGGATAATGCAGGACAATTGCATGAAAAACTTGCAATTTATTTGGGTGCAACAGGTATTCAGCTGAGCAATAGTCCCGATGCTTATGTATTGCGTGTACTAGATTACACCCCACAGCGTCACGAATTGAATGGCAAACTGGTGGAAACCCTACTGCGCTTAACCGTGACTTTCCGTATTGAAGATGCACAAGGTAATCCGGTTACTGAACCGCGTGCCATCATAGCTTCACGCAGCTATCAATATGATGTGGCTACGGTAAACACGGATGATCAGGAACAGAAGTACCTCAATCAAGTGATTGTTGATGATGTGGCACAGCAAATTGTGCGTCAGATTTCATCCAACCGTTTACCCAAAGTCGTGACCAAACCAGCGGCTTCTACGACCCAACCTTAAATATAGAAAATCGCGCTATGAAACTTGACTATCCCCAAGCACTCAAACGTGTTGATGAAGCTCGCGGTGCCTGGATTATGTATGGTCAGGAACCTCTGCTCGAACAAAATTTACTTGATGCTTTCCGGCAGAGTTGGCAAAAACAGGAAATTGAACGTCAGCGTTATGATATTGGCAATGTCAGTGACTGGAAAAATGTCTTTAATGCTTTAAACAGCCTGTCCTTGTTTTCCACACAACTGGCTATTGAAGTACATGGCAATATCAAGCCTGATGCCAATGGCATCAAGCAACTAAAAAGCTATATCCAGCATAATGAACAAAACCTGCTATTGGTGGTAATGCCGAAACAGGACAGCAGCAGCCTAAAATCCAGTTTTTTTCAGGTAGTGGATGCCAATGGCGTGACAGTGCCACTTGCAGCCAATTATCCGCAAGACCGGCAACGGATTTTAAGTATTGAAGCCGAAAAGCTGGGCATCAAACTGGCCCCTGATGCCTGGGCCTGGCTGGAACAGCACCACGAGCACAATCTGCTGGCTGCAAAAAACAGTCTCATGCGCGTCAGCGATACTTTTGCCGATGTGGAGATCATCCAGATTGATCATTTGTATTCATGTCTACAAGATCAATCGCGCTACACCACTTATGATTTAAATGATGCCCTGCTTGTAGGCAATCTGGCTCAGGCAATTAAAATTTTCCAGTATTTAATTGCCTCGGGTGAACCGATGAGCCTGATCTTGTGGAGCATCAGCAAAGAAATGCGTTTACTCATGCAACTTTTTGAACAGCCACACAATGCCTTACAGTTGGGCATCTGGAAAAATAAAGTTAGCCAATATCAACAAGCCTTAAGACGGCTCAATCCGAACTGTTTCCTGACTTGGCCATCCCTGTTGTTACGCATTGATGCTTCAATAAAAGGTTTAGGCAAAGAAAACCCCGAACATCTGGTTCTGCAAGCAATTAGCAGCATGTGTGGTCAAACCTTATTTTTATCGCCAAGCGCCTAACTAAAGAAACGTGAAAACCAGCTTTTGCCTTTTTTCTCTTCTTGTTTACGTAAATAGCTCAACATATTGTCTCGCACTGCATCGACATAATCCTGATCATCATGCTGAATATGGTTGATCAGCCACTTGGACAGCAGACGATACAAGTCTTTTTCAATGGATTCACCTTTTTCAAATTTCAGGCGGTAATCATTCAGACGTTTTACAAATAAGTCATGGATACCACGATGTGATGGTAAGTATTGATAACTGACTTGTTCCAGCAAATTTTCTTCAAAGCTAAAATGCGACTGGGTGTAGTCAATTAAATCCTCCAAAACCTCTTTAATTTTATCGCGCTGCCCCGTGTTTTTCACCTGCTCCAAAGCATTAATATAATCCAAGATCTAACGATGCTGATTATCAATCACATCAATCCCAATATTATAGGTTTCATTCCATTCCATCACTTACCTCTTACAAATTTTCATATTAAAGTTATGATCTTTTTCGCATAATTATGGGGATTAATGCTCTTATTATTAAACCCATAATTATTTTATGGGATTAATACTACAAACTTTTTTTTATTTAAATCTAGAGATAAAACAAAGATTTTTTAAATTATGTCTACCAGTTTGAAGTTCAGGAGGGTGAAGGTAAAAAAGAAATCAACATCTCCAGCACGAAAAAGCTATTTAAATAAAAATCATTAAATAAATTCATTATCATTCGACTAAAATCCAATGCATCTTGATACCACGGATTCAGTGAACGACATTCCACTTTCTCAGCAGCGTTTTGAAAAACTCAAGCATCAGGCTGAAAACCATCTTTTAGAAAATTGATGGAATCGAAATTTAATAAAATTTCTCTCCTCTATTCATTCATGCTAAAAGTTTTGTTAAAAAGGAATCAACTCTCTGTTTAGTAAATTTTCAAGAGAACTTCAAAAAGAAAATAATTCTCATTTGTTTTTAAAAAGTTCACGTTTTATCCTTATTTAGCTTTTATAATTGCTGCAATTTTCCTCATTTATCAGCTCACTATGCCAAAAATAAAACCGTCTAAAATAGTTGTCGCCATAGTCAGTATTCTTGTTATTGCGGTCACCGCCTGGTTCTTTTTAAAACCAAAAGAACAAGCGCCGCAATACATTAGTAGTGAAGTCACGCGTGGTGATATTGAAGACTCTGTACTTGCAACCGGTGTACTTGAAGCCACCAAAATGGTCAGCGTCGGGGCGCAGGTTTCAGGTCAGGTGAAAAAAATGTATGTGCAATTGGGTGACCAGGTCAAACAAGGTCAATTAATTGCGCAAATTGATTCGATTCGTCAGGAAAATGACCTGAAAACGGCTGAAGCAAGCATTAAAAACCAGCAGGCTCAACTGGCAGTCAAACAGGCAAACTTGGCGAAAGTTCAAGCTGAATATCAACGCCAGCAAGCCATGTATGCGCAAGATGCAACTTCTCGTGCAGAACTTGAGGCTGCATTGGCCAGCTATAAAACTGCCCAAGCGGAAATTTTGGCCATTAATGCCCAGATTGAACAGTCACGCTTAACCCTGGCAACAGCGAAAGAAGACTTGGGCTACACCCGGATTGTTGCACCTATGGATGGCACCATCGTGGCAATTGTGACTGAAGAAGGTCAAACCGTTAACGCCAATCAAAGTGCACCGACCATTGTCAAACTGGCCAAGCTCGACAACATGACGATTAAAGCTGAAATTTCTGAAGCTGATGTGATGAAAGTTGAAGAAGGTCAAACCGTGTATTTCACCACCTTGGGCAATAGCGATAAAAAACATTATGCCAAACTACGCCAGGTAGAACCGGCACCGAACTCTATCAATACGGAAAGCAATAACTCATCCACTTCGTCTTCAAGCACGGCGGTGTATTACAACGCCCTGTTTGATGTACCCAATGAAGATGGCAAACTGCGTATTGATATGACTGCGCAAGTCTATATAGTCTTGGCTGAAGCAAAAAATGTATTGACTGTACCTGCAGCAGCTTTGCAAAGTTCAAATCGCCCTCAAGGCAAGCGTGCTGATCGTAATACGGACCAGGCAAAACAACAAAATCCGACTGATCATGATCAAGCGCAAACTGACCGCCCTAAACGCTTGCAACTGTCTGCGGAAGAAAAATCACTGATTGAACAAGGCAAGGCTTCCATGTCGATGGTTCGTGTAGTGCAGGCTGACGGTACTGCAAAACCGCAACCTGTCTTGGTCGGCTTGAACAACCGTGTCACTGCTCAAGTGATTAAAGGCTTGAAACAAGGTGACCAAGTGGTGATTGCAGATGCTTCCGATACATCAAATGATGCTGCCAAACGCAGTAACCGTGTAGGTGGTGGTGCCGGTCCAGTGAGAATGTAATGATGAGTCAAGATCAACAGCCTTTGCTCAAGGTCACAGATCTGACTCGTGAATTCCCCGCTGGGGAAAGCACCATTCAGATTTTAAAGGGCATTAATCTTGAGATTTACCCGGGAGAACTGGTCGCGATTGTCGGGCAGTCCGGTTCAGGTAAATCCACCCTGATGAATATTTTGGGATGTCTGGATCAACCCACCTCAGGTAGCTATCAGGTCAAAGGGCGTGAAACACGTCAATTGGAAGCAGATGAACTGGCACAATTGCGCCGTGAATATTTCGGTTTTATTTTCCAGCGTTATCACCTGTTGGGCGATTTAAGCGCGGCAGCTAACGTAGAAGTTCCGGCCATTTATGCAGGTGTCGATGCCTCTGCCCGTCAACAGCGCTCCACCCAGCTGCTCTCGGACCTAGGATTGGCTGAAAAGACCCAAAACCGCCCCAGTCAGCTTTCCGGTGGCCAGCAGCAGCGTGTTTCTATCGCACGTGCCTTGATGAACGGCGGTGACGTGATTCTGGCCGATGAACCGACCGGTGCACTGGATAAAAATAGTGGTATTGAGGTGATGCGTATTTTGCGCGAGCTGAATGCCAAAGGTCATACCATCATCCTCGTTACCCACGATCATAACGTTGCCAAAAATGCCTCGCGTATTATTGAAATTAGTGACGGTAACATTATTTCAGATAAACCGAATGTGCCTGAAGTTGCCACAGATGAAGTTTTAGAAAAACAGACCTTAGAACAAACTGCACAGAAAAAAACGTCTTCGTGGCGCTCTGCGGCGGACCGGCTAGGCGAAGCTTTCCACATGGCCTTACTGGCCATGAACGCCCACCGTATGCGGACCTTCCTGACCATGCTTGGGATCATTATCGGGATTGCATCGGTGGTATCCGTGGTCGCACTGGGTAATGGTTCACAAAAAAAGATTCTGGAAAATATCAGTAGCCTCGGCACCAATACCATTACCGTCTATCAAGGTCGTGGATTTGGGGATAACTCCAAAACTTCCCAGGCTAAAACCCTGGTTCCTGCCGATGCTGATGCCTTGGCCGAACAGCCGTATGTTGATGGGGTCAGTCCTTCTGTCACCAGCAACATCACCGCACGTTTTAAGGATACCGAAGCTTCTGCCACAGTGAATGGTGTCAGTGAAGACTTCTTTTATGTAAAAGGTATGAACTTTGCCTCAGGACAGCCTTTTGACAAAGAAGGCGTGACTGAACGTGCCCAGGACGTGGTGATTGATGACAATACCAAAAAGACATTTTTTAGTGATGGTACCAACCCTGTCGGTCAGGTCATTCTGTTGGGCAGTGTTCCCAGTCGTATCATTGGCGTAGTTGAAGCACAAAAATCAATGATGGGAAATTCAGACAGCCTGAATGTTTACTTGCCCTACTCTACGGTGATGAGCCGCATGTTAGGCCAGGCGAATGTACGCAGCATCATTGTCCGGGTCAAAGACGAATACCCAAGTGCGGCAGCTGAAAATGCCATTTTAAATTTATTGGTACAACGCCACGGCACACAAGATGTGTTTACCCAGAATGCAGACAGTATTCGTGAAACCATTCAGCAAACCACGCAAACCATGACCCTGTTAGTCTCTGCGATTGCGGTGATTTCCCTGATTGTCGGCGGGATTGGGGTGATGAACATCATGCTGGTCTCTGTGACTGAACGTACTCAGGAAATTGGCGTGCGTATGGCCGTCGGTGCCCGGCAAAGTGACATCTTGCAGCAGTTCCTGATTGAGGCTGTACTGGTCTGTATTTTAGGCGGGATCTTGGGGGTGCTTTTATCTTTAGGCATTGGACAGCTGATTAGCCAGTTTGCCAGCGGTACCTTCCAGATGGCCTATTCCACCACCTCCATTGTGGCGGCCTTCGTCTGTTCCAGCATGATCGGGATTATCTTCGGCTTTATCCCTGCCCGCAATGCAGCACAGCTCAATCCTGTCGATGCACTTTCTCGCGAATAAGGATAAATAGAATGCAAATGAATTTTACCAAGCTTATTGCTAGCCTTATTTTAACTGGCTCTCTGGTCGGTTGTGCAGCGGTGGTAAAAACACCGTATGAACAGCCTGCCGTGAATATTCCAAGCAGTTTCCAGAATAGCAAAGCCATGAGCCAGCAGGTGCATGCCGATGTCTATGCCGATCAATGGTGGACTTTGTTTGGCGATGCGCAGCTGAACCAGCTGGTCAATCAGGTTTTAGCCAGCAATACCGATCTGGCGGTTGCCGGCATTAATTTGCAGCAGGCACGTTTACAGGCCGGCTTGGCGAAAAACCAGCAAGGCCCTCGGGTCAGCTCCAGTGTTTCAGCTGGACATACGGTTGACCTCAATTCAGGTGATGATGCTTCACGTGGCCTGTCTTTAAGTGGCGGCGTGAGTTATGAACTGGACTTATTCGGAAAGCTGGCGCGTCAAACTGAAGCCAGCAGATGGGAAGCTTTAGCGACTGAACAGGATTTGCAAGCTACTGCGCAAAGCCTGATTGCCACTACGGCAAATTTATATTGGCAGTTGGGTTACTTAAATGAACGCTATCAAATTGCCAGTCAAAACCTGGCCAGCACACAAAAAATCTTTGAGCTGGTCCGCAGCCAATATCGTGCCGGCGCGGTTTCCGGTCTGGACTTAACCTCAGCGGAACAATCTGTGCAAAGCCAAAAAGCGACATTAAGCCAGATTGAACAGCAGAAAGTCGAAACCCGAACAGCATTGGCAGCGCTGATGCATCAACCTGTACAGCAACTGAACATTCAGGAGCCTTCTCGTTTACCGCGTATTGCCCTGCCGGCTATTTCTGCAGGTTTGCCGGCAGAGCTGTTGTCACGCCGTCCGGATTTACAGGCCAGTGAACTGCGTTTACGCAAGGCCCTTGCCACTAAAGATGCAACCAAGGCCAGTTATTATCCTTCCATTAACCTGACCGGAAACCTGGGTTCTTCCAGCACATCTTTAACCAGTCTATTGCAAAACCCGATATTAACTTTAGGTGCCAATCTCAGCCTGCCGTTCCTGCAATATAACGACATGAAAAAAGATCTGGCGATCAGTGACCTGGATTATGAAAAAGCGATTGTGCAGTATCGTCAAAGCTTGAACCAGGCCTTTGCCGATGTGGAAAATGCCTTATCTGCCCGTACCGAATTAAACAAACAGGTGGCCCTTCAAGAACGCAATGTACAACTTGCAGAGAAAACCGAGCGTCTAACTGAAGTACGTTACCGTAACGGTGCCATTGCCCTGAAAAACCTGCTGGATGCGCAGGAAACCACGCGTAACGCCCGTTTGTCTTTGATTCAAACCAAACAGAGCCAGTACAATGCCTATGTCACCTTGATGCAGGCTTTAGGCGGCAGTCCAGTCAAACAGCTGCCTTAAATTAAAGGTAAAATAAAAAAAGATGCCATTTCGGCCACTGCTGTCCCACGGTCGAATTCCAGGTATTTGATTTGTGAGTATGGCAAGGATGCCACACATTCCCCATCACGACAGGATGTCGTGTATGGGGAATAAAGACTTTTGCCTACTTTTGGTCTGTCAAAAGTAGGGTTTAGCCTACACAACGTTACTTCAACTTTTAAAGAAAAGACAAGGCTGTGAAAAAAATTAAATATTAATAAATACCAAATTCTTAAATATAAAAATATCATCATATTGATTCGGTGCTGAAATAAAAAAAGATGCCATTTCGGCATCTTTTTTTAATCTCAGAAAAATTCCTGAGAAAATGTTCTGTTTGGCTATTTTTAACTTTTTACAGGTTAAAAACTCGGACGGTAATATTTATAGGTCAGGCCTTTTTCATTATAAACATCATAACTTTTTTGCTTAAAGTCAGAGACCCATTGCTTGCCGTTAAATCCGGCAATGTGGCCATACACATGCTTGCCGGTTCGATCAATAATATAAATATCACCTTCTTTAGGTGCATCGAACTTGGGATTAATTTGTCGATAACCAATTTTCGTCAGGGTGTTTCCCCAGTCTGCCGCAGCAACGGGATGACTTTGAAATCTTGCACCAGCCGATTCCAGAGCAAGTCGGATACTTTTGGCACATTTTTGTGTACTGCTGGTAGAAGAAACCGCCTGCAAGAAATCGGTAAATTTACTGATATCAATTCGCTGTCCGTTCTTTGCCAGCATATTCTTTTTGGGTATGGCCTGGTCAGTCTGAAATTCCGAAGATTTTTTTGAATTTTTACCCGATTGGGAACGAATTATGATGTTTGCCTGAACAGGAGCGTGAACTTCACTCATGTTTACATTATGATCATAAACCATTCTTTAACAAACACTCCTAAGCTTAAGACTAACAGCTTTTCACGAATTTCGACGGCAAGATGGTAACCTTTAAAATGTGATTTTTCATATAACAAATGTAATTAAATATAAATAAATTACCGATAAGTGAGTTAACTGACTATTTTTTGTAGTTTTTTATCACCAAATACTGCTGATAAATTTATTTTATCCTCACTCCATCCACATTGCCCTGTCATTGAAATCCGGATTTTCAATTAATAAATCGCTGGGATTGAACAGAATAAATACACCATCTGGCGTTCAGCATATCGTGTATTGCTTTCTCCACACATGCTTTACTTCATTTAAATAATAAACCCGTGTTTTTATTCTTTGCCATCGGCAGACCTATCAGATTTTTTATCAAGCCCGGAAAAAATACATTCAATAAAATGTAATCCATTTTCCTTACCCTTATAATTTTTAATCAAACACCATCAATATTAGGCCTTAGGATTTATACCACTTTGCAAAAACCAACAAAAAACATATAAATCATTTATTTATAAAAATTATCACCATAATTTAAACTTGCTTTCCCCCTCAATGGATACAGTTTCCTCCCCGGTAAAAAAAGGCTAATATGTACGGTTAGCCAACAGATTCTAAAATTAGAGTTAGCAAACAGATTCTAATGACAGAAACATGAACCAGATTCTAATGAGAGAGACATGCGTCAGTATTTAGACCTTTTACAACATATCCTCGATAACGGTGGCGACAAAGGCGACCGTACCGGTACAGGGACGCGTTCAGTGTTCGGTCACCAAATGCGCTTTGACCTTTCTCAAGGGTTTCCTTTATTGACCACCAAAAAAGTACACTTCCGTTCCATCGTGATTGAACTGTTGTGGTTTTTAAAAGGTGATACCAACGTTAAATATCTGCAAGACAACAAAGTTACGATTTGGGATGAATGGGCTACTGCAGAACAAACTGCCCGTTTTAGCCGTCCTGAAGGTGAATTGGGTCCAGTTTATGGTCATCAATGGCGTAATTTTGGCGCAAGCA
>WARP01000756.1_pt1 | contig 13636 bp, 11 predicted proteins | sample 4769151 | NCBI WGS metagenome assembly WARP01 (sample SAMN08893023, study PRJNA449175) | gut metagenome | isolation source: rumen sample fed with dry roughage | host: cow | place: India: Nagpur | collected 2016 | reverse complement strand
AGCGGTGAATTTGAAGAGGTGGATGTTGATGATGTCGATGTCGGCGATACCCTGCTCGTTAAAACCGGGGCGAAAGTTCCCGTGGACGGCACCGTCATCAGCGGTGAAGGGTACATCAACGAGGCGAGCATCACCGGTGAGGCTGTGCCTGTAGGTAAAAAGAAGGGCTCCCAGGTGTTTGCCGGCACCATTTTGGAAAATGGGACGATGCAGATTGTTGCCGACCGGGTCGGAGAGGATACCACCTTCGGAAGGATCATCGAGTTGGTCGAGGAAGCCCAGGACTCAAAGTCTGAGGCCGAGCGGTTCATCGACCGGTTTTCAAAGTACTACACACCTGCAGTGCTGGTTCTCTCCCTGCTTGTCTGGTTGGTCTCCCGCAATATTGAACTTGCCATCACGATTCTTGTACTGGGATGTCCCGGCGCCTTGGTAATAGGCGTCCCCGTCTCCAATGTCGCAGGCATCGGCAACGGTGCACGCCATGGGGTGCTGCTCAAGGGCAGCGAGGTCATCCACGATTTCAGCAGGGTCGACACCATCGTTTTTGATAAGACAGGAACGCTTACAGTGGGCAATCCTACTGTTGCAGACACCCAATACTATGTCTCCGATACCCAACAAACCCTGGGGTACTTGGCCAGCGTGGAACGAGAATCAGACCATCCCCTGGCTAAAGCAATCGTACAGCATCTGGGTGTACTCGACACCTATACCGTGCAGAGAACCAATGTCGTGGCGGGCGGAGGCATCGTCGCCGAGGTGGACGGCCATCGGGTTGCCGTCGGTAATGTCGGTTTGATGGAGCAGGAGAAGGTGGTCTTCTCTGAGAAGGCGCTAAGGGATATTGCACGATTTGAAGCGAGTGGAAACTCACTTGTGTTGACAGCCGTGGACGGTGAGCTCCAGATCCTTATGGGAATCCGCGACCAAATACGAGAGGGTGTGAAGGTTCATCTGCGCAAGCTGAAGAGGCTGGGCGTGAAGCACTTGGTCGTACTCTCGGGGGACAACCAAGGGACGGTGGACTTGGTGTCAAAGGAGTTGGGTTTGACGGAGGCCCATGGACACATGCTGCCCCAGGACAAGGCTTCCTATATCAAGAAGCTGCAGACGGAAGGCAGAACGGTTGCCTTTGTGGGAGACGGGGTGAACGACAGCCCCTCGCTCGCCTTGGCCCATATCGGAATCGCCATGGGCAGCGGTACCGATGTAGCCATCGAGACCTCGGATGTGGTGCTGATGAATTCGGACTTCAGCCGCCTTCCTCATGCCCTGGGATTGGCAAAGGCGACCGCGAACAACATGCGTCAGAATATTGCAATTGCAGTGGGCGTGGTGTTGGTCCTCCTGGCAAGCGTGTTTTTCAGTCAGTGGATGAATATGTCCATCGGCATGCTGGTGCACGAGGCAAGCATTCTCGTGGTGATTCTCAACGGAATGCGGCTGCTGCGCTTCCAATTACGGAAAGAACGGTGAAAGTTGATTTGAATCAATTACAATCGAAAAGATCCTTGGTATGCTACCCATACCACAACGATGAAAGGAGCGATACCCATGAAGAAACTTACCATGCAACTGGAAGCCTTGACCTGTCCGTCCTGCATGCAAAAGATTGAGAATGCAACCAAAGCCTTGCAAGGTGTACAGAAGGAGAGTGTGAAGGTGCTGTTCAACTCCAGCAAGGTCAAGCTTGACTTTGATGATTCGGCCATCACTGCAGAAGCCATAGAAAAGGCTGTCACCACCTTGGGCTATGAGGTGAAGAAGTCTCAAGTCAAAGAAATCTAAGACTATTTTTGGATCGAAAAAGAAAAACGGGAATGCCTTGCATTCCCGTTTCTCATGTTCAATGAATCTCAGCCTTTCTTCTGTTCAATCCGCTTCCTCTGCGTTTTTTCGATTGCATCGACAATGTGTTCATAGCCGGTGCATCGGCAGAGATTGCCTGAAATCTGGCGGCGGATCTCTTCGCGGGAGGAAGGCTCGTCCTTCTCGATGATGGGAATGGAGGCCATGATGAAACCGGGGGTGCAGAAACCGCACTGGACGGCACCTTCATCGATGAAGGCTTGTTGGATGTCGCTGATCTCTCCCTTGGTATTGCTCAGGCCTTCAAGAGTCAGGATGGTTTTTCCCTCAGCCCAAATCGCCATATAGATGCAGCTGTTGAACGGCTTGCCGTCGATCAGGACGGTACATGCACCGCATTCTCCTACATCACAGCCGTGCTTGATGCTGTCCAAGCCGGCTTTCCCTCTGAGCATATCGGATAAGGATGAGCGGACATCCACTGAGAATACACGCTCTTTTCCGTTGACAATACAGTGTACGTCTTTGTTAGCCATTGATGGTGCCTCCTGCTTTCTCAACTGCAGCCTTCGTTGTTCTTCTCGCCATTTCCTTGACCAGCTGCAGGCGGAACTCTTTGGAAGCACGCCAGCTGGTTCTTGGACTCACATCAGATAAGGCTCCTTCAGAGACGATATCGAGCAGTTGCTCGTTCAGCTCATGACCTTGTACCTTTGACTCTACGGTGGTGGATCGAATCGGAGTCGGGGCTGCAACGCCGAAGGCGATGCGAAGCCGATCGATATGCTTCTTGTCGCTCGTAAGTCTCACATTGACCGAACAGCCCAGGGTGGCGATATCCATCGCCTTGCGCATTGCATACTTGATGTAATGGCCGCTGGTGTTCTCATAGCTCTCTTTGGCGATGCGGATGCCGCACAAGAGTTCTCCCTCTCTCAGGTCCACCTTGCCGGGACCGAGATTGAACTCGGTGTAGGGCAGGAGACGAATACCGTCGAGGCTTGCAATCTCCAGAGTGGCATCGTAGGCCTTCAGTGTGGTGGCGCTGTCGGCACTGGTGACTCCGTTGCAGATGTTGCCTCCGATGGTCCCGATGTTTCTCACCTGCGGTCCGCCGATCTGGTCAACCGCCTCTCCGAGGACCGGTACGTACTGTCTGATGACCGGATGCATCGATACATCGGTGAAACTGGTGAGCGGCCTGATGAGAATCGAACCGTCGTCCTCGAGGCAGATTCCCCTCAGTTCCTCCAGATTGTAGATATTAATCAGGTCGCAACCGGCGAGCTTGCCCTCTCGGATTTTTATCAGAATGTCGCTTCCACCGGCGAGGAACAACGCTTGGGGATGTTCTTTCTTCAAGCGCAAGGCTTCTTCTACTGAGGTTGGTTCATAGAGATTGTTGAAATTATACATACGCTCTTTCCTTTATTTGATCAGGCCCGCCTCGGTGAAGGCTTCGAACATTCTCTGGGGGTGCAACGGAGCTGCATTGATGGCAACCCCGGTGGCATTGAGCACCGCATTTCGGATTGCAGGAGCAACCGGAATGGTGGGTGGCTCTCCCAGTGACTTGTTTCCATACGGACCGGTGGGGTCATCGGTCTCAACGAAGTCTGCATGCAGCTCCGGGGTATCGATGGCCGTCATCAGCTTGTAGTCCAAAAGGTTGTCGTTGAGCATCCGGCCGGTCTTCGGGTCGAACTTCAAGTACTCGTAGAGTCCGTACCCAAGGCCCATGCTCATACCTCCGTGAACCTGTCCGCGGGCGGTTTGCATGTTGATGATCCTGCCTGAATCGTGGACATTGATGATGTCCAGGATCTTGACCTGACACATCGGGATGTCGACCTCGACCTCCGTAAAACAAACGCCGAAGGAGTAGGTGTTGTCGGTGCAGTGGTGGGATTCCTCGGCTGCAATATGGGTGGAGTTCGTCAGACTGTAGCAGGATTCGATGGCCACATCGGCTACGCTGAGCAGTTTCTCATCCTTGTTCGTGTGCACAATGTTGTTGTCCTTGATGTCCAAATCCCACGGATCTTTCTTGAGCATGAAGCCGGCGAAGTCGAGAATCTTTTTTCTGAAGGACTCGGCGGTTTTCTTCACCGCCATGCCCGAGACATAGGTCTGCCTTGAGGCATAGGCGCCGGTGTCGTAGGGAGTTACATCGGTGTCCTGCTTGCTGACTACATGCACCTTGTCAACCGTTACCCCGATGGTCTGGGCCGCCATCATGGCAAAGACGGTATCGGCACCCTGTCCGATCTCGGTGGCACCGATCTGCATCTGCAGCGAACCGTCCTGGTTGAGGATCATCCGGCAGGCCGAAGTCTCCAGGCTGATGGGGTAGACGCCGGTCTTGTAGCAGAAGATCGCCATACCCACACCCTTTCTGATCGGCCCGCTCTGGTTTGCATACGCCAGCCGCTTCTTGGTGTAATCGAGATACTTCTCTCCGCGTTCGATGCACTCATCAAGCCCGGTAGAGTGACAGGTGATCGTGGTGATCGGGTCGACATAGCCGAGCTTCATCATATTTTGCTTGCGAAGCCTGATGGGGTCGAGCCCGGTCTGTTTTGCAATGTCGTCCACATGGGCTTCCAACGCGAAGCCGATTTGTGGAATGCCGTATGCTCGCATCGCCCCTGCGGTGGGCAGGTTGGTGTAGACCGTATAGGCTTCGCTCTTGATGGCTCCTACCGGGTACATCATGCGAAAGCCGTTCACTGCATTGGCGACGAGGGCGTGGGCATGCGATGCATAGCCGCCCTGGTTGGAGTAGGCTTTGATGGTACGGGCTGCAAAGCTGCCGTCCTTACGGATATAACTTTCGATATGGAACTGCATTGCATGCCGTGTGCGGGTCGAAGCGAACGTCTCTTCCCGTGTATAGGCAAGCTTTACCGGCCGTCCACCCACTCTTGTGGTAAGGAAGGCGTTCAAAGGTTCTGTCAGGGCATCCTGCTTGTTGCCGAAGCCGCCGCCGATGTACGGTTTGATGATCCTGATCTTGCCGAATCCCACCCCGAGAGCCTGCGAGCAGACGCGGCGCACAATGTGGGGAATCTGGGTGGAGCTTACTACGACAATCTTGTCGCTTTCCATGTAGGCAAAGGAGTTTGCACTCTCGATATGGCAGTGACTGACCACCGGGGTCTCGTAGTCTCCGACCACCTTGATCAAGCCTTCTTCCTTGATCGCTTCCTCGAAGTTGCCGATCTCGTATTGAGACTTGACCACGATGTTGTTCGGCCGTTCTTCGTGAATGACAGTGGCCCCTTCCTTCATTGCATCTTCGACGGTAAGGATGGGGGTGTATTCCTCATAGGTGACCTTTATTTTTCTCACTGCCTCTTCGGCTGCGATCTCATCCTCTGCAATGACGGCGGCGATGTCGTCTGCATAACAACGGACCCTGGCATTGAGCAGCTTTCTATCTGCAATGTCCTGATGCTTTGGATCGGTGGACCAAGGGTGTCCGGCCGTGGGGAACTGGATATCGGGAACGTCAAAGCAGGTGACAATGTCCACGACGCCTTTGACCTTCCACGCTTCACTGAGGTCGAACTCCTTGACCCAGCCGTTTGCAATGGTGCTGTGCAGCACTTTCGCAATCAGGGCATGCCCTGAAACCAGATCGTCTGTGTATTTAGCTTTACCTGTTACTTTGTCGAATGCATCGACTCGTTTCAGGGAAGTCCCGATTATATCCATGAAGTCCTCCTTCCAATAAGGAACCAACGTGTGTCTACTCTTCCTGGAATTGAACAATCCACCAAGGTAATGGCGGTAAGCGTAGGTAACCAGAAAGGGTGACCTTTCTTCTATGTAGGTCAATAATACAACAATCTGCAACAAATACAAGAAAAAACTTGGACAAGATTCATACACTGACGGACAGTCTTGTCATTCGTTGTGTCTTCTAGTTTATCATTTTTATCTCTATGTGGCGACTCCCCCGCCTCGGGCGGCGGGCAGGTAATCAGGTCTCCAAAACATTTCTGATGAGGGTACACCAAGGGCAACATTTTTCATTTTTTCCTGTTTTCTCGGAGGGGTTTTCTTGACCGCTACCTTATTGCCATAAATAATGGACTAAAAGAAATACAATATGCCTGCATTCATACCAAAAGAAGGAGTCAACAATGAAACGAACGCTGTCCTTGGTTCTTGTCATACTGGTCAGTCTTACCCTCACTTCCTGTGGTACCTTGTTTGTGAAAGGCGGTTCGGAATACCGTCAAGGCATGTCCGCCTTCGAGCAGAAAGCGTATGTACAGGCGTTGGATTCGCTGCTTCGTGCCTGGACCATGAATCCTGATTTCACCGAGGCCAAGGCCATGATACCGGTGGCGTTCAACGACGGTGATGCGCAATACAAGCAAGCGGCCCTTGCTGCACCCGGTGATGATCCCGAAGTCCTGGACCGAATTGCACAAGCATATACCGATCTCGAAGCTTTGCACCGCCTGGCACGGGAGAGTGGGTATCCCACACTCGCTGCATCCAATTATAGTGAAGAGGCGAAGCAGGCCAACCAGAAAGCCGCCCAACGATGGTTCAACCTTGCACGAAACCAACAGCAAGGCGGTGACAAGTTGGATATCCGCGCGGCTGTGATGATGTATGAACGGGCAAAGGCAAGGGATCCCCAGAATCCTGAGATCATCGCTTCCCTGCAGAAGGCTGTAGATGAGGCTACCGTTACCTTGATGGTGCTGGGAATCGGCAGCCCATCCTTTAGGCAAACCATGTATTCCGATATCAGGGAAGGCTTGAAGGCCGATCGGTTCGTCAAGGTTATTGAAGCCGGGAATCTCTCCAATAGGGAAGGGTTTTTCGGCCCAACTGATTTGGCTGTAGACTATGCAAGACACAACGATGTCGATTATGTGCTGGAAGTGTACGGCACCACCCAGGTGCGGCCCATAAACACCGAACAGCAGGTGTATCTTCCCTCAAGCAGTCCTCGATTCTCCGGGGTGAAGAAAACCATCGGATACTCCGAGCAGGAGCAGTACTCCTACCGGTTGTTCGATGTTGCAAGCCTGCGTGTGATCAAGGAGGATTCGCATGCACTCTCCAAAGGGCCTTACACCTACACGGTCAGCTATGTCCCCGCCGAAGGGGTGCGCACCCTGCATCTCCAAGGTGAGCCAAAAGAAAACCTGCGGTATGTGACATCATCACTAGACCTCCACAGTACGAATGCCGTGGTGAACACACTCAGAAAGGATTACTACAACATTCCTGTTCCGATGGAGGTGGCCAATCCAAAGGACTTGACCCAATGGCTTGCCTACTACCGAAACACCTATACCGACTTTGCCACCTTTGCCAACGAGCACAGCAACCAGGAGCTCTTCTACGCCATTGAGGTGGCTCATATCAGGGGCACGGAGGACTATGTGATTCTGGGAAATTCTGTATTCGAGGCCAAGGAGGAGTCGGCACGCAACAGTGCGATTTTCAATGCCCAGGTTCGACGTGCCTTGGATATGGTGAAAGAAGAATCTGAGAAAACGAAGGAGCCCACGTATCGCTATGGTGTTGATATCGCCAAGGCGATTGGTTCTCTGCTTTAACGCAAAGTATGGTTCTCTGCATAAAGCAAACCTTCTCACTTTCTCATAACTATGTCACTATAAGCCCATGATTGAAAGCTTCATTGCCGCCTTATCCGCACACCCCGCTCTTCAAGCACTTGCACTTGCAGGCTCCAGAACCGGCCTGGGTTGTGATGCACTGTCCGATTACGACCTGTACATCTATAGCAAACAGCCCCTTCCCTTGGCGTTTCGTCAGGAATTGGCTGACACTTTTTCAGAAAAAGCTGAGCTGCAGAATGACTATTTCGGTCCAGGGGATGAGATGCAGCTCAAGGATGGGACGTTCGTCGACTTGATGTACCGTGACTTGGATTGGGTGGAGGACGAGATTAAGCGTGTTTGGGTGGGCCATCAGGCGAGGGTGGGGTACTCCACCGCCTTTGTGCACAACATAAAAACGTCGCATGTATTGATCGACAAGGACGGAAGGTTCTCTTCACTCAAGCAGTTGTTGGAGACAGACTATCCGCAAGCTTTGCAGAAGGCGATCATCAGAAACAATTATCCCTTGCTCAGGAGTAAGCTCACCGCTTCTTTCTTCGACCAGATCGAGCATGCCGTACAGAGGAAAGACCATCTGAGCATGATCCACCGAACTGCAGCACTTATGGAGTCCTATTTCGATATTCTCTTCGCCTTGAACAAGCAAACCCACCCCGGTGAGAAACGTCAACAAGCCTGGGTGCATGCAGCCTGCTCCCTTATTCCCCCTCAATTTGATGAGGACATCAAAGAGCTTACCCAAGGCATCGGGGGGGAAACCCAGCTTGAGACTATTACCCGGCTCTTGGACCATCTGGATGAGCTCTTGAAGCAAGAGGGGTGGGTGTAGAGCTTAGAGACTCGTTTTGGATTGGATGGTTTGATCGAGGTAATAATTATTCTCTCAATCCAGTTGATGCATACATGGGTTGGAGGCGAGAATGATTTCCTCCCGCCTCAATAAACTTCCATTTGGCGCTAGTACTTCTAGTGCAGATACTAGTGATAGCAATGTACCATCGCCATATAAAAGAGATTAGTCTTTCGTTTTCTACCAAACAAAATGCTTAGTGAGAAATGCATAGGCTTGCTCTGCTGCCTCTAGCCCGGTCGGCTTGGGAAGACACTCCACAGAAACAACTCCATTGTAGTGTATCTCACTCAATTGCTTGATGAAGGTCTCGAAGCGAAAGCTTCCCGAGCCGGGATATCCTCTCGTGTTGTCTGCAACATGGACATGACCGAGATAGGGGGCTATCTTGGTTATACAGGTATTGAGGTCTGGTTCCTCGATGTTACTATGAAACGAGTCCAAGAGAACCTGTGCATGATCCAATTGGTATTTCTTGATGATATCGACCACCTCGTCACCTCGATTCAGCACATTGTTCTCGTATCTATTGGTAGCCTCTAGGAGAAGTTTCACTCCTCGTTCTCCTGCATACTTGGACAAGCTGTATAACGTTGTCCCAAAGACCTCAAGGGCTTCTTCCCGCGTCCAACCCATACAGCAGTTGCCTTTGATGCTTCCTATAGTGACTTTGCTCTCCAGAATTGCGGCACAGTCAATGAATTGTTGAACCATGCCTACCAACATGTCTCGTTTCAGATCGTCTTTCTCTAATAGGGAAAACCCAAATTTTCCAAAAATTGACCCTGTTCCCAAAGTCGCAATCGATAGATTGAGATCCTGTTTTATTTTCTGTAAAGCGGGAATATTAAGTACGTTCGGCATCGGTATATGCAACTCAACTGCATCATAGCCGATGGACGCAGCAATTCTCATTTGCTCAACGAAATCCCCTCCTAGGGGTACTGGAGTGGTATCGACCAGCGAAGTCCCAATAGCAACACAAAATTTCAATTTCAACTCCTATGAAGACCAGTCATAGTCTCCTCAAAACGCAAAACAGTGAGACCCTTCTTAATTGGATCGATACTTAGAAAAGGAGATTCTGCAAAAACAGGAACGGACCTGGCAGGAAGACCAAAACTACCATGGCAATCAAGAAAGTGGCCAACCAAGGCACCATCTCCTTGGTATACTCATTCAATGAACATCCGATGATTGAATTTACGGTGAACATAGAAAGCCCAACAGGTGGGGTACAATTGCCCATGGTGACCACCGTGCAAACGATGAGGCCGAAGTGGACTGGATCGATTCCCATTTTCAGGACAAGCGGCATGAATACCGGGGTGAGAATGAGGATGGTGGCGGCTCCTTCCATGAACATTCCCACTAAGGTGAGAAGAAGGACAAGAAGCAATAAGATAATGTTGGGGTTTGTTGAGATGCCTACCATGAATTGTGAAACTACCTGTGGTACTTTTTCAATCGGTACACCATATCCAAAAATGGCGGACAAGGCGATGATGAACATGACTGCCCCAACATCCTTTACCGTGTTCTCCAAGGCCTCCATAAACGTGTGTACGTTAAGCTCCTTGTATATGAAGACACCTACAACTAGTGCATAGATACATGCAAAGGCTCCCACCTCGGAGGGTGTGAACAGCCCCATTCTGATGCCTACCAAGAGCATAATCGGGAAAATGAGGGCCCAGATACACTCTTTTAATGAGAGGAGAATTTCCTTGGCTCCGGCTCGTGTTGTACGAGCTGGCTGGTAATTCCTCATTCGCGAAATTCCCCAGGTTGCCAACATCATGACCAGCATCATGAAGCCACCAACAATTAAGCCCCCGGCAAATAGCTTGCCGATGGATACATTGCTGGTTGTCCCGAAAATGATCAAGGCGTTGCCGGGGGGAATGGTCGCAGTAATAAGTCCGGTGAAGGCAATATTATTAGCGATGAAGCCCTTAGAATAGCCGGCCTTTTTCATATCATCACCCAAAAGTCGTGCCTCCATCGCAGCATCAGCAATTGCAGATCCTGATACACCACCCATGAGGGTGCTTAACACAACACTTGTTTGTGCAAAACCTCCCCGCATATGGCCGGTTAGAAGTCCAGCGAACTTGGCAAGCCTCTGGGTCGTTCCTCCACTATTCAAGAGATTTCCTGCAAAAATGAAAAGTGGAACTGCCAAGAGGGCGAAGTTCTGTGTTTGGGTTACCGGCAACTGAACTAAAATGGTAGCTGGCAGATTGGGATATTGAAGAAAGAACAACGCTCCTGATATACCGATGGCGAATGCCATGGGCATTCCAAATACCAAGAAAATAACGAATGCAATAAATACTATAGTCATAGCTATCTCCCCACCTTACATTTTTGCGATTACAGAACCATCATCGCTTTTGAGCAAAGCAATCAGCCGCTTTACAGCCGTGACCAACATGAAGAGTGCACTGAATGGTATAGAGACGGTAACCCACGCAAAACTGAAATTTGGGACACCGTTGAAGGTCCTGAAACGGGTAGTGTATGTAAGTCTTGCGCCAAGATACACCAAGGAACAAAGGAAGATGAGAATGATGGTGTATATAATCACCACCAAGGTCTTTTGGACTGGCTTAGGGAATTTTGCAACAACAATATCCAAGTTAGCGAGCCGCCCCTCACGAAATGCTATGTCTCCCCCTAGGAATGTCGACCAAGTCAGCATGAGCATACCGATGTCTGTCGTCCAACTGAGTGGTTTTCCCAGTGTTCGTGAGACAGCTCCCAGAAAAATGCAAAGAGTCAGCACGACAATGCCAAACATGGCAATGTGTTTCTCAATCTTGCATGCCCTATCAAATAGTTTATTCATATTGCTTTGTTCCTATACAATATTATCGGACGGATAGAAGATTACCCGCCCGATAGATACTTAATCAGGGAGACTTACTTGCCGAGAGCTTTGTAGATGAGATCCTTTGCATCGGTGATGCCAAGTACCTGGTAAGCCTTTTCACCAGCTTTTCGGAATGCTTCCATATCAATCTCGGAGTTCGGAATTACACGTATTCCTTCTTTTATCAGCTGTGCTTTGACTTGATCAGCCTCGGTCTTGATTCTCTCCGATACATCGTATCCGGCTCGATCAGCTTCTGCAACCAAAATGGTCTGATACTCTGCCGGTAGCGAATTAAACCAAGATGCGGAACAAACTGAGAAATTGATAAGGTAGATGTGGTTGGTCTCACTCACCACCTTTAAGACTTCGTCAAGCTGGGCAGCGGCATATGCAGTATAGACATCCTCAAGACCATCGATTGCTTTGGTCTGTGCAGCGGAATAGATTTCACTTCTACCCATGGCTACCGGCGTTGCACCGATGGCACGAACTGATTCCTGCCAAATGGGAGCACCAGCAGTTCGAAGCTTCATACCCGAGAGATCTGCTGGCTTGTAAACCGGCTTATTGCTGATTACATTGCGATGGCCCTGGATATAAGCAAAGGAGAGGACCTTCAAGCCAAACTTCTCTTCAAGTTCTTTTTCCCAACCTTTCACTACAGGAAGTTCGGCTGCTCGCTTCACTTCATCCATGTTCTCCAGCAGGTAAGGGCCATTGAACACTGCAATCTGGGGTACGTAGTTGCCGAGTCTTGCCGAGTCGGTGTTGTGACCGATATTGGCACCTGATTTCATCTGTTCGATAACATCCTCTTCAGCGCCAAGCTGGGAATTTGCATACACATCGATGACTACGTTGCCGTTTGTTTTGGTTTTCACTGCCTCCGCCCAATCCAAGAAAGCTTTGTGATAGGGATCATTTTCAGTCAATGCGTGGCTGAACATGAGATTGTACGTCTTCTGACCTCCAGCGGTCTCCTTGGAACCTGCAGCGAATAATGCACCGAGTACCAGAACGAGTACACACAGACTTACGAGTAATTTTTTCATTTCTTCCCCTCTATTGCCCAACGATTTAATGCGTTGAGGCAAAAATCGATGATGTTTTGTTGTAAGGATCAGTCTAACCAACAAACTTATTTAGAATATACCACAAAGCCAAATAAACCACAATAAAAATATTTAAAACTTAATAAATGGCCTATACGTATATTTAATACATTGATAACTTCTATTAGTAATGATTAAGGTGTAGGTATTACTTTATAAAAAAACTCCCTGAAATTCTGCAGGGAGTATGCAATCAAGAAATACAAAATCAATTCTGGCAATTTTCCTTTTCATAGAGATCGATTGTAGTAAGTGCGGAGGCGAGATAGTAATTCAAATGGGTGTTGTAGGTACTTACAATTTCCTGCTTGTCTTCCTTGAAAATCGCTTGGAGAATCTGATGATGGTGGACATACGTTTCTTTCCATGTCCTTCCACCTGTATTAGAAAACCAATTATTAAACATGCTGATCCGATAGGCATCCTGAAAAACCGGGTTTAGTAATCGACTAAGTCTGCTGTTGCCAGAGTTCTCAATGAAAAATGAGTGGAAGGCCATATCTGTTTTGCACAGTTCAGATGCGGGGACCTCTTCAACATTCTTGCTCAGTTGCTCCATCAAACGATCGTTCTCAAGCAGCTTGGAGACATCAATCCTATTCAAATAAGTGAATACTGCAACAGGTTCAAGCATTTTCCTCATACTGAAAACTTCAATGACATCAGTTCTGGTCAAGCGGGTGGCAAAAGTGCCGTGACGTGGTCGAACCTCAACCAAATGCTCAGCCTGCAGCATTATTACTGCTTCACGAAAGGGAGTTCTACTGATTTCTGCTGATTCGAGAATGTCCTTTTCACAGATGTACTCACCTGGCTTAATCTCGCAATTGAGAATCTTGGTTTTTAGATAATCATAGGCTTGTTGTTTGAGGTTGAGATCTTTCATGCATTATAGGTATCCCAATCGACACTGCAAGTCAATAGCGTAAAGATGGCGTTATGGTCTGAGAATGCATGAATTGGATAAACAGCTTGAGTCATTTAACTATGTGAAGAACCTACCCTACAGATAATCCCAATCGCTGAGCACGATATGCAGGTTCTCCTTGTCAGGCAACCAATACTGGAACAGTGGATACCCGTCCTCGTCATAGGCCCCTACGGAAAGGATTCCCAACCCCTCTGTTTCAAGAAAGGATTGCAAGTATGGCCATCTCGATAGTTTGACAGGTACGCTCTCGCCACTTGCGAGTACACTTCCTTGCAACAGTTCCTTGCTGTAGTCCAGCTCTGCTTCCATCTTCGGGGTGAGGATGTACAGCTCAACAATGTCATACTCGCATTCATTGGTTACAGAAAGGGTGGTGCCTGTTTGATTGGAAACCGTGAAATAGACCGGATCAGGGTCGCGGGAAGGCTGGAAGGGCTC
>WARP01001422.1_pt1 | contig 13637 bp, 6 predicted proteins | sample 4769151 | NCBI WGS metagenome assembly WARP01 (sample SAMN08893023, study PRJNA449175) | gut metagenome | isolation source: rumen sample fed with dry roughage | host: cow | place: India: Nagpur | collected 2016 | reverse complement strand
AAATATAACATATTAATCTTTCGAACAATGGCTTTTAATGGAAAACAATGGACTATCTCAACTTTAGCGACACTAATACCGGGTTTTCCGTCTCTTTCAGATTATCGGCTACCTTAAAGATCTTCTTTTAAAACCAAACCGGGAAAATGCCGGTTGGTCGTAAATACAAATTTAAGAGTCCTGGAGTAACAAAGTATCTGCAAAATATTCTAAATTTGTAATAACCAATAAAATTCACACCTATGAAGTCTCTGCTCAATCCCAGGTATGTTACTCTTGCAATTTTAACAATGTTTTACTTACAGGTTCTATCGAGCACTCCTGTTGGCGGGCAAGATGATTCTTTAAAAAAAGAGATAGCAAGGTTATGGTCCGAAACCAGGTCAAGCCGGAGAGACAAGTTAAATGTTACACTTTTGGCCCAAGCAAGGCAAATTTACGAACTTGCTGACAGCATAGATTCATATCAGGATATGTTCCTTGCTGCCGATGTTGCTGTGGAGGCAACCAAGATGCTGGACTGGAAAGGTGTTGATAAAATAATTGCGGAATACTCCGACAAGGCCCAAACCCTTGAAGACCCAATAGCTAAACTTGCTTTTAAAAGCCTAATGCTCAAGCATGTCGATTCTTTAAACTGGAAAACCGAAATACTTGGTAATTCACATATGTTGCCAAAAGTCAAAACCGACGAATGGAACCGGCTCTCATCCAGCCAGTATTTTATGGAAGGTATACAGGACCCTTCCTTATATGAATTTGCCCTTTCAAGCTTGATAAGCACTTTTAAAAGGCCCAACTTTCAAAGGAGGTCCACAGTAAAATTCCCCTATATTATGAATGTTGAGCATTTTGAATCCACACAAAGCATGGCAGACTCCGTGTTCAATACTCTTTTAGATTTTCAAAAGGATAATCGTAACAACTATCTCGAAACTTTGTATAAGTATTACGATTACTCAGCTTTTTCAAGTTTATTTACAGGTGAAGAATCCTATGATCCTGCCATGATTCACTCACTTGTAGAGGAATTCAAAGAGGAGCCAAATATTATAAGATTTGTAGTTCTTTATGCCAAATCTTTGCAAAAAACATTGATAACCGACTTACAAAAAGGCTCTGCAGTTTCCAGGGACTCCTTGTCAGAAAGATACAAAAGGCTAAATGATTACTGTAAATATTGGAGCCAAAAGCATCCTTTGGCCAAAGGAACAGAATCTTTGACACAAATCAGTGAAACAACTCATAAATCATGGATCAAATGCAGCCATCCTGGAAAGGTATATCCCGGTATGCCTTTCAAAATATCACTGGAATACAAAAACTTAGATACAAAGGGGCAGATTACAATTTACAAGGTCAAGAATCCTGACACTCCAATGTCTTTGATTTCGTTTGGAGCAAAAAGGGAAAACATATCGAAGCTACTTACGGAAGATGCCGTAGTTATAAGTCAGCATCAACTGTCGTTCAATAATACCCATTTTGGATTGATGGACACACAACCTTTTCCCCTTACCCTGCAAGAAGAGGGATTATATATACTGGAACTAAGTGCGGACACAGGCATCCCCGCCTTCTATAGCCGTATTGTTGCAACCGGCACCACAGTGGCCCAAAGGAACATCAATGGATCTGTTTACCTATATCCCGTCGACCTCCTAACAGGAAAACCAAAAGACGAAACAGAGGTTTTCTTCTATTCCGAAATTCAAAACCCCGTAACTTACTCCTACGATTCCATTAAACCATTGGGGAGTCAGATTTTAGGTCCCAACGGATTTACCAGGCTCTACACCGACTCTTTAGCAAAACATTATCGACGTATTCTGTACAAAGCCGGTTCTTTTGGACCGGGAGTCGTAATCTATCCCGGCAACAATATCAGATCTTCCTATTCCCAAAGCTATGCCCAAATCCTGTTTGACCGAAACCTGTACCGCCCCGGAGATACAATCCATTACAAAGTAATTCTGTACGATATCGCAAAAAAAACAATCGTTAACAGTCGGGACAGTATTGTAATTAGTATCGCCGATGGCATGGGTAAGGAAGTCTTTTCCAAAAAAATGAATGCAAACGAATTCGGATCGGCCTCAGGGTGGTTTTTCCCCGGAAAGGAGGCTACTGCAGGAAACTACGTAGCCAGTATCATTTCAGTACCAGGCGGCAGGCAATATCACCCTAGCCAAAGTAGGTTCAGATTGGAAAACCATAAGAGAAACTCATTCCATATTACCTTTGAACCCATCGGATACAACCACGTATTGGGAGATACGGTTTATGTAAAGGGCCGTGTGCTCTCCCATGCTGGCTTTCCTCTGTCAGGCACGACTATCCGGCACACAATTTTCCCAGTCTATTTTCGCTCAAAACCATTGGCAATGCCTTATTTGGGAGGCTTGGAGCTATCAGGGTCAATAATAAGCGACTCTCTTGGCTACTTTACCCTACCCGTACATACCAGCCCTGGAGAATCAGGACCCAAATACGGGATATCATCAGCAGTTTTCCACTTAACATTCACCGCCTCCTCAACCATCTCGGAATCAAACGAATTTCACACATCTTTTAACGCAGGGCCTTTTAATTCAAGAATTTCCTTGTACTGTGAAAAACATATATGTTCCCAAAACCCTTCTACCATCTTGGTAAATACCTATAGTGAAGCCGGAGCGAACCTGCTTGAAGGTGTGTACTCCATACTCTCCTTAGATAACAGGGAGGTAATAGCTTCGGGGCAATTAACTGCAGGCAAACCAATCAAACCATATCTATCGGGAGCAAAAAGCGGACACTACAGGTTAGTTTGCAAAATGGAGGAGAGCGACGGCAGGGTTATTATTGATTCAACGGACTTTGTGGTTTTCCATTTGGAAGATAGTTATATTCCGGATAATCCTCCGTTCTTCTTTTACAACCTTGGAAATGCAGACCCTGGTTACCTGACATTTTTGGCAGGCACAAATGCACCGCAAGCCTATGCCCTTGCAGAGTTCTGGTCGGGAGATTCGCTGCTATGGCAAAGCAACATCACAATCAAAAATGGTTTGGAAAAATATCGTATTCCTCTGCCGGCAACTGCAGGTAGCACCCTTAATTTTTGCATAACAACAATATTGGACGATACCCCCCATACAGCAACAATTAATTTCCCGGTTCCGGATACAGAGCTTAACAAAATATCCATCGAGGTACTTAATCTAAGGAAAAGCTACCATCCTGGAAGGAACGAAACAATCACCATAAAAACCACCAATCCAAAGGGTATACCTACCGAACTGATGGCCACAATCTTTGACAAAGCAACCGAAAAAAACGGGCCCCACTCCCTTTCCATCAACTCTTCATTCCTGATCCAAAGGAGCATTGGTACTGCCCATATTGCCCCATATAACCCAAATGGGTTCCATGCACCTTATACCGATCATCTTTTTGAACAAATCGAAGAAGATATTCCTTTTGCTGTAGGATATGGTAGTGTTAGTATAAGAGGTTACAACCCTGTTTCTGCATCAATGAAATCCGCATCAACCTCCTTACGGGGGCCAGAAAGCGTGGACGATACCCATTTTATGCGCAAGAACTTTAAGGAAACACTCTATTTTGCCCCATTCCTCTACCCGGGCAAAGATGGAAAAGTAAACATTGAATTCAATACATCAAACCTGTTATCGACCTTCCGTCTTCTGTTGTTTGCACACGACGAGCAACTGAACCATTCAACGAGTCAAGGGGAGTTTATAATAGACAAAGATGTAATGATTGCTTGCAACCTTCCACGTTTTGTGCGTGAGGGAGATTCTTTGGTGATAGAGGCACTTGCTATAAACAACAGCATTCAATCACTTGATGCCAAATGCAATGCCTACCTGGAGCTTTACGGGGAACAGCACCTTGGAACCAAGGCAGTACATTTAAAACCAGGAGAACAAAGAAACCTGCAATGGAGTTTACCGATTCCCGAAAGGGCTGTCGGCACTGCCCCTGTTGCCGATTCTCTAAAAGTAAGGGTTTTAATTACATCCCGGAATTACTCCGATGGCGAAGAACACAGGATAAAACTCTTGCCCTCCCTCACCAGTGTATCACGGGTAGAAATCCACACCCTTGAAAGAGTAGGAGAACATATTATTCCCTTTTCCCCTCCGGCAACAGATGCAAGCATCGAACATACCGGTACCAATGTGCAACTATCCAACCCTTTGGAAATATTACTAGCAGAGCTCGAAGAATTGAAATCTCCCCATTCCAGGGACCTCTTTTCCCACCTCGGGTCGATGTATGCTATGGCTTATACCGGTGACGACCGTTTTGACTCTGCCTCAAGGGAGGCTTTTGAAGTGTTCATAGAGCTGAGAAGCCAAAACGGGTTCCTGAGCTGGTATGCCGGGATGGATGGCAGCTATTACCTCTCATATCTTTTCATGGATAAGATCGGGGAAATATCCGGATTATCCCAAAAACCATTCACAAAGACAGAGGAGGAGTTCATAATCAGTATGATTCGCACTATGGATACCCATTTTTTACAACAGTATAAACTCCGCCTACAAAGAAATGAAAAGTATAAATATGACTACATTCCTTATTTTTGCCTCTGTTATCTAAAAGTGCGGGCACATTACAAACATATACCACCCCCCAAGGAAGTAAATGATTTGATTGGGATCTACCTCGATATCCTGGAAAAAACGGAGCTTAGCAACTCATTGATGGAAAATGCCGGCAGGGCATCAGCCCTGTTTGCCTGGGGACGGGAGGGTTCTACGGGGCGCTATATGGCTTCAATCAGGGAACATGCCATAAATAACGGCAAAAAAGGTTATTACTTCCCTAATGCAGTATTACCTTTACGAGGCATTGTGAGCAACGAAACCACTGCTCATTCACAACTGCTCAATCTGTTTGCCAAAGCAGGCGACATGGAGATGGCCGAGGGTATAGCCAGATGGCTTATACTCCAAAAAGAGAATCAATATTGGGGCAAAAGCCTATACATTACCGATGCTGTATGGGCACTTTCCAATCCTTTGCTGCCATGGAGCTTGGGCAATGGCAATAGTCAGGCTAAACCCTCCAGCTATACAGTCAACCACAGGAAAGGGTATATAACCGTTAAAAAAAACGGCTACTCTCCCGAAATCCTTTACTTGACGCACAACTACCTGCAACACCAGGAAAAAGTCAAAAGCTACGGTAACGATATTGCCCTGACGAGCAGGTACTATAATGTAATACAAGAAAATGGCAAAGAGGTACTAACGGAGCTTTCGGACCAAAGCAGGCTAAAGCCGGGCGACCATGTAAGGGTAATCCATACAATCGAGAACATTCAAAACAGGTCATATGTAAGCCTGACAACAAATTTGCCGGGACTCCTTGTTCCCCGGAACGAAATGTCGGGATACAAATCCGGTTACTACCGGGAAGTTGGAGAATATGAAATCAACTACCATTTCGATTTATTGCCGGAGGGAAAAACTGTTATCGGGGAGAATTTTATAGTGGACAACAAGGGGGGATTTTCGACCGGAATCTCTATTATAAAGTCCTGCTTTATTCCGGTTTACAGGGCCAATGGGGTGAGCATAAAAATCACTTCGGCATTATAAATAAAAAACCCGGTATGTTACCGGGTTTTTTTGGGTGAATGATGGGAATCGAACCCACGACCTCTAGTGCCACAAACTAGCGCTCTAACCAACTGAGCTACAATCACCATTTGAATTCCACTCTCATTGAGTAGGAATCGGGCTGCAAAATTACTATTTTTTTTTGATTCTGCAATTTTTTTCTCACAGAACATGTGCTTTCAATTTATTATCTAAAAGTTACGAATTGATAGTGGAAATTTCAGGATAAATTTCTAATTTTGCGGCCTCTTTGGTAGAGTTTTTGCTTATATTATGGCACGTGTAGATAAGAATTAAAAACAATATAGTAATTATGGCTCGTGAAATTAAATTCTCTCTGTTATACAGAGACATGTGGCAATCTTCGGGAAAGTATGTACCCAAGGTTCACCAATTAAAAGAGATTGCACCAGTGATCATAGACATGGGTTGTTTCGACCGTGTGGAGACTAATGGTGGTGCTTTTGAACAGGTAAACCTTCTATTTGGAGAAAACCCCAACAAAGCAGTAAGGGAGTGGACTGCGCCATTCAACAAAGTGGGAATACAAACCCATATGCTGGAACGTGGCCTTAACGGGCTGCGTATGAATCCGGTACCTGCCGACGTGAGGGAGCTCATGTACAAAGTAAAGGCAAAACAGGGTACAAATATTTCAAGGTCATTCTGCGGGCTCAACGACCCAAGGAACCTTGAACTTTCGGTTAAATATGCCAAGTCCGGCGGAATGATTTCGCAGGTAGCCCTTAGCATAACCTACTCGCCCGTTCACACTGTAGAGTATTACATGGGTCTTGTAGATAAAGTTGTAGCATTTGGTTGTGACGAGATTTGCCTAAAAGACATGGCCGGCATCGGACGCCCCGCATTCCTGGGCCGTCTTACTAAAGCTATCAAAGACAAATACCCTCACATTATTGTAGAATATCATGGACACACAGGTCCCGGTTTTTCAGTAGCTTCTATGTTGGAAGTTGCACGTGCTGGTGCAGATTACCTGGATGTGGCAATGGAACCTTTGGCATGGGGCATGGTTCACCCTGATGTGATTACAATACAAGCAATGCTCAAAGATGCAGGTTTTCTCGTAAAGGATGTCAACATGGATGCCTACATGGAGGCTCGCCGCCTTACACAAAGTTTCATAGACGACTATCTGGGCTACTTCATTGACCCGGGTAACAAACAAATGACATCCCTGCTGGTAGGTTGCGGACTTCCCGGTGGTATGATGGGCTCAATGATGGCCGACCTTAAAGGTTTCCACGGAGCAATCAACTCTTCCCTCAGGAACCAAGGCAAAAAGGAACTGCAACTAAACGAGTTGGTAGTCATGTTATTCCAGGAGGTAGAATATGTATGGCCTAAGATGGGTTACCCTCCATTGGTGACACCTTTCAGCCAGTACGTGAAGAATATCGCTCTAATGAACCTGATGCATACCCTCAAAGGCGAGCCAAGATGGTCTACAATTGACAAAGACACATGGAACATGATCCTTGGTAAAACCGGCAAACTCCCGGGCGAACTTGCTCCCGAACTGGTACAACTGGCCAAGGACAAAGGAATGGAGTTCTACACCGGCACACCTCAGGATGCCTTCCCCAATGAACTCGACAGGTTCCGCAAAGAGATGGTGGAAAACAACTGGGAGTTTGGCGAGGATGACGAGGAGCTCTTCGAATTTGCCATGCACGAAAGACAATACCGTGACTACAAGAGCGGCGTAGCCAAGCAGAGGTTCGAGCAGGAGCTGGAGGCTGCCAAGGCCAAAGCGGGAGCCCCAATAGTAGTTACCCGCCCTGTTGTAGAGATGCCAAAATTTGACGTAGACAAAGTACTCGAACAATACCCTAACGCCAAACCTGTACAGTCACCTGTCAAAGGCCAACTGATCTGGCAGTACGACATGGCCGACGCATCATCTGCTCCAAACGTAGGCGAAAAGGTAGAAGAGAACAAAACCATGTGTTTTGTGCAGGCTTTCTACGGAATTGAATTGGTTAAATCACCTGTAAACGGAAAGATTGTACAAATCTGTGCCAAACATGGCGAAACTATTCAAAAAGGCGAAATCATTGCCTTTGTGGAGTAACCTGCATATATGGGATTCCGGTATCGGATTCCCTTAAAAATAAAAAAGAGACGGCCCAAAGGGCTGTCTCTTTTTGTTTTGTGACCCCGGAGGGATTCAAACCCCCGACCTTCAGAACCGGAATCTGACGTTCTATTCAGCTGAACTACGAGGCCAATGAGGTACAAATATAGATATTTTATAATTCATGGAAAAATGTATCTTTGCTGCTCATAAAAAAAGGAAAAAATGAAAGCATTCGTTTTCCCCGGACAGGGGGCACAATTCAGTGGCATGGGCAAGGATCTTTACAACAATTACCCACACGCCAAAGAGATGTTCGAGAAAGCAAATGAAATCCTGGGCTTTCGCATAACCGACATAATGTTCGAAGGAACCGACGAACAACTAAAGCAAACCAACGTAACACAACCTGCAATATTCCTCCACTCTGTCATCCTTTCTAGATGTATAGACAATTTCGACCCTCAAATGGTTGCCGGGCACTCCCTGGGAGAGTTCAGCGCATTGGTGGCAGCCGGAGCCATGAGCTTCGAAGATGGCCTAAGGCTTGTCTCTGCAAGGGCACAGGCTATGCAAAAAGCATGTGAGGCCAAACCCTCCACAATGGCCGCCGTTCTTGGGATTGAAGATTCTATAGTTGAGGATATCTGCAACCAGATAAAAGGGGTGGTTGTTCCCGCAAATTACAATTGTACAGGCCAATTGGTAATTTCCGGCGAGACCGGTGCAATACAAGAAGCTTGTGAACAGCTAAAAGCAGCCGGAGCAAAAAGGGCTCTTCCTCTGGCAGTCGGAGGTGCATTCCACTCCCCTCTTATGGAGCCGGCAAGGGAAGAACTGGAAAAAGCAATAAATGAAACCCCTTTCAACACTCCGATATGTCCGATATACCAAAATGTTGATGCACAAAAGCATACAGACTCCAAAACAATCAAGGAAAACCTCATTAAGCAACTGACCGCCCCTGTAAGATGGAGGCAGATAGTTGAGAATATGTGGAACGACGGGGCAAGGGAGTTTATTGAGCTGGGACCAGGCAGTGTATTGCAAGGACTGGTCAAAAAAATTGCACCCGAAAGCATTACCTTCGGAAAATCATAGCCGTAAAGCCCGGCAACTTACAAAAAGGATCTCATTTAGGCATTGACAGGTAGTTGAAAAGCTCAACCACATTGTGATTATTGGCAAATGAGAACCCTTTTTGTTTAATGTATTCATTGATCTCCCTTTTTTGGTCCGGGAAGTATTTGATAAAGTTTTTCTTGGTGGCAGGATACGTTTTATTCCCTCTCACCAGATATATCATCTCGTGGTAATCATAGTGCATAAGGCTTGACCCTGAATACTTATCCAGCCTGGTTCCATCTTCGATTGAAGACATTTTTGATACTGAAGCAACCTGGGATACCCCTCCATAAGCCCCCTCAAGCATCTCTTTGCCTATGACCATTTTCCTTAACAGGCCCAAGTAAACATCGTTGTTTATATTCAGTAGCTGTAGATAGTAGTTGTTTATTTTCCTGAACATGTCGCGACCTGCACTTACTGCAACAACATTTGGTTCGGAATTCAGGAGAATTGTATCGCCTTCTGACGAAATCATCCTCAATGACTGTGTCCGCACATTGATATTCAATGGCCCGGTATAAAAATTACCGTCGGAAAAGGTCACCCTTCCCTCCTTGAAGTTATCGTATACCAATACTTTATCAAAATAAAACTGACCTTCTGTCACCTTACCTTCTGTTACTTTAACTATACCGGTCTGAGCATAAAGGGATAAGTGGAATAGCACGAAAAGCACGAAACTTAAAACAATTTTCATAAACAATGAGATTAAAATACCAATGTCTAAAATTAGTCATTTCCCTTTTAAATAATAAAAAAAAGTTGTAATTTTGGCCGAGAGTAAATAATATGCCAAATTACTACCAAATAAATAAAGAGATCGAAATCGAGACAGAGTGCGCAGGGTTCCATGGAGGGACCTGCAAAAAAGTTTGGTGGCTTATGGTAGAGTGATATAGCAAGACATCTCCGCAGATTTCCAATCGGCGGAGTGTTGTTTTTTTATACCAAAGCTCATCCCTATGATTAAACAAATAACAACTATCAACAATACAAACAATAACAAAAAAGCTATGGCAAAAGAAAAAAAATTCATTACCTGTGATGGTAATTACGCCGCAGCACATGTTGCATACATGTTTAGCGAACTTGCAGCCATATATCCTATTACTCCCTCTTCTACAATGGCGGAGTATGTGGACGAGTGGTCTGCTTTTGGCAAGGAAAATCTCTTTGGAGAGAGAGTACAGGTTGTAGAGATGCAAAGTGAGGGAGGTGCCGCAGGTGCGCTGCATGGAGCTCTTCAGTCCGGAGTACTGGCTACTACTTTTACCGCTTCCCAGGGACTTCTACTTATGATCCCCAATATGTATAAAATTGCAGGGGAACTCTTACCCACAGTATTCCACGTATCGGCAAGGACCCTGGCTGCCCAGGCCCTGTCTATATTCGGGGACCACTCCGATGTCATGGCTGCCAGGCAAACCGGTTTTGCAATGCTGGCCTCCAGCGGAGTACAGGAAGCTTTGGACCTTGGTGCTGTTGCACACCTCTCAACACTCAAGTCACGTGTGCCTTTCGTCCACTTCTTTGACGGATTCCGCACCTCACACGAGATACAAAAGATTGAAGACCTGGATCAGGATGAGATCCGCAAAATGATCAGTGACAAATCACTGTCGGCATTCCGTAACCGTGCCCTCAACCCCAACAAGCCTGTAACCCGCGGTACAGCTCAAAACCCCGACGTCTTTTTCCAGGCAAGGGAAGCCAGCAACCCCTACTACGATGCAGTACCCGATATCGTAGCACGCTATATGGGAGAGATCAGCGAACTTACCGGTCGCCACTACCTTCCTTACGATTACTACGGAGATCCCAATGCCGAGAACATTATTATTGCAATGGGTTCTGTATGTGATACAATACGGGAAGTAGTTGATATGCAAATTGCAAACGGAGAAAAAGTCGGGCTGTTGGTTGTACGTCTCTACAGACCTTTCTCTGCAAAATATTTCTTCCGCGTTCTTCCTAAGAGCGTAAAGAAAATTGCTGTCCTGGACCGCACAAAAGAACCGGGTGCAGTTGGAGAACCTCTTTACATTGACATCAACACCACAATAGCCGAGAGAGGAGGCAAAATGCCCCTGATAGTTGGAGGCCGTTATGGCTTGTCATCCAAAGACACTACTCCTGCACACATCGTTGCCGTATTCGACAACCTCAAGATGAAGGAGCCCAAAAACGGCTTTACCGTAGGAATCGTAGACGACATCAGCTTTAAATCACTTCCTGTAAAAGAAGAGGTTAACGTAACCAAAAAAGGAGTTTCGGAGTGTAAATTCTATGGTTTGGGTTCCGACGGTACAGTTGGTGCCAACAAAAACACCATCAAGATCATTGGCGAAACCACTCCCAAATATGTTCAGGCCTACTTCGATTACGACTCAAAGAAATCGGGCGGTTATACCTGCTCACACCTTCGTTTCGGAGACACCCCCATCACATCTCCCTACCTGGTATCCCATCCCGACTTTGTAGCGTGCCACGTAACTCCTTACCTAAACAAGTACAATGTACTAAAAGGCATCAAGAAAGGAGGCACATTCCTGCTCAACACCCTTTGGACCAAAGAGGAGACTCTGGAAAAACTACCCGATTTTGTTAAAGCAACCATTGCGAAAAAAGAACTCAACTTTTACATCATCAATGCAACCATGATTGCAGAGGAGATTGGGCTTGGCAACAGGACCAACACAATCCTACAGTCTGCATTCTTCAAGATTGCTAACATAATCCCTTATGAGCAGGCAGTATCCGAGATGAAAGATGCCGCCGAAAAATCATATGGGCGTAAAGGAGAGAAAATCCTCAAGATGAACAACGAAGCCATTGACCGTGGTTCTGATGTTATCAAAGTTGAAGTACCCTGCGAATGGAAAAACATCACAGCCAAGTTCCGCCCTTCTACATTTGACAGGCTTGCACCGGACTGGGTAAGGAATGTTGCCGATGTAGTCAATGCACAGGAAGGAAACGACCTGCCGGTAAGTGCATTCCTCAACCTCGAAGATGGCACCATTCCTTCGGGAACCGCTGCCTACGAAAAACGAGGCATTGCAACACATGTTCCCGAATGGCAACAAGAAAACTGTATCCAGTGTAACCAATGTGCCTATGTGTGCCCTCACGCTGCCATCCGTCCATTCCTTATGACCGAAGAGGAGCAAAAGAGTGCACCTGCAGGAGTGAAAAGGGTTCCCGGCAACAAACCGTTCAACGAATATAGCTTCACCATCCAGGTAACCCCTATGGACTGTACCGGTTGCGGCAACTGTGCCGATGTATGCCCAGCAAAAGAGAAAGCGCTTGTAATGAAACCTATCGAAACACAGGTTCACGAACAACCCAACTTCGATTACCTGCACTCAGTGGTTGGCTACAAAGACAATGTACAACCCAAAGACAAAGGTGTTAAACACTCCCAATTTGCACAGCCACTGTTCGAATTCTCCGGAGCCTGTGCAGGTTGCGGCGAAACGCCTTATATCAAAGCTATCACACAGCTGTATGGAGAGAAAATGATGATTGCAAACGCAACAGGTTGTTCTTCTATTTTCGGAGGATCGTTCCCTGCATCTCCATACACTACCAATAAAGATGGCCAGGGTCCTTCCTGGGCAAACTCCCTGTTCGAAGACAATGCCGAGTACGGCCTTGGAATGCACATGGGATCGGAAAGGGTACGCGACCGCGTTGCCAAATTGATGGCCGACGGACTGGAAAGCGACTGTTGCACAGCCGAAATGAAGGTTTTGTTCGCAGAATGGCTCCAAAACAGAAGCAGTTTTGAGAAAACAAAAGAGATTTCCGGTAAGCTGGTACCTCTTATTTCCGACTGTAACTGCGATATCTGCAAGGAACTCACCGTCCTTAAAGACTACCTCATAACCCGTTCCCAGTGGATCTTTGGCGGAGATGGTTGGGCATACGATATTGGATACGGCGGGCTCGACCACGTACTTGCGTCGGGCAGCAATGTAAACGTATTGGTACTCGATACCGAGGTTTACTCCAATACCGGCGGACAATCATCCAAATCCACTCCTGTAGGAGCTGTTGCCAAATTTGCAACATCCGGTAAAAAAATCCGCAAAAAAGACCTTGGAATGATGGCCATGAGTTACGGCTATGTATACGTAGCACAAGTCGCTATGGGAGCAAACCAAAACCAACTCTTCAAAGTGCTCAAAGAGGCCGAGGAGTATGACGGACCATCTTTGATAATAGCATATGCACCTTGTATCAGCCACGGACTCAAGAACGGAATGGGCGCATCCCAAAGGGAAGAAAAAATGGCCGTAGAGTGCGGGTACTGGCAGCTTTACCGCTACAACCCCACCCTGGAGGCAGATGGTAAAAATCCTTTTGTACTGGACAGCAAAGAACCCGACTGGACCAAGTTCCAGGACTTCCTCAACGGAGAGGTTCGCTACACCTCACTCAGGGCTACTTTCCCTCAAGAGGCCGAAGAACTGTTCAAACTTACCGAAGAGTTTGCCAAATGGCGCTACAATTCATACAAGAGACTTGCAGCTGCCCAATAGTCTTTACTAAAACCGGTTAACACCGGGTAATCAAAAAGATGCAACCCGTATGGATTGCATCTTTTTTTTAACAATTATTACGCTTAATTATTTATTTCTTAATTATATTGAATATCTTTAACTGTTATTGAGTGGTTTGCCATATGAAAAATTTTATTTTCATGATTTTATTTGTTGCTTCATGCACCAGCTCAAACACCACACAAAATACATCATTGAATGTTATTG
>WARP01001248.1_pt1 | contig 13664 bp, 12 predicted proteins | sample 4769151 | NCBI WGS metagenome assembly WARP01 (sample SAMN08893023, study PRJNA449175) | gut metagenome | isolation source: rumen sample fed with dry roughage | host: cow | place: India: Nagpur | collected 2016 | reverse complement strand
CGGACGACAGTATCCCGTCGACCCCGTCCTGCAGATTGGCGCTGTTTGTCATGAAAATAAACAGTACGGTCATCAAGGGGATATAGAAGATGCCCAGGTCCCATACCAGGCTTGTAAAGGGGCAGGTACACGCTGCTGCCAATTCTGAAATAGCAGTAAACAGAAAACAGCAGTCCGACGACCACCTGTCCGATAATCTTTTGCCGGGGCTTCAGCCCTTCATGGTTGTGGCGGATATTTTTAATATAATCATCCCTGAACCCGATGGCCATCGCGCCAAGCGCAGCCAGAAGCATAGGCAGCAAGCTCCAGGCAGACCCTTGCGCCAAAGCGAACATCAGCGCAGACAGAACGCATGCGGTTGCGATCAGCAAGCCGCCCATGTTCGGCGTCCCCTTTTTTCCCAGGTGTGCTTGCGGCCCGAGTTCATAGATGGTCTGACCAAATTGGCGCGCTTTCAGGCTTTTGATCAGCCAGGGCATGCCCAGCGCTGAAACGGCAAAGGCAACCAGCATGGCACCGATTGACAGTGTCATTTACCTTCCCTCCCCGAAAGCAGTTCCCGAACGATCTGCTTTTCATCAAAGGGACGCTTGACGCCGCTGATTTCCTGGTAGGTTTCATGCCCCTTGCCGGCCAGTATGACCACATCACCATCCTGCGCCATGTCAAGGGCTTTGGATATGGCTGCCCTGCGATCCTCCATGATCTCATAGGATCCCTGTGTTTTCCTGATCCCCTCTTCGATGCTCCGGATAATCGCCATCGGCTCTTCGCTGCGCGGGTTATCGCTCGTCAGAATAGAGTAATCAGCCAGGCGGCCTGCGATGGTTCCCATCTGCGGCCGTTTCATATAATCTCTGTCGCCGCCGCAGCCGAACAGTACGATCACTCGTCCGCGCGCGAAACCCTTCGCTGTCTTCAGGATATTTTCAAGCGCGTCAGGTGAGTGAGAATAGTCAAGAATAACCATGTAAGGCGTATGCGTATCAAGTACTTCCGCACGGCCCGGAACACTCTTCACCCCTTCCAGCGCGCGGCAGATGACTTGAGGCTCAACCCCCATGATCAGCGCCAGACCGCAGGCCGCAAGGGCATTGTATACGTTAAACATGCCCATCATCTTCAAATGAACAGGATAAAGATGCTCATTCCATAAGGCTAATTGAAAGGATACACCCTTCTCGCTGATCTCGATATCCCGCGCAAAAATGTCCGCATTGGTACAGATACCAAAGGTACTGTAAGGGATAGCAAGATCCTTGATCACATCAGCTGCCCGGTCGTCATCCACATTGACGGCGGCATTTTTCACCATTCCGCTTGTCAGAAAGGATTTTTTGGTCTCAAAGTAATGATCCATATTGCCAAAATAGTCAAGATGGTCCTGTGACAGGTTCAGGTAGCATCCCGCCTCAAACTGCAGGCCTTCCAGACGGTTCATGTTGATCGCGTGAGCGGAAACCTCCATACAAACAGCCTGCACACCTTCGTCTGACATCTCGCGAAGTGTTCTGTTAAGATCAATGGGGTCCGGCGTGGTCAGGCCGCTCTTCATCCACCTGCTGCCGATCATATTGCCTGTGGTGCCGATCAAGCCGCAAACCCATCCCGCTTCCTCGAGGATCGCCTTGATAAAATAGCTTGTTGTGGTCTTTCCCTTCGTCCCCGTAATGCCAATCAATTTCATCCTTTTGCCAGGATGCCCGTAGAACGCGGAGGATATCAGCGCCATAGCTGCCCGATCATTGCTGACCAGCACCTGCGGCACATCGACCTCCTCCAGAAAACGGGTTACAACCAGGGCTGCCGCGCCGTTTTCAACAGCCTGCGCGGCAAAATCATGGGAATCCGAACGGGCGCCTGAAATACAAAAAAACAGGCCGTCCTCTGTTTTAAGGCGGCTATCCTGTGACAGCGAACTGATCTCGCAGTCGCCGCGCTGTTCAAGTAAATACGGCGCAGCCTCTTTCGCCAAATGCGATAATTTCATTCTACATGCCTTTCAAAGAAAGATCTCTCATACCGACAATTCGTTTTATAATATCAAAACAAACGCCGTTGGAACAGCCGGCCTGTGCAATAATATTCTATAAATAGGTTTGTCAGTATCAACGCCGCCCGGAAGCAATCCCTATATCCGCAGTCAAGCCGGAGCTAAAAGGCCTCATACTGGGTGCCGATACACGAATTGTCTCCTCATTGAGCGCAAGCTTCATCCCAAGATTCTGGGAAGCATAATAGCAGATGAAGTTGCTGTCCCTGGCCGCGCTAAGCCGCTCATCCAGCGCAAGACGTTCCTGTTCAAAGGCCGTGTACTTGTTTTGGAGCTGAGCAATCTCATCTCTGAGGGCGCTTCCTTGACGCGCCGTATTCAGAGTGATCATGCCCATTATAGCAATTGCAAGCGCAATCATCAAGGCTGCCCAGGGCAACGTTAGGCCAAAGCGTCTTCTTTCCTGAGTTTCGCCGGCTTTAAAAACCACCCGGACATCCTCTTCCTGCGCGGGAAGGTCCGGAACATCAACACGGTTGGATACAACAATCCGTTCAAAGGGATGCATCTGATTCCCGGCAAGTACATAATTATTCGACTTTATCGGCTGCGCATACTGTGACATATCTGCTCCCTTTCATGGATATTCAGCTTCCCTTTTTACCTCGAAGGCTTTCCTGGATTCTACTGATCTCACTCAGAACATCGGGATGCTCATCATGGAAGCGCTGGGTTTCCTCCGCCGCTTGCTGGCTGGAGACTACCTTGACATAATCATTTGCGCCTGATACCTGTACACCGGCCGCGTCCTTGAGATACATGTCACGAAGCGCCGCCGGCAGCAATACCCGCCCCTGTGAATCGAAACTGACACTGTCAAATGAAAACCGTGAAAACCTGTCCAAAAATTCTTCCGCCCTGGCATCCTGATCTCTCAGCTCGGTCAGAATATCCACTTTCTTTTCCCATATCTCGTAAGGGTAGATAGCAATACTGTTTTGAGCCATGTTCAGGCCTATGACAATATCCTCTCCCAGGCGTTCCCGGAAGCTCTGCGGGACGATCATTCGCCCTTTTGCATCCACGCTATGGTTATAGGCACCGAAAAAACCTTTAATTCTCCTTGGTCTGGAGGAGTTGAATGCCGAATCCTGGGGGGAGTCCTCTCCCGTCTTGCTGATATCATCAGACATTCAATCACCACCAATCGCCACTTATTGCCTCTTGCAGACACAATCTACCACTTATAAAATAGTCCAGTCAAACGCAGTTCCCTTGTTTTTCAGGGCTTTGGGGCTGTGTCAGATGGCTCACCTATTGATATGGAACGAATTACAAGAAAAGGCGTTCGCTTCATTTATAAATAATAGGAACGCCGATTCTTTAGTCCAGCGTCCTGCCAACCGCTATCGGTCACATTAACTGAAATTTTTATTTATTTTTGTGCTTTTTGCTGATTTTAATTTTGGCAGAATTTGTGCTGAAATATTTCGGGTTTTGAAACGCCAAACACAGACCGCAAGGACAATGCGGAAGATCCACAAACAGGGATCGATCTTTACAATGGCAATAAAAAAGAACGCTCTGCGCGTCCTTTTGCAGCTAAACGTTCAGTTTATCTCCTCAATTAACCACCGGCTGCCACAGCCGGATCCTCCAAAGCCAGCTCATAGAGCCTGAAACCCAATCCGTCGCAGGATACAGGGTGATATTGCACTGTACCTATAGTCCCGTCGAACGCGCAGGCATTGGCTGCCCCATGTAAATGGCCGTAAAATACGTGGCCGGCACCATAATGCTCAAACAGCTCTGTCATAGGTGTGGTTCTGCCCAAATGATCAACAGGCGGGTAATGGGTCAGCACGATCAAAGGCTCGCCATCACGTTTCAAGGCTCTGCCGCTTTGCAGGGAAAGCTCCATGCGCGTCAGTTCACGCCGGTATATCCTCTGGTTCTCAAGGTCTACTTCGCTGTCAGGCTGAGACCAGCCGCGTGAGCCGCAAAAAACATAACCATCCAGGCTCAACGCATCGTTTTGCAGGGCATGCATTCCCTCGGGCAATATCATGCGGAGGCGCGAAATAGAGTTCCACCAGTAATCGTGGTTGCCGCGGATCAGAATCTTTTTGCCGGGAAGCCGGCCAATGGCGTCCAGATCTCCGCGCGCCGCCGACAGATGCATAGCCCAGCTGATATCACCCGGAATCAGTACAATGTCCGTTTGCCCTACCCGTTCAAGCCAATCCGCTGATATCTTTTCAAAATGACCTTCCCAGTGCGCTCCGAACACATCCATCGGCTTGTCGGAGCCGCCGGGAAGGTGCAAATCACCGATCGCGAATAAACGAGCCCGGTCAGTTATCTTCGTCATCGTCGACGGAGTTATCGTTTTCTTCCTGTTCTTCCATTTCCTCCAGAGACAGGTTTTTATCGATTTCCTGATATTCCGGCTCAGGAATATCCTTATCGTTCAGATCGGGGACAATTTCATCCATTGTGCTGACAGTCTCATCTCCCGTCATCAGCGGCTCATCCTCATCAATCCCGTCATGAACCACCGCGACCTTTTCGCCATTCATCTCGCGAAGGCAGACCTGACAAAACACCTTGCCCGGAACCACAGGCGATTCATTGCAGATTGTGCAGAGTTCCTGCTCCTCCAATGGCTCGTTGCCATGTATCTCCCTGTAGCAAACCTTGCACATCTTATCTGTATCTTCCATATAGTTCAGTTCACACTTGGGACATTTGACCAACACGCGCGTAACCCCTTTTCATGCTTCTATCCTACTGACGCTTGTTAAAGCATGGGCGATTATACTATGTGCCATGTGCAATGGCAAGGGGTCGCGTACATTTAATTCTTCCAAGTAAATCACGTGCCCTTAAGCCTCTTCCGCCTGCCTGGTTTTGTTGACATAAATCTTCTTTTTCCCGGCCCTGCTTCTGTGCGTAGAGGCGATGGTAACAGGCATGGAGTAGCTGGGCAAAGCGTTGGAGCGGTTTTTAACAACATTCAGCACCAGAGAAACGCCGGCAATGTTAGTCAGCAGATTGGATCCGCCATAACTGATAAAAGGAAGGGGGATTCCCGTGATGGGCATTAGCCCAATAGTCATCGCGACATTTTGAAAAACATGGATGAACATCATGCTCATCACGCCAATGATGATCATCCGCCCAAACTTATCAAAGGTATAGCGCGCCAGGTACAGCATGCGCAAAAGGGTAACAAAATACAGCAGCACGATCAGCAAACAGCCGATAAAACCCACTGCCTCGCCGACAGTGGCAAAAATGAAGTCCGTCCAATCCTCCGGTACAAAGTTCAGCTGGCTTAAGGAGCCGGGGATAAACAAGCCGATCCCCTTCAAGCCGCCTGATCCAATGGCTTGTTCGGAATTGAGTATCTGGTAGCCGCCGCTGCGGGGATATTTGGCCGGATCAAGGAAGGACAGAATACGCTGCAGGCGGAAGTTTTCAGAGCCGCTGATCAGGCCGTAAGTGATAACCGTTCCGATCATGATAGCCCCGATCAGGGCGATAAAGGTAAGCCATTTCCAATCAGATCCGCCAAAGAAGATCATCAGGTAAAATATCGCGGCCATAACGATAACGGATCCTATCTCGCCCTGCATCATTGTAATGCCCGCAGGCACGGCAAACACCAGCATGATCCGAAACGCGTCCCGAAACGTATTCATAGGCTTGGGGTTATTGGCCATGGCACGGGCCAGCATCAGGATAATCGTCAGCTTGGCAAACTCCGCCGGCTGAATCATCCGTCCCAGCCCGACCTCAAGCCAGGCACTCACGTTACGGATGGATGAAGCGCCCAGTACGATCACGAGCAGGAACAATACGGCATAGTAATATAAACGGGCATAGGAGCGGAAATGCTCATACGGAACCGATACGATAAACCATACGGCTGCCGGCGATGCCAGCGCGAAAATGGCCTGCCATCTGCCTGATTCGGAGTTCATGATGCGGTTAAGCAGCGGCACATCTGCGCTAAGCTCCGGATTAAAGGTAGCGACCGATATCATGACGACACCGATGGCGACCAGCATGTACATCAAAGCAAGCAGAATAAAGTCAAAATGGGGTTTTGACCTTCTGTCCTCACCACCCATCATATACGCGTACCCTCCTTTCCCAAGAGCTTGTAAAACCAGTTCTTTTTTGTCAGCGGCACGCCCAGCAGACGGTCACAGACGTTTTCCAGCGCGTGGACAATCGGGGCATCCGCCCCCTCCGGTATCGTTTTACCTGCCAGCATGGCCCTGTACACGCTTTCACTTTGCTCGATCACGCCAAGCAGCGGCAGGTCAAGCGACAGCGCAGTATTCTTAGGATCCGCAATCATGCCGCGGCGGGCCAAGCGCCTGTCATAGCGATTGATGACCAGATAGGGGTGCTCCCCCGTCTCTTCCATGATCATACGCGCAATCTTCTCCGTATCGCGCAGGCATACGTCATCCGGCGTAGCCGCCAGTATAAATTGATCACAATGGCTGATGAAGTTTTTTACCCCGCGCCCGATCCCTGCAGGAGCGTCCACCAAAATCATGTCATAACGGTTTTTCAGGGTCTTCGCAATGCGCGTCAGGTCTTTTTGATTAAAGTCCTTGGGCTTGGCTTCCTGCCCGGCCATCATCAGATGCAATAGCGGATAGCTCCCATGAATGACAACAGCTTCATCCAATGAACAGCGCCTGTTTAAACAATCTGAAAGTTCATACAGAACGCGATCCTGCACCCCCATCATCAGATCAAGGTTCCGCAGGCCCACATCCGCGTCCAGGAGCAGGCAGCGCATGCCGCGTCTGGCCAGACTGACAGCCAAAGATGATGCGAGTGTGGATTTTCCCACGCCCCCTTTGCCGGAGGCAATCATGATCATGCGTCCCATCCGCGTTTCCCCCTCATATTAAGGCGCGAGTTCATTTCCGCCCACAGGCACAGGCACCGCGTTTGACAAGGTGCTGCGGTTGGCCATCCACCAGTCCACAAATCCTTTGGCAGCCCCGGTCGCTTCAGCGCCGGAGAGGCCATTGGGTATATGGGTGATCACGGCGATCTCCGCATCCGTTTCAAAGGGCGTCAGCAGCACGAACCATCCGTTATTTTCGATATCCAGTTTAATGCCGCCGATGGTCAGCTGCGAAGTTCCCGTCTTGGCCCAGATATCGTCCCTATACTCCCAGTTTTTAAACTTGGCTTTCGCGGTACCGCCATCATCAACCACGCCTTTCATGCCTTCTTTGATGTAGGGAAGGTAAAGGTAAGCTTCCTCCAGACGGTTCAGCACGCTCTGCTGGTACTGGTTCAATATGTCCCCCTCAGGAGATGTGATGGAATCTACAATGGACAGGTTATTGACAACGCCGCCATTGGCAAGGCTGGCTACATAGCGGGATACAGCAACAGGCGTCAGCAGGGTGATTGACTGCCCGATCGCGAACTGTATCTCCTGGCTTCCGCCCCATTTGATATCATTCAGGTAGATCCAGATATCGCCGATCGTCGCCTGTTTCCACACCATATCGCGTGTCATGTTCAGTTCAGCCATCAGGATGGGGCGCATGGCGTTGGACCAGTCATCAGATGAAGGTGTGTTGACCGCCATGTCCATCAGCTGCTTGACCGCAGTATCCAGCCGCACATCATCATAGTCGATGCCGTAGCTTGACCCGACCTCGCGCAAATGCTTTTTGATTCTGGCGGCAACCAGGATGGGTACGCTGGTTTCCTGCTCATTGAGACTGGCAGTCTGGTCATACAAAGACGTTTGGCTGCCCAGCACGCTGCGTGCCTCGCCGGGCAGCTGGATGCCGGTTTTGCTGCTCAGCCCCATCTCAGCGGCGTATTTATACAGCAGGTTGCTGCCTGTTTTTCCATACAGGCGGGACGCTATGGTATAGAAAAAGAAATTGCATGATTTCTGAATGCCCTCTACAATATCCAGATCGGCATGATCAGACCTTTGATTATTTGGGATCCAGCAGCGGGGAGCGTCTTCTTCCTTCGTTGTATACTCCATGAAAGGTCCTGTGTCGGTGATCCTGTCTGTCACTTGCAGCCTGCCGCTGGTCAGCGCGGCCATTGCGGGCACCATCTTGAAGATGGACCCGGGCTCCGCGCGGGACTGGATAGCATAATTGCGTAGCACATTTCGGGGGTCCTTGATAATGTCCGCCGCCGGCTTTCCGCCGGCCACCATGGCGTTTAAATCATAGGTCGGGTATTGGGCCATCGCGATGACCTTGCCGGTCTTGACTTCCAGCGCGATCAACACACCGGTTTCCGCGAGTTTAAGAGGGTACTCGTCAAAATCACGTTGGGCCAGCTTTTCACGGTTGGCTTCATTCCACCGGGAATCAAACATCTTCTTTTCCTGATAGGCACGGGTCGAATGGACATTGGCAGCAATTGCCTGCTCCGCCGCGCGCTGGGCAGCGGCATTGATGGTCAGCTTAACGTTATTGCCGTTTTCAGGCTCCTGCCTTTCAATCTCTCGGGTCAGGCGTCCCAGACTGTCTTTCTCCATCAGGCGGTAGCCATGCCGGCTGCTGATGTTCGGGGTCAGCCAGTTTTCCATGCTTTTTTCGATACCGTCTTTACCGATCATATCGTTCATAGCGTAGCCAAGAGGTTTCAGATCGGTTTGGTAATTATCGCTCTCTGAAATCATGCCGACATATCCGATGACCTGCGCAGCCAAATCCTTCTGCGGATAGACACGCTTCTCGCCCACTTCAATGTCCATGCCCGACAGCACCATGCTTCGACCGATAACCTCGGTTACTGTGGCGGAGGCAACATCCTTGGCGATCACGATCGGCATGGATAGGTAAATGTTCATATTCATTTCAGAGTGAACCGCCATCACCTTCAGGATGGTTTCTTCATCCAACCCCCGGCTCCCCAGGTCATAGGTATTCAGCAAGGCTTCATAACAGGATTCAGCTGTGGGATATTTGGATATTTGACTCAGGTAGTGATTGGACCGCCACTGGCTCTCACGGATCTCAATCGCGCGCTGCGATACATCACCGAAATCGAACACCCATTCACCTGTTTCCTCATTGCGCTTGATCGGGAAAACAACACTCAGNNGCTTTCCGCCGTTCTTTTCAATGATGCTGATGACTTCAAGAATGGAGTCGGCAAAGCGTTTGTAATCCGCCGCCTTGTTTTCATCGCTGCTGCGATAAAAGGTAACATTATACATATTCTCGCTCATGGCCAGAACCACGGAGTTGACATCGGTTATCATGCCGCGCGTGCCTGTCAGGCGGATACTCTTGACGCGGTTAACGTCCGCTGAGCTTTGATACTGGTCAGCCTTGGTGATCTGAAGATCATACAATCTCCAGCTCAGGACGCCGAATAAAAGGACGATCACAATGCTGAACGCAATAAAGCGGCGGCTGATTCTTTTTTCAAACTTCATCGCTTGTCTCCTTTCCGGGCGTCTCTTCCTTTTCATCGGAATCGGAAGATGCCCGCTGCAGGTCAGTGCTTGTTTTATCTGTGCCGCTTGCGTCACTCTGCGCTGACGCCGTCTCTTTCTCTTCTTTGATCACAGGCGCCGTATCAAAGGCAGCCACAATATTGGGCATATCAGGCGCAAGACTCAGTTCACGAAGCAGCTTATCAGAGGTGGTCACTTCATCCCCCAGCCCGTCCTCGCGCTGATTGCGTTTGAAGAGCCTGGGATAAAAGCCCAGAAACAGGCGGGCCGGAAACATGGACGCACACCACAGCGCGGTATAAAACAGTGATTGAAGCATGCGAAGCACATGGTTAAAGCCAATGCTTACACCTTCCAGCGCGAAATAAGCGAGCATCACAAGATCATACAGCAGTGTCAGCATCAGCGCATTCAAAAATATGCGAAGGTGCGGTTCCATATCATCCGCCGTCTTGCGGCGAAAATCCAGATGATACCACTTTTTTTGCTCAACGCCGCCTACCGCTATGATTCTGCTTTCAGCCTGGCGCTGGGCAATCTTAATCCGGAGAAGCTCACGCTTGATCTCGCTCATATCAGCAAAGATCTGGGCGCACAAGAGGGTCAGGGCAGGATAAATCACCAGGTTGAGTATCGGAAGGCTTGGGAGCATCACCTCAAGGAGAATGCCGAAAACAGCCCCGCAGGCGAACGCGTATTTTTTTCCGTAACTGACGGTTAGGATCGCGGCGCAAATCATATACAGATTCGGTATAATGCCCCAAATCTTCATATGCGGCACAACGGTTGATTGAACAAGGTAAAAGAGCATCACGAGGAAAGTGATCTTAACAAACTTAACCAGGGCGTACCGAAGCCCCGCGGGACGGACGCGGATCAGGGAAGTCATTCGTCTGCCTCGATGGTGAGCTGATCAACCGAGAAAGTCGCCGTAGGTTCAGGAGAAGGGGTGGGCGGTGTTGTGGGTACAAGCGGCGGAAGCGTCTCTACCGCGATGACCTTCTGGTTATATTCGAAGTTTGGCGGCGGCACTGTCGCGTTGGGGTCTCGCGTAGGCGCGGCGGTAGGAGTAGGCTCCGGTGTCGGGCTCTGTGAACTTGAAGCATTCGGGATCAAACCATCAGGTCCGGGGGTGATTTCCGGCGCGGGCTGACCGATCAGGGTAGGCACAGGCAAAATGGATGGCATCGGCTTAAATGTAGACTGAGCCTGCGTGCGGCTGTCCGGGGCATCTTCAGCATAGGCAGGGCGGTAGCGGAAGACGACCACATGTTCAAGGTGGTCAAAATCGACGATCGGCTCAACAACGATGTATTGCTTGCTGTCTTCCAGCCGGCGGGTGCTCTCCCGCACATAGCCGACCGGGATCCCCTTGGGGAATTCCAGACCTACGCCCGACGTAACCACGCGGTCGCCCGGCCTGGGCAAAGAAGTATAGTCGTAATAATACATGCGGCACGCATAGGTACCATCGACGGCCAGGGTGCCGGTCACGTACCCCTGGTCACGGTTTGATTCTATCAATGTGGATATCCGGGCTTTGCTGTCAACGATGCCTCGGACGCTTGAAGTATTGTCTTTTACGTCAAAGGTGAAGCCGACCAGCGCGCCTGAGTAGACAACCGCCATATTCTCGCCAATCCGCTGATTTTTACCGACGTCAATGCTGAATACATAACTGTAATTGTCCTCCTGCCTGGCGATAATATTGGCAGGGGTTCCATCCAGCTGGGGGTTTCTGATCAGCTCATCGTGCAGGTCCGCGAAGGCTTCCGCCTGGTCCATGTAGTATTGAGCCAGCATGGCCTGATTTTCCAGCTCCTCTATCCTCACCCTGGCCTTGTCAAGTTCAAGCTCAATGTTAGCCCTGAGCTTCAAGGTACGCAAATAGCCGACAATACCATCGGTGGCCTTGCTGAAGGTGCTTTGTACAGGCGTGATCAGCCGGCTGATCCACGCGCGGGGGGCTGCCAAGAAGGCAATGTCACCAAAGAAAGCGGAGGCGATCATCATGACGATCACTGCAATCAGGGCAACAACAATACCAACCCCGGCCAATCGTCCGATCGCCTGAGAAACATCGCTTCCGGGACGGCCCTTGGCGCTCTTCGCGGCCGGCCGTTTTGCGGGCTTGAGCCCCTTATTCGTTTTTTTCTGAACCTGTTGTTTCTTCATTCAGTCTCATCACGCATAAAGGTCGACCGGCCGATTCTGGGCAGAAGGCTTGCGTTTTCCGCCAGATTGCCAACGCCTTGCGCGGCGCACAGCATCGGATCCTTCGCCAGGGTAACAGGCAGATTGAGTTCATTGGCCAGGTAACGGTCCAGCCCGTACAGCAAGGAACCGCCCCCCATCAGATAAATGCCCTTCCTGAGAATGTCGCCGGCAAGTTCCGGCGGCGCGGTATCCAGCACAGCGCGGATGGCGGCCAGTATCTGCTTGCAGGGGGCATGCAGGGCTTCGTAGATCTTTGTCGCGGTGATTTCAGCCGTCTGAGGCAGCCCGGTGATGATATCCCGCCCGCGCACCATCACTTTGCGCTCATCCTTGGGCGGGAGAGCTGTGCCCCAGTCGATCTTGATATCCTCAGCCATCCTGTCGCCGATAAGCATGTTGTAATCATGCTTTAAATAGTTCATGACAGCTTCATCCATTTTGATGCCGCCCGTCATGATGGATTTGGAGCTCACGACACCTCCAATGGAGATGATGGCTGCTTCCGTGGTTCCCCCGCCGATATCCACCACCATGGAACCCTCCGGCGCAAAAACGGGAAGACCTGACCCAAGTGCTGACGCGAAGGGCTTTTCGATCAAATGGATGGCGTTGCGCCTGATACCGGCGGCCACGGCCGCTTCGCGCACCACGCGCTTTTCAACGGCGGATATCCGGCAGGGCACTGTGATAAAGGCACGGGGCTTGACAAGATGCGATACGCCGATAGCCTTTCTGATAAAGAAGCGCAGGATGGATTCGGTCATATCATACTCTTTGATCGTGCCATCTTGCATTGGCCTGACCGCGACATCGCCGCCTGAGGTACGCCCAACCAGCGCCTTGGCGTCCTGTCCAATGGACTTAATGGAACGCTTGGAACTGCCGGATACGATCAGCAAGGTTGGTTCGTCAATCACAATGCCCTTTTTACGAACATACACAAGCGTGTTGGATGTTCCCAAATCTATCCCCAAATCAGGCGCGATGATGGCCATACACAGTTTCCTATCAGAGTAATTTGATTTCCGCCTTGCCCAGCAGAGCTTTGACAAGATGCAGGGGCAGTCCGATGACATTTGAATAACTGCCTTCTATGCCGGAAATAAACGCTCCGGCAACGCCTTGTATGGCATAAGCCCCTGCCTTGCCAAAGGGTTCCCCGCCATTTACATAGGCGCGTATCTCATCATCACTGATGGGCATGAAGTGAACCGCAGTTTTGTCAGCACCCGTATGCTCATGGCCAGATCTGTCAATCACGCAGACCCCTGTATAAACCTCATGCCAATCATCACGCAAAAGCCCGATCATCCGCAGCGCGTCGGCTTCGTCCCGGGGCTTACCCAGCACCTCTCCTTTGGCATAGACCAGGGTATCCGCCGCCAGGATGACCCTTCCGGGATAAACAGCCGCAGCGGCTCGTGCCTTCTTTTGCGCGAGACGAAGCACCATCCCGTCAGGACTGCCCGTTTCGCTTTCATCCACTTGGGGTGCATGCACCTCATAAGGCAGGCCGATCATGCTTAAAAGCTCGTGCCGTCTTGGAGAGGCGGAGGCCAAAATGATCGGTTCATCCAAAGCTCATCCCTCCTTAGCAGCAAAGTGCAAATCAAAGTATAACATATATCATAAGAATCTGGTAGTCATTACCCTTCTTTGTTCATGTTTTTGACACACAAACGCAATGATGTCTTGACATTCAAGCGTTACCTATGCCAAAAAAGCGCAGCGCGTTGCGGAGGGTCAGCTCACTCATTTCTTCATCCGCTATGCCGCGCAGTTCCGCCATTTTTGTGCAGACATAGCGTACAAGCGATGGATCATTTCGCTTTCCGCGCATGGGCACAGGAGCCAGATATGGGCTGTCTGTTTCGATCAGTATCCTGTCCTCAGGCACCGATTGGGCCGCCAGTAAAAGCTTGCCCGCGTTTTTGAATGTCACGGGGCCGGCAAAGGAAATATAGAAACCCA
>WARP01002526.1_pt1 | contig 13693 bp, 9 predicted proteins | sample 4769151 | NCBI WGS metagenome assembly WARP01 (sample SAMN08893023, study PRJNA449175) | gut metagenome | isolation source: rumen sample fed with dry roughage | host: cow | place: India: Nagpur | collected 2016 | reverse complement strand
TTAAAAAGCATAAAAAAAGGGTGAATCAAAAATGATTCACCCTTTTAATTTATGAAATTTGATTAGGCAAGTTTTCTTGCACCATCGCTTATTACAACTTCATATAGTTTTGGTTCGTGACCAAACTTCTCTTTGTACGAAGCAAAGGCCTCTTTAATGAATGCATCATGCAATTCGTCTTTAACAAGGTTGATAGTACAACCGCCAAAGCCTCCACCCATTACACGAGAGCCTGTAACGCCACATTTTTTAGCGATATCATTCAGATAGTCGAGTTCTTCACAGCTTACTTCGTAAAGTTTACTCATCCCATGATGTGTTTCATACATTTTCTGACCTACAGTTTCGTAATCACCACGCTCAAGAGCATCACAAACATCAAGTACACGTTGAACTTCTTCAATTACATATTCAGCACGCATGTAATCCTCTGCCGAAATCTGATCCTTCACCTCCTTAAGCATGTCCATAGTTGCATCACGCAAGAACTCAACTTCAGGATGGTTGTTATTACGGATTGCTGCAGCAGCAGTTTCGCANNCGCTCTTCCGATCTACTGACGACGTTTGTTGTAAGCAGAAGAGGCTAATTCGTGTTTTACTACAGAATCAAGTAAAACCAATTTATAACCTACCGGTTTGAATGGGAAGTATTTGTATTCCAAAGAACGGCAATCCAGACGGATTAAACTTCCTTCTTTACCAAAAACAGATGCAAACTGGTCCATAATACCACAATTAACACCACAATAGTTGTGTTCTGTTGCCTGACCTATTTTAGCAAGTTCAAACTTGTCAATACCAAGATTAAACATATCGTTTAATGCAAAGGCAAACGTACTTTCCAATGCAGCGGATGAAGACATGCCGGCACCCAGAGGAACATCACCTGCAAAAGCAGTATCAAATCCTTGAATTTTACCACCACGTTTGATAATTTCACGACATACACCGAAAATATATCTTGCCCAACTTGCTTTTGGAGCATCTTCTTCGTTTAAACCAAACTCAACATAGTCTTTTAAGTCGATCGAATAGGCCCGAACTTTATCTGTTCCGTTTACCTTGATTTCGGCAACCATCCCTTTATCAATGGCTCCTGGAAAAACAAACCCTCCGTTGTAATCAGTATGTTCTCCAATCAGGTTAATACGACCTGGAGAAGCATAAACTGATCCGACTTCATCATTGAAGTGTTTTTTAAAACGACTTCTTACGTGTTCAATATCCATCTTAATTCAAGTTTATTATATACAATATCCTTACAATAAGCCTTACGGATTATTCTACAGGAATGTCTTTGTTAACATTTTTAGAACCGATAAGAGCATAGTAAAGAAGATATGCCATACCTAAGAAGATTACCCAGAAGCTAGCCAAATAGCTTGTTGCATCTGCTACAGCTCCCTGAATCAAAGGTAAGATACCTCCACCACAAACTAATACCATGAAGATACCAGATGCTGTAGCTGTATATTTACCAAGTCCTTCTACTGCAAGGTTGAAGATACCACCCCACATTACAGAAGTACAAAGACCACATAATACAAGGAACATTACACCGATGGGCACTTCAGCTAAACCAAATGAAATATCTGATTGGAATACAGGCATAGATACTTTTGTTTCAAGAGGTCCAAAGATTCCAAGTAATACGAAAATAAGACCAACTGTAGATGCTACAGCCAACATTGCTTTACTTGAAACTTTTGCAGCAAGGCTGGCACCAGCAACACGGCCAATCAACATAAGGAACCAATATGTTCCGGCAATAGTACCTGCAATAGTTGTTTCGATACCTAAACCTCCATTTTCAGGACTTGCAGTCATCAATAAGTTCAGGATGTTAGGAATACCTACTTCAACACCAACATAAACGAAAATAGCAGCAGCACCTAATACAAAGTGACGGAAAGAAAGGGCACTGTGAGAATCTTTTGTTTTAGCTTTGTCTTTAACCATGTGAGGTTCCGGAATGCTAACAAAATACAATACGATAAATGCCAGAGCAAAAATACCTAAAGCAAGGAATAATGCAGGATTGGCATCTTTAATTGTAGGTTGTGCAGCATTACCAATCAGGTAACCACCAAGTACAGGAACGATTGTTGCTCCGAAAGAGTTTACAGAACCAGCAACCTGAATTAACTGATTTCCTTTGTTACCACCACCACCAAGAGTGTTCAACATAGGGTTAACAACTGTATTCAACATACACATTGAGAAACCTGAAACAAATGCACCAATCAAATATACAGTAAAGCTTTCTGCAAAACCTGAAAGAAACTGAATACCTACACCAGTGAATCCTACAATAATAGCTAATAAAGCTGTTTTTTTATAACCAATTTTTTCTAATAATAATCCTGCCGGAATACCCATAAACGCATAAGCGATAAAGTTAGCGGCATTACCCAACTGAGACATAAAGCTTGATGCTTCAAACTGACTCTTAACAATCAGGGCCATCGGGTTCTGAAGTCCTGTAACAAAGGAAATCATGAAGAATAGAGCAATCATCATTGCGATTGGCAATGCATAATTTTTTTTCTGCGTAGTATTCATTTCTTTTTTAATTAAATAAATTAGTTAGATAGTTTATAATTTGAAATTTTTTATTCGGTTGTAAATTTGAAAATAGTTTTGCTGTCAAACTTTTCTCCTGGACGAAGTGTCGTACTTGGGTATTCTGGTTTATTCGGACTATCAGGGAAATGTTGAGTTTCCAAACATAAGGCAGCTCTTTCCGGATATCTTTGCCCATTTTTACCAATCAGTTTTCCAGTCATCCAGTTGCCTGTATAAAGCTGAACTCCTGGTTCTGTTGTATATGTTTCCATCACAATACCTGTTTTAGGAGAAGAGCATCTGGCACAAAATGACAGTTCGTTCTTTTCCTTATTTAGAATATACGTGTGGTCGTATCCTTTTCCAAAAATTAGTTGTTCGAAGTTTTCATTAATTCTGGCTCCAACTTCAAAAGCTCTTCTGAAATCCATCGGAGTACCTTCCACCATTTCTTTCGGCCCATATGGAATGGCTGTACTATCTGTTGGCAGATAATAATCTGCATTAATAGTAAGTAGGTGATCTCCAATATAGGGATCGCCTGCTCCGGAAAGATTGAAGTATGAATGATTGGTAAGATTCAATACGGTTGGCTTGTCAGTTTCTGCATTATACAAAATAACAACTTCATTATTATCTGAAAGGTGATATGTAACAGTTGTTTTCAGATTGCCTGGAAAGCCTTCTTCTCCATCAGGCGAAATATAGGTTAGTTCAAGGGTCTGTGTGTCTTTTAAAACTGCATCCCAAACCACAGCATTAAATCCTTTAATTCCTCCATGAAGACTATTAGGTCCGTTGTTAATTGCCAGTTTATCGTAGGTTATACCGTCAATTTCAAATTTTCCTTTGGCAATACGATTTCCAAATCGTCCGCAAATAGCACCGAAATAGGGTTCTTCAGATGTAAGATAGTCATCTATTGAATCGTGCCCGGTAACTACATCTACCATTTTGCCTTCTTTATCTTTTACCAACAGCGATACTATTTTGGCTCCAAAATTAGTGACAGTCAGCTCCATTCCACTTTTGTTAACAAGGACGAAGAGCTGAGTTTCTTTACCGTCAATGAGTTTGCTAAAGTTAGCTACCTTTAACCCAGACAGCGTAAGTTCGTTTTTCATGTGTACTTATTTTTCTAAACGGGTGTAAAATTACGTTGTTCTTTGTATTTATGAACTATATAAATGATGTTTTAAAGCATGCATTTGTTTACTTATGCAAATATATAACTTTTTATTGTCTCGACTTCTTACTTTCTATTACTTTTGTGGCTAGTTTTAGAATAATATTTATGAAAAACCTACTATTATGAATTCTAATTTAAAAAAAGGATTATGTGTTCTTTCATTTTTGACAGCCGGTTTCTCACTTTTCGGTCAATCAACAGAATCTGATTATTTAATTAAAATGGATGTTGATAAAATAGGATCTACAATTCAACCAACCATGTATGGCGTATTTTTTGAGGATATTAACTTTGGTGCTGACGGAGGTTTGTATGCCGAACTAATAAAAAATCGGTCATTTGAATTTGAGTATCCTTTTACAGGATGGACCCCTTTTGGAGATGTATCTATCCGATCTGATAAACCTTGTTTTGACAGAAATCCGCTTTATGCCCGGTTAATTAACCGAAAGCAGCTTACAGGAACGGGTTTAATTAATGAAGGATTTAAAGGTATAGGTATCAAGACAAATGAAAAATATGATTTGTCTTTTTACGCCAGAACTTTGAAAAATGAAACTATGAAATTGAAAATTGAAATGGTTTCGGATAAGAACGATATTATTGAATCTAAAGAGGTAAGTATAAATAGCAAGTCCTGGAACAAGTATATGATAACCTTTGCTCCGATGCAAACATGTTCCAAAAGTTCGATTCGCATAACAATGCTTACTACCGGAGTATTGGATATAGAACACATTTCTCTTTTCCCGCAAGAAACATTTAATAATCGATCCAATGGTTTGAGAAAAGATCTGGCAATGGCATTAAAAGACCTCAAACCAGGTGTATTTCGTTTCCCAGGAGGATGTATTGTAGAAGGAACCGACCTTTCTACCCGGTATCAATGGAAAAATACAATTGGTCCGGTTGAGAATCGTCCGATAAATATTAATCGTTGGAACTATACTTTTTCTCATAAAAAATTCCCGGATTATTATCAGTCTTACGGCCTTGGATTTTACGAATATTTTGTACTGAGTGAAGATATTGGAGCGGAGCCATTGCCTGTTCTCAACTGCGGACTTTCCTGCCAATATGAGAATAATGACCCGAATCAGAATTGCCCGGTCGATAAACTCGAGCCCTACATTGAAGATGCCTTGGACTTGATTGAATTTGCAAATGGACCAATTACTTCAACCTGGGGTAAGATTCGTGCGGATATGGGACATCCAGCCCCTTTTAATCTTAAAATGATTGCAATTGGCAACGAGCAATGGGGTACATTGTACACTGAAAGATTGGAGCCATTTGTAAAGGCCATACGCGCTAAATATCCAAATATAAAAATTATTGGAAGCTCAGGCCCTCAAGCAGAGGGTAAAGACTTTGATTTTTTGTGGCCAGAGATGAAGCGGATCGGTGTCGACTTGGTGGATGAACATTATTATCGTTCTCCGGAATGGTTTTTGTCTAACGCAAACAGGTATGATTCTTATGATCGTAACGGACCTAAAGTATTTGCTGGCGAATATGCTTGCCATGCTCCTGACAAAGAGAATAGTTTTCTTACTGCTTTGTCTGAAGCGGCCTTTATGACCGGACTTGAAAGAAATGCAGATGTAGTTCATTTGTGTACTTATGCACCTTTGTTTGCCCACAAAGAAGCCTGGCAATGGCGCCCGGACTTAATTTGGTTTGATAATTTATCTTTTGTTAAAACTCCTAATTATTATGTACAGCAGTTGTTTGGTAATAACGCCGGTACACATGTGCTAGCCCTTACAATGAATGGAAAGGCAGTATCAGGGCAACAAAATTTATATGCTACTGCAGCAAGCGACGCGAAAGACAACACACTTATTATAAAAATTGCCAATACTGGAATAGATCAGAAAAAGGTCTCATTTATTTTAGATGGATTAAAGGCAGGAGTACACGCGGTAATATTAACACATTTGAATTCATCTGATCTGAACGCTAAGAATTCATTTGAGACTCCCGATCTCATTACCCCTAAAGTTGTTCATTCATATATTAAAGACAATAAAATGGACATTGCTTTACCACCGTTGAGTTTTACTATTTTACGAATTGCACGATAAAACGAATTGAAACAATTGTATTTAGTCCCCGTAGATAGAAGAATTATCTTATTTACGGGGACTTTTAATTATTCACTGCGTATCTTTCAATAATATTTTTTTGAAATTAAGTGTGAAATAATGTTTATATGTTTATATCTTTGTAAAGCCATTATTCGATAAATCTGAATTTTATGAACGTAAATATTAAATCTGACAAAGAATTGGTTTCTCTGCTTATAAGGGGTGAAGAGTCCGCTTTTTGCGATTTATACGTACGCTATAAAGATAGACTATTCTTGTTTTGTTATAGTCTCTTAAAATCAGAAGAGGAAGCCAACGACGTTGTTCAGGAAATATTTGTTAATATTTGGGAATCCAGGTGCTTTATTAATCCGGATTTGTCTTTTTCATCATTTCTTTATACAATCGCAAAGAATCGGATTTTAAACTATTTCAGACATGCTGAGATAAAAGAAAAGGTAATAACAAGCCTTGCTTCTCAATCTCAAACATATGAAGACAGAATTGAATCTGATATTGTATATGAAGAATATCAGGAGATATTATTATCTGCTATAAACAAGTTGCCACCACAAAGAAAGAAGATATTCAATCTTAGCCGTATAGAACATTACACACATAAAGAGATTGCTGAAAAGCTTGGAATTTCTGTGTATACCGTACAAGAGCATATTTCTGAGTCATTGCAGTTTATTAAACGTTATTTAGCGAAACATGCAGGAATTGAGGTAGGGGTATGGATCCTGTTCCTGTTTAAATAAAAGAGAGTGTCATTGCATTTTGACACTCTCTTATTATTACATGGAAAATTTTTTAATTTTAGGTTCTTCGTGAGCCTCAGTCATTTTATTCTTTAATTCATTTACAATTTCCGGAAATTGGTTTGCAACATCATTTTGCTCGCGAGGATCAGTGTTTAAATTAAATAGCTGCATTGTTGTATTTCCTTTTTTAATACCCCCGATATATCCTTTCCAATTATTCATTCGGATGGCTTTTGATCCTTCACCTTCAGGAAACTCCCAATATAAGTATTGATGTTTTACTTGTTTTTTGCCTTCGAATGTTGATAAGAGACTAATTCCATCATTCGTTGGAGGTGTTGTTCCGGTGATCTCGGCCAAAGTAGGCATTATATCCCAAAAAGCAGAAATATGGTCTGATGTTGTTCCTGCATCGATTTTTTCCGGCCAGCACGCAATCATTGGGACACGGATTCCTCCTTCATGCAACGATGTCTTTCCCCAACCGATTTCACTTATAAAGGGATTGGCACTATCGAACCAGGGTGAATCAGTTCCTCCGTTAAATGTTGGCCCGTTATCGCTGGTGAAAATAATTAAAGTGTTTTCATAAAGTCCCAATTCTTTAAGTTGATTTATAAGAATTCCGATCTGTTCATCCCAGTAACTAATCATTGCAGCATAAGTGGCACGAGGGTATCTGCAAGGGAAGTATCCACTTTCTCCGTTATAAGGCAATTCGTCTCCGAATTTCTCAATATAATGACGTACCCACTTTTCAGGAGCTTGTAGTGGAACATGTGGAACAGGAGTAGTCCACATCAGAAAAAAGGGATTTTCCTTGTTGGTTTCAACAAAATTGCTGATTTCATTTAACATCAAATCCGGAGCATATACCTTTTGCGTAAACTTAGAATAGCTCTCAGAATTTAATGGGTCGGCATCAGCAGCAATTTTGGTTCCCGGAACCAACAGCTTGTTGTCAAGGTATTCGCGTGTTTCGTTTCTATAAAGAAATGGGGGATAGTAAGTGTGTGCCTGACGTTGACAATTATAACCGTAAAAGAAATCGAACCCCATCTTATTTGGTGTTCCTTCCGAACCAGGATATCCCAATCCCCATTTTCCAATACACGCCGTTTTATAACCCGCTTGTTTAAGAACGAGAGGGATAGTTATTGTTCCTTTAGGTAAGGGACGCTGCCCTTCGAGAGTAGAATCTGCCAGCATAGCTTCATGACTCCAAACATTTCCCCGTTCAGACATTTCGTCATTTCCTCTTATATATGCATGTCCTGTATGCTTACCCGTTAGTAAAACGCACCTGGAAGGTGCGGATACAGCAGTACCTGAGTAATGTTGGGTAAAGCGCATTCCTTGTCTTGCCAACTCATCTATATGAGGTGTTTCAATCTTTTTTTGTCCGTAGCATCCCAAATCTCCATATCCCAGATCATCGGCCAAAATATAGATTATATTGGGTTTATTATTTTGAGCAGAATTGTTGTTTGCATACAAACACGTTGACATACCTAAAATGGTAATGCATAATGCAGTTTTTGAATTCTTCATTGTTTATTGTTTAAATTGGAAGAGAGGTAATAAGCAATCACCTCTCTTCTCAGATTATTATTACCAACCTGGATTTTGTTTCAATTGAGAATTTAGCTCAATATTATTTGTTGGTATCATATACAAATAATATTTATCCAACCATCCTTTGCCATCAATGACCGGATCGTTGAACAAATAAATATATCCTTCAGTGAGGGTGGCATCTGCCATTTTTGTGTTCAGATTCACTAACTTACCCGATCCAACCTCTGCTTTGGATGCCCACATACCGTATTGTTGTTTATTTACAAACCAAGGAGCTTTTTTCCAACGGCGAATATCATAAAATCCAAATCCTTCACCCATAAGCTCGATAATTCTTTCGCGTCTTATTTCCCATAAAACCGGATTTACTGATGGATCTCTCTGAGGATCGAACATTTCATTGATTTCAGAAACAATCATATTGGCTATCTTGGCCCTGGGACGAAGTTTGTTGATTGTCTTGTCTGCAATTGTTTGGTCGAATGCGCCCAATTCATATTTTGCTTCCGCATAGTTAAGCAATACTTCCTCAATCTTAAACAAAGGCTTGTCGGCTGTATTGGTTTGTCCATTGTTGTAATTTAAATCCCACGTAGTATAATTTTTATAAACGTAGTATCCTCCACGGCATGACAGGAACTGCTGACTCGATTTTGTTGTAAGGTTCGGAAATGAAAGAACAATGGATCCTGACCAGTTCATCAATGGCATTACTTTGTGTTTCCCAGCTTCTCCGGGATTGGCAATTACCTTTGTAACACCCATAATATCCAGATATTCTCTGTATGCTGGGTCTGCCGGATAATCCCATGCAGTCGTTGTGCTGTTGGCCGACAATTTATACGGAGGAACAACTGTTTCAAGTAATCTATGGTCCCTGTTGCGGAATGTTGCATAGGGTGTTTTATCTCCGGAATAAAGCCCACTGGTTGAAATAGGTTTACCATCCTTGCATAAATAAAGGTCAACAGTACTTTGCGGCATTTCCACAGTATGTGAGGAGGTCCGTTCATAATGACTGTGCCATGCGGTTAGCACGTCAGTCATATATTCTTTATATAAAATTATACCGGAGACAGAACTTAGGTCTGGACTCGTAAATACTTCTCCCCAGTCTTTGTGTACAGTAGGGAAATTTAGCATTAAGGCTTCAGATGCCCTAGCGCATTCGGCAAGATATTTTTCGTAATCACCTAATTCATGATATTTTCTCCAAGTTCCTTCAAATAGGCAAAATCTTGAAATCAATGCCCTTACACAATGGATGTTGATGGTGTTTGGTCCGTCTCCAGCTGTTTTGATATGAGTTTCTGCATATTGAAGGTTGGCTAATAAACTGTCGGCCACCTCTTTCCTTGGAGTCCGAGGCCCGTAAATTAAATCAGTATCTGAGTCAGACACCACTTTGTTAATCCAGGGTACATCTCCAAAACGAGCAATCAGTTCAGCATAATAAAATGAACGAAAAAAATATCCTACGGATCTCCAATGTTCTTTTTCTGAGGCACTCATTGCCGATTTATCTACGTTGTCCAACATCAGATTAACAGAACGGACATAGGAAAAATCCCATCCGTTACCAGATGAAGCATCAGTAACAGTTTGAAATGCGTATGGATTATATGAACTAGTCCCTTTTCTGGTTAGATAGCCTGAATAGATATCACCCACATAATAACCATCCAATCCGTAACTTCCAACTTTCCGCAATATGTTTGCATTGTTGAATACACCATATAGTGACCAGGCATAGGTTTTGAAATTACCATAAGTACTGAACGCTGTTGCTTCTGTTAAGGATTCTACAGGATATTTTTCCAGAAAATCATCATTACATGATGTCCATGCAAGCACTGTAGCTAATAATATGAATATATATTTTTTCATTTTATTCTGTTTTTGATTATAATGTAATATTAAGACCAAATGAAACTGTACGATAGAATGGATATCCCCAGCTTAAGCGCTCCGGATCATATCCATTGGGTAATGAAGTCCATGTATGCAGATTTTCCACACTGGAAAAAACTTTTAATCCGCTAATCCCTATTTTATTAACTGTTCTTTGGGGAACGTTATAACTTAAAGATATGTTCTTAATGCGTAGATACGAGGCATCTAAAAGATACTTTGTTTGTGTACGTGTATTAGAGCCGGCATTGTCTCTTTGATCGTAAATACGGAAATATTTTGCGTTTGGATTAATAGCATTGTAGTTACCATTCGCAGCATCAACTGGTTTCCAATAATCAAGCTGATCGGCGAATATTGTTCCAAACTCATTAGAGTTGAATCCCCATCTTCGGTCATCGCTAACCCAGTAATCTCGCTTTCCTGTACCTTGCAAAAGAATACTCAGGTCGAATCCTTTCCAATTTACACCTGCGGTGATACCGTATTGATAGCGAGATTGTGTGTTTCCAATAATCTTTCTATCGCCAGGATTTTCAAGAGTACTTGTGCCTGGATCAATTTGATTCACACTGCCTTCGTCATCTCTTAGATTTTTAAATTTAACATCTCCAGGTCTTACGTTATAGCTTTTAATGGAGGTTACTCCTTCTTTAAGTTTCCATGTGTTTGAATCTACAAAATCATTCATGCTGTAAAAACCATCCGTTACATATCCCCAAATCTCGCCAACTTCGTATCCTTCATAATAATTGCTTAGCAATCCGGCCGCGTTATCATATTTGGTTACGTGGGTTCTAGAATCGTATAGGTTTAGTCCTACATTATAGCCCCATGCACCAATTTTATCTCTCCACGAGATAGCAAGTTCCCACCCCTTTGTGCGCAAATCTGCTACATTTTGCAATGGAGCAGGGGCTCCAACCACGCTAGGTAGTTCCATTCCGGCTGCAAGCATATCCTTTGTATCTCGTTGATACCAATCGTATGTAAGTAATAGACGACTATTTAACATGTTTACATCAACGCCAAAGTCAAGTGTTTCTACTGTTTCCCATGTAAAATTACTACTTACCAAGCCTGGAGTTGCTAATGTTGTAGGTAACTCGCCATTCACTATCCAGGAAGCTTTTCCTGCATCCATAATGGGCATATAAGCATACGGATTAATAGCCTGGTTCCCAATTTGTCCCCATGATCCTCTTAACTTAAATTCATTCATCCAACTGGAAGACCATGCCATAAAATCTTCACGGGCTACATTCCAACCCAATGAAAATGATGGAAAGAAGCCAAATCGGTCATTTTTTGGAAATTTGGAAGAACCATCATATCTGCCGTTCGTTTCAAACAAATATTTGCCTTTATAATCGTAGTTGAAGCGATAGAACCCTCCACGTACCGTGTACTCATTGTAGGTATCTGTTGCAGTAGTTTCTCCGGTTGCACTACTGAATGAAGGCATCTCCTGATTTATCATATCTAATCTTGTAACATATAGCTGTTCGAACATACTTGATTCCTGATTGTAGCCTGCCATAAATTTGAAATGGTTATCTTCATTCAGATCAAAACTATAAGTTGCATAGGCATTCAGCGCATTATAATCGGTTGAGCTTTTTGTGTTTTCATATTTGGATGTAGAAGCCGATGCTGATTTGCCTAACTGAATAGATGTGAAATCATAAGGCGAATTGTAGGCTTTCAGATCATAGATTTTTTTATCAAATGTGTACTCTACAACAGCTTCCAATCCTTTGAACGGTTTAATGGTTGTTCTGGAGAGAATACGGGGATTTTCATTTAAAGTAATACTGGGAGCTGAATATAAAAGCATGTTTTTTGGCGTATTCATAGGGAGGGTGGTTCCATCGTCCAGGGTAAGGTCTCCTTCGGGAGTAAGACTGCAAAGTCTCATTCCGTAAAGTGATCCACTTACTTCGTTTGGCATTGATTTTGTGCTTTTTGCATAACGGATATCAACAGCTTGTGTAAGCCAGTCAGTAATATCTGCAGAGATATATGAACTGGCCGAAATACGTTTGTAACTATCTTTATCTGTGATCAGTATTCCTCGCTCGTTATTGTATCCCAATGATAACCTGTATGAAAGATTCTCGGTTCCTCCTGATGCTGAAACATTGTGTGATTGAAGAAATCCATAGTCTTCCAACATGTTGTCATACAGATCTTTTTCGTTTAGATAGTAGCGTATTTTTGCTGAATTATTATCTGTAGGTATGTATACCCCGTCGCCTGTTGTTTCAAATTTACTCGGATCCTTTCTATACTCCGTAAGATAGTTTATCCATTTATCAATATTCTGGCCTGCAAAATAGTTTCCGGAAAGAAATTCTGCATCTTTATATGCATGAAGGAAATCTAGAGCCGAAGCCTGTTCCGGTCTGTTTATAGACGACTGAAACCCAAAGTTATTATTGTAATTTAGCTGAAATCGTTGCTCTTTTTTACCTTTTTTCGTTGTAACCAATATTACGCCGAATGCTGCACGAGCACCATAAATGGCAGAAGATGCCGCATCTTTCAGTACAGATACAGATTCAATATCTTCAGGATTTATCATATCAATATTACCGGGAACATTGTCTATCAATACCAATGGTTCTCCTCCATTTAATGAGGTGGTACCACGGATATTATAGTTTTTAGTCTGCCCCGGACTTGATGCCCCGGATATAACCAGACCCGGCATGGTGCCCTGAAGTGCATTCATGACATTTATCACAGGTCTTTCACCTAATACCTCGTCCATCTTGATTTGAGAAACAGCTCCGGTCAGATTTTCTTTTTTCTGAACGCCAAAACCCACTACCACAACTTCATCCAATGTTTTTGAATCTTCCAAAAGAACTATATTGAATGAGTTCTGACCTTTTAGCTCGATAAGTTGGGCTAAATATCCAATATATGATACCTTTAAAACAGCTCCGGAAGGTACGTTTTTTAGCTCAAATTTTCCATCCAGGTCTGTAATTGTTCCCAAACTTGTTCCTTCAACAAGGATGTTAACCCCAATAATTGGTTCTCCGTTTTTGTCTTTAACGACACCTGTAATACTGCCATTCTGTTGTGTAACTACGAGTGAAGTGGTTGCGTTACCCTTTTTACTGACTGATATAGTATTATCAATTATTTTAAAAGATAAGTTGGTCTGACGCGACAATTCATTCAATATTGTACCTATTTCGGTGTTTTTAACATTTATTGAAATACCTTTTACTCCTTCTATAACCTCTTCATTGTAGAAAAAATAATATCCGGTTATTTTACTAAGTTGATTGAATACATTTACAATTGATGCGTTTTTAATATTGTACGTTATGTTATTTTCTTTTAATGCTTGCCCGTTTGCATTTTCTGCTACAAGAAACGGTACAAACAGACAGATAATTAACAAAGTGAATAGTGTTCGCATAACTATCTTTTTTAATATTGAATTATTATTCATACATTTGTTCTGTTTTAATGGATTATTAATTTATTAAAGCAAGGCCTGGTTTTGAACTGGTATGTTGGTCGCATTCGTTCAAAACAGGCGTCTTTTTTGAGAGAGTGTCTTGCTAGGGCACTCTC
>WARP01001107.1_pt2 | contig 13755 bp, 13 predicted proteins | sample 4769151 | NCBI WGS metagenome assembly WARP01 (sample SAMN08893023, study PRJNA449175) | gut metagenome | isolation source: rumen sample fed with dry roughage | host: cow | place: India: Nagpur | collected 2016 | reverse complement strand
TTCTAGGAGTTTGTCGTAAACTTTTCTTTTTGTCATTTCTGTACGAAAGCGACTTATTACACTATGGTCTGGACAATTGTCTTCCAAACTCAATCCTAAGAACTTACTAAATGATATCCTATCATTTACTTGGTCTTCTACTTCATAGTCACTTAGGTTGTACCAAGTTTGTAGTAATGTTATTTTGAATAATAATAATCCACTGTAGGATGGTCTGCCTACTGCACTAACACCTTTATTATAATGTCTTTTGATAAGTTTATCTATCTTCTCCCAATCTATTATTGAATTAATTTGATTGAAGAATACTTCTTTGACTTTTCTTTTATCTGCTGCAAGGTCTGCAAAACTTGTGAGTTCTATCTTATTCATAGTGCAAAGATAAGCAAAATATATGACTTAACATTCTGTTTATTAACTTTTAATACTGAATTTTACCTTGCAACGGTCTTAGAATAATTATCTGAATCAGGATTTACAGGATTAAAGGATTTACATGATTTCCTGGATTGTTTCACCTTCGGTTCGCAATGACGCAAAGCGTATGATAATCGTCCTCGCAATGACGCAAGGCGTGTTTATTGCATTTCACTAACAGAGTGTAGCATAAAACAAATCATTTTTTTAAAGAGTTATTAAAATAAACCTTATCTTTGCGGGATATTAATTTAAATACTGATTTATTATGGAAGAAATTATTAGAAATGAAGGTGTAGCTAATGCTAATGCTGAGAATTTGGAGAAAAGGGATTTGGTTATTAATATGGATATGGGTAAACATTTCCTTACCTATGCCTTTTGGGGTAAGTTCTTTGGTGTCTTATCTTATGTTGGGGCTGGGTTTATGTTTATTTTCTCGTTGCTTTACTTGTTTATCCCTAATTTTACTTCTTCATTAAATTCGTTTTATGGCGAATATGCAGGTGTTTTTAGCTTTTTGCTTTTTCTTTTTTGTGCCATATTATACTTTGTCTTTGGATGGCTTTTGATGAAATCATCTAAATCGACTAAGATAGGAATTAAAGAAAATAATCAAATTCAAATTCAAGAGGGTACAAAGAACCTTGCTTTATTGATGAAGTTTATGGGAATAGCAACTGTTATTGGCTTTTTCCTTTATGTTATAATAGTGATTATAATGATAGTAAATGGAGTTAATACAGCTGTTGAAAACATTAACTACTAATCAGAGTTATCAGGCTATAACTTTATACGTCTAAATACAGAATACTGCATATAGTGGTACTGATTTTATTCCATTTTCAAAGCCAAAATTCTTTTTAGATATTCGGATTGAATATGGGGAATTGTATTTCTCAACAAAGACTCCTAAGCTTTTTGACCGGTTTCTCTTCCCTTTCTTTACTTCAACTGGTATTACTTTATCTCCAATTTGAAGTACAAAATCAACTTCGGCTTTTCCTTCGCTTTGCCAATACATCAAATCGTATCCTTTTGTAGTAAATGCTTGTGCTACGTAATTCTCTGTCATTGCTCCAAGGAAGGTATTGTCAATTTCTATTGGGGAGAGAATTGTTTGTAATGGTATCTTTGAGTGTAGGGTGAGGATTCCAATATCTGACATATATAGTTTGAAATTTATTAAATCAATATATGCACTAATTGGTATATAACCATGATTTAGTCGCTTACATTTTAAGGATATTCCTGCATAAATCAACCACTCTATTGATTCTCCGAAAATTGTTGCCGTCCCTCCTCGCTGGACTACTTTATATTGAAATTTTGTGTTTTCCTTTGCTAACTGTGCTGGTATTGAGTTGTAACATGCTCTAATTTTAAGGCTGGTTGTGGGGTCAGCATATTTTGCCATATCTATAAGATATTCGTTTAATATGTTATTTTGAATTGTTTGTACTTTAATAAAGCTATCTGTTTCTAAAAATGTTATAACAGAGGCTGGCATTCCTCCAATAATAAAGAATTTTTTATATACATCCAATGCTACTTCATGTAAAGCCTCTGGCATTGGTTCGTTATTAACATAATGAGATTTTATTTCTTCTGCTAAATTTTCCATATTCAATGCCCATAAAAACTCTTCAAAATCCAATGGGTACATATTCAACTCATCAACCTTCCCAACTGGATAAGAGTATTTTTCTCTATTGATTGCTACTCCTAACAAGGAACCTGCTGCAATAATATGTTGCTTAGGCATTTGCTCACAAAAGTATTTCAATGAGGTTAATGCTCTTTCGCAAGCTTGTATTTCATCTATAAAAATTAGTGTTTCACCTTGTACAATTTCTTGCATCTTTGTTGCCTCAAGGTATTGAATAATTTTTTGAGGTGATAACTCTGATTCAAAGAACTTACATAAAGTGGACTCTATTTCCATATTAAGATATAATACACTTTTATAATGTTCTTTCCCAAATTGCTCCACAATATATGTTTTCCCAACCTGACGTGCTCCATTTATAATTAATGGCATTCTTCTTGAGCTATTTTTCCACTCCAATAATGATTGACTTATTTTCCTTTTCATTGTATTAGATTTGCAGCAAAATTACAAATATGTTCGGAAAAATCAAAATATTCTGACTTTTTCTACCATAATGTCGCCCCTCTGGGGCTGGAGTCTATATTTAAATTGTAAATTTTACTTCCTATTCAAAGGTGAAGTTTAGGTAGAAGATTTGGGTTTTGTATTTGTCTATTATGTTTGAGAAGGGTTTGTGGGGTTCGGGAATTATCATATTATTGAAACTAAAGGAACTCTTTAGCTCTATGCCAAACTTAAAATAGGTTAGGTAGAAATCAAATCCTGCTCCTAAGGTATACATCCAATCGTTATTGTCCAAACGGATTAATTCATCCTCATCGGCTATTCTCTTCTTCTTAAGCGAGGCAAGGTCGTAGGCATGTTTAGCCCCTGTTATTATATATGGACGGAAATTCCTCCAACGGCGGGACTGTATCTTTAATTCCAATGGTGTCTCGAGATATATTGCCTCGAAATTATTAGACTCTATTATAGGTCTATTATAATAATCCAATGTGTAGTAGTTAAACCTCCTATCACTAAAAGATATAGTAGGAGTTAGCCTTAGCCTAAGATATTCAAATACTTTTAAATCTCCAATTACCCCAACGTGAAAACCATGCTGAGCCTCCACATTCATCCCAAGTACCTGCTCTGGGTTAGGTAATGGGTCTTTAACCTTTAGCATTGATGCAAACTGATTATAACCCAGATTAAACCCGAAATGAATCCTCTTTATATCATAGTGAGGGAGATTCATCGGCTTTGATTGAGCAAAGGAATTTATCGCAATTAATGATATTGCAATAAGGGTTAGGAATGTGAAAATCTTGGATTTATTTCTCACTCTTATAGTCTGCTGATTAATATTTCTCTAATAATCTCTGGGGTTATACTTCCATTCTCTCCAATATTCCATCCCCTCTCTTCCATTCTCTTTACAATAGGCTCAATGCAATTCTTATCAAGATTAATCTCTGATAGTCTAATAGGAACGTCTATTGATGAAAAAAATTCTTCAGTTCTTTGGATAGCTTCTTCAATTGCAAGCTTAGAGTCACTATTTTTAATTCCAAAAACTCTTTCAGCATATTGAATTAGTTTATCATGCTTTTCGTGTTTCATCCTTCTCATAACTCCAGGTAGAACAATTGCAAGGGTTATTGCATGGTCGATATTATGAAAAGCTGTAAGCTCATGTCCAATTAAATGTGTTGACCAATCCTCTGGAACTCCACAAGCAATAAGTCCATTTAACCCCATTGTTGCAGCCCACATTAGGTTTGCTCTTGTATCATAATCCATTGGGTTTCCCTTTAGTTTTGGAGCTTCCTCAAGCAGAGTGATTAAAATGCTTTCAGCAAATCTATCTGATATTTGATTATTTACAGGATAAGTTAGGTATTGCTCCATAACGTGAACAAATGTGTCTACTATCCCGTTTCCAACCTGACGCCATGGAAGAGAAAATGTTGTTTGAGGGTCAAGTATTGAAAATACAGGGAAACATTTCTCGCTATGGAAGGAAAGTTTTAGGTTCTTTTCTCCATTAGTAATTACCGAGCCCTTATTCATTTCAGAGCCAGTAGCTGGAAGAGTTAGAACAGTGCCAAAAGGGAGAGCTTTTTCAATATTTCTTCCTCCAGTTTCTAAAATACTCCAAGCATTATCATTAATATAAAATGCAGCAGCAATAAACTTAGTAGCGTCTATTACCGAGCCACCTCCAACAGGTAATAAGAAATCTATATTATTCTCTTTAATATATTCTACACATTTCATGCAGGTCTCATATCTTGGATTTGGCTCAATACCAGAGAACTCAAAAACCTCTCTGTCTCCCAAGGCCTTAATAACTTGGTCGTAAACTCCGTTTTTCTTAATACTGCCACCACCATAAATAATTAATACTCTCTTGTCTTTATCAATAAGTTTTGAGAGTTTGGAGATAGTATCCCTACCAAATATTATTCTTGTTGGATTATAAAAATTAAAATTATTCATATACTTAATGGTTTTTTTAGTTTTGTAATTTACTTATTATCTCTTTATTTAATAAATCTTTTTCAATAGGCACAACTCCAATCCTTTCGCATACCAAACCTCCAGAGAGGTTAGATATTTGAGCAATTAGCTTAGAGTCTAATCCTAATGCCAAGCAAATTGTAGAAACACTAATAACAGTATCTCCAGCTCCGGATACGTCGGCAATAGAGCGTTCAAAAGCAGGAATTATATAGGATTTCATCTCTTTCTCTCTAAAATCACAAATATATACTCCATATTCGGAAAGAGTAACAAAGACTATATCAAGGTTTAATTCCTTTCTTAATAGCTTAGATGCCTCATCCAAATTATTTAGATTTGGTTTATCAAACTCAATCTTTAATCCTTCCTTCAATTCCTTTAAATTGGGTTTAAATAAGGTTACATCCCTATACTCAAGGAAATTCCTCTTCTTAGGGTCAACAGCTGTTGGGATATTTCTTGCTTTAGAGATTCTTACAATTTTATCTATTATATTTGGAGTGATTACACCTTTATCATAGTCTTGGAATATTATTGCGTCAATTCTTTTCTTACTTAGAATATCCTTAATAACTCTTATAAACTCTAATTCATCCTCTTCAATAAGTGGAGTTTCTATTTCCTCGTCTACTCTAAGCAATTGAACCTTATTTCCTAATACCCTTGTCTTAACAGTAGTTTTTCTATTTTCTGACTGATAAATCCCTTCAATGCTCATATTTCTATTCTCCATAATATGAAGAAGCTCTCTACCCTTGGAATCCTTACCAATAACTGATGCAAGAATAGGTTCAGCACCCATAGAGGCAATATTTAATGCCACATTTGCCGCACCACCCAATCTCTCCTCCGATTTGGAAATAGATACGATAGGTACAGGAGCCTCAGGAGATATTCTCTCAACCTTTCCCCACATATAAGAATCTATCATCACATCCCCAATAATGAGAATATTCAGCTTAGTTATCCTTTCAAATAAATTGGCGTAATCCATATTCCTATAAACTTATTTCTCCTCTAAGAGATTGATTCAATAATTCTTTTATTTCTTCCTTATCAGTATAATTGCCAAGTACAAACATTAGTTTGCTAACTGCAGACTCGGTAGTAATATCATGACCACTAATAACTCCCATATCCAAAAGATGGGCTGAAGTCTCATAATGACCCATTACCACTGAACCACTTTTACATTGAGTAACGTTATAAACTATAATTTCATTGTCAATAGCCTCCTTTATTATATCTAAAAACCATTTTTCAGTAGGAGCATTTCCAGAGCCATAAGTTTCTAATACAACTCCTTTAAGTCCTTTAATACTCAAAATAGCTCTTAAGTAGCTCTCCTTAATACCAGGGAATATCTTGATAATACCTATACTATCTTCAATCTTTTTATAAATCTTTAATTCCCCCTTGGGCATATCTAAGAATAAATTCTTCTTATATGATATATTAATTCCAACCTTTGCCAAAGAGGGGTAATTGCCAGAATAGAAAGCCTCAAAGTACTCTGAATTGATTTTTGTAGTTCTATTTCCCCTATATAGCTTATCCTCAAAAAATATACAAACCTCAGGAATACATACCTCGATAGATGAAGCAATCTCAACAGCTCCAATAATGTTTTCTCGCCCGTCAGTTCTAATCATTCCCAAAGGTAATTGGCTACCAGTTAGCACAATTGGCTTGGATAAATTCTCAAACATAAAGCTAAGCATAGAGGCAGTATATGACATTGTATCTGTTCCGTGAAGTACTACAAATCCATCGTATTTCTTATAGTTTTCTTCGATTATTTCTGCAAGAGTAATCCAATATTCTGGGTTTATATTCGAGGAGTCGATAATTGGGTCGCAACGATAGGATTCTAACCTGCATGGCAATTCCTTTAAGACAGGTAAGGCCTCATAGATTTTTGACATATCGAAAGGATGTAAGGCTCCTGTTTTAGAATCCTTAACCATTCCTATTGTTCCACCAGTATAAATAACTAAAATATGTTTCATAAACAAGTCATTAAGGCATAAATAAAGCACAAAAGTACATTAATAATATCAGATAATAAAATCCGGTCAAAAAAAAAGACTATAACTTGGGTTAAAGCTATAGTCTTTTGAAAAACAAATGTGTCCTCGCGGGGACTCGAACCCCGGACCCAATGATTAAGAGTCATTTGCTCTACCAACTGAGCTACGAAGACATTGTCAAAGGAGTTGCAAAGATATTATTATTTTCTAAACCTCACAATAAACCAAGATAAAAAAACAAATAATAAATAATAAAATATATAAGAATCAAGACTTTGAATGAGGGAAAAATAATTAATTTAAAAATAAACTCTACTTTGTTTTTGTAGTAAAGAAAAATTGTATAATTTTGGGGCTTGTATTTGAGTAAAGAAGTAGTATTACTCTAATTAATAAAAACAAATAGAAAAACTTATTATTATGACTGATTTAAGTATTTTATTACAAGCTGCATCAAATTTGACTCCTTATGCTTATGGACTTGCAGCAATTGGTGCTGGGATAGCAGCAGTTGGAGCTGGTATAGGTATTGGAAATATTGGTAAAAGTGCAATGGAAGCTTTAGCTCGTCAACCAGAGGCTGTTGGTGATATTCGTTCAAATATGATTATTGCTGCGGCTTTGATTGAAAGTGCTGCTTTATTTGCTATCGTTACTTGTATCCTTGTAGTCTTTATGAAGTAGTCTTCAATTAAATTGGTTAATGGCTTGTAGATTAAATAAATAAGTCATTAACCATTTGTTATTAATCAAATAAACATTCTATAAAAATATGGGAAGTGCTCTAATTACTCCTGGTATTGGATTATTGTTTTGGATGACCCTATCCTTTATTATTCTTTTATTCTTATTGACTAAATTTGGTTGGCCAGTAATAATTAAGATGATTAAGGAAAGGGAGGAAATGATTCAAAAATCATTGGATGAGGCTCAAACTGCCAGAAAAGAAATGGAAGATTTGAAATTCTCAAACGACCAATTGCTTAAGATAGCTATGGAAGAGAAGGATGAAATTCTTAAAGAAGCAAAGGTTCAGAGCGATAAAATAATTGATGAATCAAGAGTTAAGGCGGAGGAAGAAGCTCAAAGAATTATTCAATCGGCTCGAGACAGCATTAATTACGAAAAGCTTCAAGCCCTAACTGAGCTTAAGAATCAAATAGCATCTTTCTCAATAGAAATAGTAGAGAAGGTCTTAGAACAAGAGCTTAAAGACAAGGAATTGGACAAGAAGATTATTGAGAAGAGAGTTTCCGAATTTTCGATTAACTAATTTATTAGGGATTTATTCATAAAGCAATATATTATGAAAAGTATTTTATCATCGAGATATGCTCGCTCAATTTTTGACCTTGCAGTTGAGATGAATATTTTGGATAAGGTTAGTGAGGATATATTCTTAGTTGAAAAGGTATGTTATGAGAATAGTATTTTAAATGTTATTCTGGGTAATCCTAATATCAATATAGGTAAGAAGAAAGCAATAATAAGAGATATTTTTGAGTCTAAAGTACAAGAAATCACTATTAAGTTTATTCTCCTTTTAATTGATAAGAGAAGGGTATTATACCTAAAGGGAATAGCTAACGAATTTCATACAATATACAATCAATATCATAATATAAAATTAGCAGACGTTTATGTATCTCAAACAATGACAAAGGAAATAAAGCAAGAGATTACAAAAATACTTGTAAAGAAATTTGATTCCAAGATAGAATTGAATGAGATATTAAAAAAAGAGATAATAGGTGGTTTTAAAATAATAGTAGATGGAGTAATATACGATGCATCTATTGCAAATCAATTAAAACTACTTAGAAAATCATTTGAAAAGAACATTTACGATAAAGGATTTTAATTCAAATAATATGGCAGATATTAAACCCTCAGAGGTTACGGCAATTTTGCGTAATCATTTAGCAAATACAAATATAGAGGCTACTTTAGAAGAGGTAGGAACTGTAATTACAGTAGGAGACGGGATTGCTCGAGTATATGGGCTAAGCAATGCTCAAAGTGGAGAGCTTGTTATGTTTGACAATGATGTAAAGGGTATTGTTCAAAACCTTGAGCAAGACAATGTAGGGGTGGTAATCCTTGGAGATAGTGGGGATATTAATGAAGGAGATATAGTAAAGAGAACTAACCAAATTGCTTCAATCAAGGTTGGAGAAGGATTAGTTGGTAGGGTTATTAATACAACTGGAGAGCCAATTGATGGGAAGGGATTGATAGAGGGGAAATTATTTGAGCTTCCACTTGAGAGAAAAGCTCCAGGAGTAATATTCCGTCAGCCAGTAAACGAGCCTCTTCAAACAGGTATTAAGGCTATTGACTCAATGATACCTATTGGTAGAGGACAGAGAGAATTGATAATTGGAGATAGACAAACGGGGAAAACGGCAATTGCTATTGACACTATATTAAACCAAAAAGAATTTTACGATAAGGGAGAGCCTGTATATTGTATTTATGTAGCATGTGGTCAAAAAGGCTCAACTGTTGCAAATATTGTTAGGGTACTTGAGGAAAAGGGAGCAATGGCATATACAATAGTATTGGCAGCAACAGCTTCCGACTCGGCAGCAATGCAGTTCTATGCACCATTTGCTGGAGCAACAATAGGAGAGTTCTTCCGCGATACTGGTCGCCCAGCACTTGTAATCTATGACGACTTATCCAAGCAAGCAGTAGCATATAGAGAAGTTTCCTTATTGCTTCGTCGCCCACCAGGACGTGAGGCATATCCAGGGGATGTATTCTATCTTCACTCAAGACTATTGGAAAGAGCTGCAAAGATTATTAAGGAAGATAGCGTTGCAAAGAATATGAACGATTTGCCAGAATGTTTAAAGGATAAGGTAAGAGGAGGAGGCTCTTTGACAGCTCTTCCAATCATCGAAACCCAAGCAGGAGACGTATCAGCCTATATTCCAACCAATGTAATCTCTATTACCGATGGTCAGATATTCCTTGAATCAAATCTTTTCAATGCTGGTATTCGCCCTGCAATCAACGTAGGTATCTCGGTATCTCGTGTAGGAGGTAATGCTCAAATCAAATCTATGAAGAAGATAGCGGGGACTCTAAAGCTTGACCAAGCACAATACAGAGAGTTAGAGGCTTTCTCCAAATTTGGTTCAGATTTAGATGCATCAACTAAGATGGTACTTGATAAGGGTAAGAGGAACGTTGAAATCCTTAAACAACCTCAATATACACCTATGAAGGTTGAACATCAAATTGCTATTATCTCATGTGGAACAAGAAACTGGTTACAAAGTATCCCTGTAAATAGAATTGTTGAATTTGAAAGAGACTATATATTCTATTTAGAAAGAAATCATAAGGATATATTAGAAGAAATCAGAAAAGGTAAATTAGAAGATAGTTCATTAGAAATACTAAAGAAAGCCTCTGAAACCATAATAGCAAGGATGAGTAAATAAGGATAAGTAAATAAACTTAATTAGACTAAGATTATGGCAAACTTAAAAGAAGTTAGAAACAGAATATCCTCGGTAGGGTCAATTATGCAAATTACCTCTGCTATGAAGATGGTTTCTGCCTCTAAGCTTCGCAGAGCTCAAAACACTATTATTTCTCTAAGACCTTATTCAGCTTTATTTACAGAGGTAATAGGCAAGATAATGGCCTCTGATAACGATTTGTCTAATTCCGAATATGGCAAAAGGGAAAAAGAGGAGAAGATATTACTCTTAGTTTTAACTTCTAATAAAGGACTTTGTGGAGGGTTTAGTTCAAATATTATCAAAGCGACCAAGAGAAGGATAGATGAAATTCGATTAAAGGAAAGGAATGCTAAGATTGAAATATATAGCTTTGGGAAGAAGTCTTCAGAGTTTTTCAATAAGCAAAAGGAAATCTCTCTCTATGGAACTAATGATGAGATATGGGATAATTTCTCTTTTGAAAACGTAAGTGCTATTGGCAATAAACTAATGCAGGAGTATAAGAATAAGCGTTTTGACCGTGTGGAGATTATCTATAACCAATTTAAAAACTCAGCAACACAGATACTAACAAACGAGATTTTCCTTCCCGTTCAAGTAAAGTCAAAAGAGAATAATAAGTCTAATGATGATAAGATTATCTTTGAACCAAGCTTTGATGAGGTAAAGAATAATATTATCCCGCAATCTCTAAGGAACCAAATATATAAATGTTTTCTCGATAGCTTTGCTTCCGAACATGGAGCAAGGATGACTGCAATGCACTTGGCTACCGATAATGCTCAAAACCTACTTAAGGATTTGAAACTATCATATAATAAGGCGAGACAAGCCGCCATTACAAATGAAATTATAGAAATTAGTTCTGGTGCAGAGGCACTGAATGAATAATGAGATATGAGGTAGATTTCTTAGTATTAGGTTCGGGAATTGCTGGACTTAGTTATGCTCTAAAAGTTGCTGAGTATGGCTCTGTAATAATTATCACTAAAGCAGATGCATCTGAGAGCAGCACAAAATACGCCCAAGGAGGAATAGCCACGGTAATGTATTCTCCCGATAGTTTTGAGAAACATATATCCGATACCCTAATTGCGGGAGCAGGACATTGCAATGAGGAAAGCGTTAGGATAACAATAACCGAGAGTAGAGATAGAATAAAGGAATTAATAGATTGGGGGACTAATTTCGATAAGAATAAATCGGGCGATTACGACCTTGCAAAAGAAGGAGGACACTCGGAATACAGAATACTCCACCACCAAGACAATACAGGCTTTGAAATAGAAAGAGCTTTATTGGAAAGAGCTAAGAACCACCCAAACATTACAATAAAAGAGAATCAATACACAGTAGATTTGATTACTCAACACCATTTAGGAGAGATAGTAACAAAATCCAGAGAGGATGTGGAATGCTATGGTGCTTATGTATTAAATCAAAAAGACAATAAAATAGATACCTATCTTGCCAAATTCACACTTCTTGCAACAGGAGGTAATGGAAACGTTTACGACACTACAACAAGCCCAATAGTCTCAACAGGAGATGGTCAGGCAATGAGCCATAGAGCAAAGGCTAAGCTTGCAGATATGGAGTTTGTGCAGTTCCATCCAACAAGCCTTTATAACCCAAAGGAAAAGCCATCGTTTCTAATAACCGAGGCAATGCGAGGAGCAGGAGGGATACTTAAAACAAAGGATGGAGAACCCTTTATGATTAAGTACGACAAAAGAGAAAACCTTGCACCAAGAGATATAGTAGCAAGAGCTGTTGATAGTGAGATGAAGCTAAGGGGAGATAATCACGTATATTTGGATTGCAGGCATATAGACAAGAAAGAGCTAATGCGACACTTTCCAAATATCTATGCAAAATGTTTGGAGATAGGGATAAATATAACCAAGGAAATGATACCCGTAGTTCCAGCAGCTCATTACTCTTGCGGAGGTGTTGTAGTGGATAGCAATGCCCAAACCACAATAAAGAATCTATATGCCTCAGGAGAATGCTCCTGCACAGGACTCCATGGAGCAAACCGTCTTGCCAGTAATTCACTATTAGAATCACTTGTTTACTCCCATCGTGGAGCAATGCACTCAATATCTCTTCTCAATTCAGTTAAAATAAAATCTCAGGTTCCTGAATGGGATGCAGAAGGAATGGTATTGAACGAGGAGATGGTATTAATTTCTCAATCAGTAAAGGAGTTGCAACAGATAATGTCTAATTATGTTGGTATTGTACGTTCTGATTTAAGACTTAAAAGAGCTTTTGACCGAATAGGCTTGATATTTAAAGAAACTGAAGAGTTATACAATCGCTCAGTAATGATACCAGAGTTATGTGAGCTAAGAAACCTAATTGCTAATGCCTATCTAATTATCAAAATGGCAATGGCAAGAAAACAAAGCCTTGGACTCCATTTCTCAATCGACTATCCACCAATCCATTTAGACTAATGATACTGTAAGGCAAGCGACAAGCCGATTATCATACGCACTGCGTCATTGCGAGGACGATTATCATACGCACTGCGTTGTTGCGAGGACGATTATCATACGCTTTGCGTCATTGCGAGCCTAAGGTGAAGCAATCCAGTCCTTTACTCGTCATTGCGAGGACGTAGGACGAAGCAATCCAGAAAGAGAGAAAATGATAGTATAAATGTTTATTGCTTAAGAAAGGATCCAAAATATAAAATAAATATAATACAATGATACGAGGTGGTGCGGTATATATTATGGCAAGTAAACGGAATGGAACTCTATATATTGGAGTAACTGCCGATTTGAAAAGACGTGTATACGAGCATAAAACAAAGTTTAATCCTGAGGGTTTTACTGCTAAATACGATTGCATTTTATTGGTTTACTATCAAAGTTTCCTTAGAATAGAAGATGCAATAACAGAAGAAAAGAGGATTAAAGGTGGTAACAGAAATAAAAAACTCAAACTAATTGAAACAATGAACCCTGAGTGGAGGGATTTGTGGGAGGAAATAAAGGAATGGTAGTGAGACCATTTGCTGGATTCTTGCTTTACGTCATTGCGAGGACGATTATCATACGCTTTGCGTCATTGCGAGCCAATCCTTACACGCTTTACGTCATTGCGAGCCGGAGGTGAAGCAATCCAGAATACCCAAAGAATACTAATGCTGGATTGCTTCGTCCTACGTCCTCGCAATGACGGGTAAAGGAGTGGATTGCTTCGTCCTACGTCCTCGCAATGACGGGTAAAGGAGTGGATTGCTTCGTCCTACGTCCTCGCAATGACGGGTAGAGAGCTGGATTGCTTCGTCCTACGTCCTCGCAATGACGTGATACAGTGCCTTGCGTCATTGCGAGCCGGAGGTAAAGCAATCCAGAATACCCAAAGAATACTAATGCTGGATTGCTTCGTCCTACGTCCTCGCAATGACGCGATACAACGTTAAGATAATTTTTGAATTTAAGGGGCTGGGTTAAAAGAAACTAAAAATATTTTTCTAATACCACTATTAAATACTTTTTAATTATTAAATTTGCCAAAAGATTCTAAAGCAAATTAATTATGATTAGTTTTACTGCGGCTATTATACTTTTAATTCTTAGCTATATTTTCTATGGAGTCTTCGTTGAAAAGGTCTTTGGAGCAAATAATGAAATACAAAGTCCTTATATAAGCGAATTTTTCCTTGATATAAATCTAAAACAATGCGGTTGTTTTG
>WARP01002386.1_pt1 | contig 13788 bp, 15 predicted proteins | sample 4769151 | NCBI WGS metagenome assembly WARP01 (sample SAMN08893023, study PRJNA449175) | gut metagenome | isolation source: rumen sample fed with dry roughage | host: cow | place: India: Nagpur | collected 2016 | reverse complement strand
CGTGGACATGGACCAAGCCTGCAACAACGGCACATATCCCAAAGCGAGGGACCATCTCGTCGCCGAGATCGGGCTGATCGTTGCGGTCGAGAAGTATCTGCTTCGTGCGGAGCTGACTGAGCTGAAGTTCAAGACCTGTCCCGCCTGTGGGATCAAGGTCGAGAATGAGAGACTTCGTGACTTGGTGCGTCACATGTGGTGCTGCATGTCTAACGAGTACACAGAGATTGGGTTAGACTTCATCGCATTTCCCTGCGATAGTTGCGAGTATGACAACGGACGTGGTCTGTGTAACTTCGAGCAACATCTGGTTGAGCTTGGAATCATACCAAAGAAGGGAGGATTGGACGACGAAGAATACTGAGTCTCTGGTCATCACACGAAAGAAAGGAAAGGAATGTCGTACCACTGGAAGCATACCTGCGACCTAGCGTGGCTTGCGAAGAGACAGCAGTATCTGACTGCATCTGACGTTCGCAAGCTGATTCCGCTCACACCTTCTGGTAGGAAGAAGGTCATCAAGGAGTCCGACTACATCTCCGTCATGTCCAGCAAGATGGTGCTCCTCGGCGCAGAGGACTGCGTCTCGTATGGCGCAGCTGCAAGGGGTCACCTTCTCGAGCCGTATGCAGTCGAGGCGTGCAACAAGATTCTCGACTCAAACAAGATCGGTGTGCATCTCTACCATTGGGATGACGAGATCGTCACAGATGGCAAGAGGAGACTTGCGTTCTCCCCTGACGCCATGAGCGTCCCGATGCACGACATCAACCCTAGTACAGCAGGTGACATCTATATCGCAGAAATCAAATGCTACAACGCAGAGCGTCACGTTCTGACTGCATACCNNCACCGACAAGGGTGAGATCGAGGAGCGGTGGCAGATCGCAACCGCGATGGCCGTGCTGGACAACATCAAGGGCGCATACCTTGTCCTGTTCAATCCCAAGATGAAGGTGCGCAAGACCTTCGTCATCTACTACTCCAGAGAGGATCTGAAGGAGGAAATCGAAATGGTCCTCGAAGTGGAGAAGAACTGGAACGAGTTCCTCGTAGCAGGGAAGCTGGCCAAGACACCGGAGGGTGTCTACCTTGGCGTGACCGGAAGCGAGGAGTCCATTAAGGCTGAGGTTGAGAAGGCACAGGCCCTTACCCCATAGCGCCCCATCTCACCTATGACTTCGCCTGGCTCGCCACCTTCTGGGTGGCGAGCCTTGCTTTCTTTTTAAGAGGTGTGGTATAAATACATTGTTGTTACATCGGCAGTTCATATGAAAGGAGACAAAGTGGCTGCGATTAGCAAGGAAAAGCTGAAGGAGCTGGAGGAGCAATATGGTCTCGAGGAAGATGGGCTGAGCTACCAGCACAGGTGCTCGAGGATTGCCGCGTATCAGAGAGGAGAAGGAGCTACGTGGTGTGTCCCGCAAAATCCTGACAAGAGGGAGATGCAAACCACGATTGAGAAGCATCCTCTTTACGGCACCCGCATCCTCATCACCCCGCTCATGATCCCCGACGCCCACCGCAACCTGGCGTATGACGAGGACCTCGGGCCTGACATCCAGGTGCGTGACTATCAGGCAGGCGAGCACATCTATGGTGCGCCGGAGGACGTGACCCGCATGGTCGGTGACTACGAGATCATCAATCGCGACCCAAGCAAGCGAGTCATCGCCAAGACCACGTTCCCCAAGATCGGCACGGAGATCAGCTGGTGCCTCGGCAAGGAGCTCGTCCCCGTTGTGCGTGGCAACGATGGCCAGCGTGGTTACATCTGGTCGATGCCGACGCAGGTGATCCAGGTAGGCGACTCGCTCATCCAGGTGTATGGGCTGAAGACGCTGATCCAAAGCGTGTTCCCGGAGCTCCTGCCAAAGTTCTCGGGCAGGCCGGTCATGTCGTATATCGACGGCGTCACCCTTGCAGCCAACATCCCGATGACCCATGCGTACATCAAGGAGCAGCAGCGTAAGGAGCGGATTGATGCACAGGCTGGAATCGGCTACTGATCTGGTTGACCAGGAGACGAGGCACATTGATGTGGTCGCATCGTGGGAGAACCTCAACGACACATACGATGCCCTCAGGTTCTCTGACAACCTGTCAGACGAGGAGAGATTGGAGGAATACAAATGGATAGTTCAGCAGATGAACGCATTCTTGTCAAAGATGAGGACGAAGCTGATGTCCTGCAAGGACGAAGACGCGATGACAGAACTGCTGAGTACGAGCGTGAACCCGCAGGGCAAGGTGAACCTTTCGACACGAAGGGCCCTTGTGTACCAGAAGCTGAGGCAACAGTGGGTGAGGACGATGGCGATGAGACTGGACATGATGAAGGAGGAACAAGATGCCTAACGTTCAGGGACAGGATGAAGCTCAGGATCGAAAGGATCAGGTTGATCCTTGGGAGGCGGCGTTTGCAGCGCTTAGCCAGGAAGTACAGGATGGCGCTGTGGCAACTGCCGACACCGGAGACGCCGTTGGAGGAGAGCTACCCGCTGCCGATGGAGCTGACCAGGTGGAGGACACCAATGCGCCTGTCATCGAAGACGGCCTTGGAGACCAGAGAGATGCTGGAGAATATGGTGATACTCCTGGATATGATGGCGCAGAAGATGACGATGGTGATTGGTTCGATCTCGACATCACTCAAGAAGAGGTAGACGAGTATCGCCAGCGCATCACCAAGGACGTCGAGGCACGCACGCTGAGGGACGTGGCTGCCGCCTACATCAAGCAGGGCGCACGCAACAACAACGGCGTGCTCGGTGCGTCAATCAATGACCCCGACATCTGCAAGCGCAGTGCCGATGGCATTCCCCACTTCTACAACCCTGAGACCGGACGTGAGTTCACTGGACCCAACCCTCGCAAGGAGGCACAAGAGTGGGTGGACTCGTACAACCAGGAGCTGCGCGACGCATTTAACAAGACATGCAGCGACTACTCGGCGAAGCTCATGGCAAGCGAGGAGAGCAAGCTCGCCATCATCGAGTTCGCGCCGAAGTACAAGGCGCTCGACCCGGTGCGCAGGTCCATGCTCGACTCGCTGCTGGAAGACTATGAGATCACCAATGACGACGGCGATGTGACCGGCTACAGCTGTGACCTTGACAAGGCACTGGCTGCCGTGAACCGTCAGGTCAAGATGATTCAATCCAGGTATGCCAACAGGACCCCGAAGCCGGCGCCTTCTGGTCCGGTCCTCGACACACCAAGCACCAGCCCACAGCAGGGCGGAGCACAAAGGCCAGAGTTCAAGTCTGTCGCTGAGGCGATGGAATGGCAACAGGACCAGCTGCTTGCCAAGATGAGGAGGAACAACTAATGGAAGAAGAGATCAAGCTGATCACCGAGGAGAGCAACCCCGAGGACGTCGCAAAGGAGATGGCCACGTCCATCAGGAAGATGTACGAGGACAGGGACAAGAAGGCGATTGGTGCCAAGGAGCGCCTCGTGAAGTCTTTGGGGATCACGGCCGACAAGTACCGCACCGCCAATGGCGTGATGATCGCATTGGATACCGTGCGTGAAGTGATCGGCGACAACGCAAACATGACGCTCGTGGACTCCATCGCAACCGCGAAGTCCATGGCCACGAAGATGGCGACCATTGCACAGGACATGGCAGAGAAGGCTGAGGGCATGGAGCCCGACAGCTTCGACATGATCTGCGAAGGGTTCTATGACACTGACTTCGCAAGTGGCGATGGGTCCATCGCCGACATGATAGAGCAGATGCTTACTCTCCAGCTCTGCCAGCAGGTCGGCCCGGCAGCACAGGACATCAAGGACTTCTGCGTGTCTGCCGACGAGGAGATCGAGAAGGCCAGGGAGAACCTCGTCAAGTACTGCGAGACGAACGACCTTGACGTCGAAGAGTACTACGGATAATGGCCATCCAGGTACCAAGGTTCTACAAGCCCAGGCCCCGTCAGCACGAGGCTTGGGCTCGTCGCCTCTCCAGACAGTATGACTACTATGCCAAGATATGGCACCGTCAGGCGGGCAAGGATACCGACGACATCCAGTTCAGCCTCTATGACGCATACAAGTCTCCGGGTACGCAGACCGCCTATGTCGGCTTGGACAACAAGTGGATCAAGCGTAACATCTGGGACAAGTACATAGACGGTCGCAAGCACTGGGCCGACTATCCGGACGAGGTCATCGACGTCCACGAGACGGCACAGCAGGTCAAGATGCTCAACAACCCAGATGACCTTGCCGAGGCTCTCATCCAGTTCATCGGCTTCAAGGAGAGCCAGTCCCTCATCGGCTCGTCGTACAACAAGTTCTACATCTCCGAGTTGAGCCTGTATCGCCGTGGTGCCTTCGACTACATCCAGCCCATCTGGGACGCCAAGGAGGCAAACGGGGAGAGGTTCCTGGTCAACGTGAACTTCACCCCGCGTGGCATGAACAACACTGCCGCCGACTGGCTGGCTGCGTACACCGGGGAGACGGACCCGGAGGCATGGCCAGGCGAGCATGGCAGGGTGTACGTGGACGTCATGCCTGCCGATCAGTCGTTCGACAACGACGGCAACAGGATCTTCACCGACGAGATGCTGGAGAAGATCAGGGACAGGTACATCCGAGCGATGGGCAATGACCTCATGTTCCGCCAGGAGTACCTCTGCGAGTTCCTTGCCGTCAATGCCGGCCTCGTGTTCCCGGGAATCGAGAAGGTGCGCGAGGAGGGACGCTACTGTCCCACAAACTTCGACACCTCAAAGCCCGTGTACATGGCGTGGGACATCTCGTCAAAGGACAAGCAGTCGGACTGGACGTCGTGCATCGTGTTCCAGTTCTATAACGGCCGCATGTTCATCCTGGACTGGTACGAGAACAACCGCAAGGCCGTCGTCGAGTGTGTGCAGGAGATGGCACAGCGGGAGTACTTCCACCTGATCAGGGCGGCGTGCCTGCCCTGGGACTCGGACAGGTCAGGCTCCCGCACTTCTCCGCTGGAGGAGTGCCGTGCCATGTTCCCAAACATCGTGTGGCACAAGCTCGAGAGGAGCTACGTGCAGGACGGGATCAACCGTGGCCGTGCGCTTCTTGGCAACGTCATCATCGACAGCAACCGGTGCGACTGGCTCATGGAGTGCTTCGAGAATTGGGAGTACCGACAGCTGTCCTCAGTCGACGACTGGTCCGCCACTCCCAAGCACGACAGGTACTCGCACCTGATGGATGCCTTCAGGTATGCGGCGGACTTCATCGCTCAGGTTCCATACATAGAGGACTCGTCCTCCCCTATGAGGGCCAAGATGCCCAGCCACTACGGGGGATGGGACCTTGACGAGGAGGACGAGCTTGGTTGGAATGAGATGCCTCCTGGCATGAGGCCGAGCAAGTTCTCAAAGCTGCGTGACAAGAGGCCGGATCAGTTGTATAATCTCTAATAGGTCCATGGCAGACCTCCAATCCCACAGGGGCAGGCTTTTACCAGGAGCCTGCCCCACCTTTTTACTTGACCTTGAACAGGTTCGGGTTGCGACGCTTGGCGGCAGGGGATGCGTTGCGGGAGGCATTGGCCACGATGGCGCCGGCCTCCTCCTTGTCATACTTGCCGCCCTTCATCACGTCCTTGACGGCCTTCTTGAAGCCGCCGCCCTTCTTCTTGCCCTTCTTGTCCTTTGCCATGATTCCTCCTTAGCTTGATTCCTCTTCGATGCCCTGCTCGATCTGCTCGATCCTTTTTGTCAGTTGGTCTAGCAGCGTCGCGAGTTGCTTGATGTTGGTGTTGCACTTCTTGATCACTGTCAACAGATCGTCGTTTGTGCTCAGCTCAATGACTTTCATCTTCTCCTCCAGTAGGAAGGGGTTGCCAAGGGGAGACCCTGACAACCCCAGGGAAAGGGATCACCTCCAGGTCGAGGTTAGAACTTGCCGGTGTTCAGTCTTGTCTGGAGAGCCTTGACGGTCTCCGGTCCGATCACCTGAATCTTGCGACCCTTGACCAGCTGCCACTCCTCCATGCCGAGTCGCTTCTGGAGGGCCTTCACGTAGTTGGGTCCGATGTATCCGTCGGTCGTAATACCCATCATCTTCTGGGTGATCTTGACGAGCTGGCTCTCGCCGTCGTCCTCGAAGGTCACGCTGTTGATGTTCGGGTAGTAGATGGAGTTGTGATCCCACTGACCGGAGATGACGCCATCCACGTAGGCAGAGCCGACCACGCGCTGCCACTTCTTGATGGTGAGAGGACCGCACCAGCCGTCGACTACGAGCTTGGGCTCTTCCTTCTTCTCGTCGTAGTCCGGGCGGATGATGGCGAACGTCCTGGACTTGGGCCTGACCTTTGCCTCACACTCTCCGCCTGCGGTGGCGTTGGAAGACGAGGTGTTTCCTTCGACGGTTGTGAACGTGGTGGACCCGACGGCTGTGATGAGGCCCACATGGTCCGCGTCGTTCCAGTCCTTGTCGAAGTTCATGAGCATCAGGTCTCCCTTGCGGGCCTGCGAGGTAGGGACCACCTTGCCCGCCTTCTTCGCGGGCTTGTAGATGCCGGAGGTGCAGCTGCCGGTGGGCAAGCCGACGCACTTGGCACCGGCCTCATGGAAGATTAGGGACTGGAAGCACGCGCACCAGGGGGTGGCAGAGCCGTTCTTGAAGCCACCACCGAACACGTAGTTCCAGGACTTCTTGCCCACCGTCTTGGACCCGATGTAGGACTTTGCGATCTTGATGACATCGTCTGCGTTGTTAGCCATTGTCTTCCTCCTTCTCGATTGTTCTTCCTTTCACGTCGTTGAGCAGCTTGAAGAGCGGGCTGTGCTCAAGCGACGGGTTCATCTTGACGAACGTCTCCATGAGGGAGCCGATCTCCATCAGCGCGATGTAGGTGCAGATGGTCACGAGCACCGGCGCCTTGATGCCGAGCCCGAGGTCGATGCCACCGACTATGGTGCCGTCGATGATCAGACCCATGAGCATGAAGCCGAACTCGCTGCATTTGTGCCCGATCCCCTGTCGCATCTTGTCGCTGGAGAACTCCTTCTTCATGCAGGCGTTGAGCACCCCGAAGACCACGTCCATGAGCACCAGCAGAAGGACGGCAACACATGCCACCTTTGCTGTGGTCGAGTCCCTGATGGGCGAGATGAACACGTCGATCCAAACCGGAAATCCCATGATTGTCTCCTTTCTGTCCTATTGTACCTCATGGGTGAAACACTGTTGGGCAACTATCATGCCAGTCTCGTCAAGGATGACGGCTGCATGTTGCTGGATGTTTGACAGTGCTGCAGCCGCAAGGATGGTGAAGTACTTACTCTGCGCCTGCGGCAGGTTGTCGTATGCCGTGATGACATTGGCGGTTTGCCCGTTGTTGGTTTGCAGTTCGATGGTGATGTAGTTCATGATGCTCTCCTTTAGACTCCATAGACGGCCCTGAGGACCCAGTATTTGTTTGAGAACTTGACGTTGTTCGTGCCTGAGACGTTGCCCTCGTCGTCGTTGCGGTCGTTGCCTGTGATCTGGCCGTTTGACACGTAGACGTACTTCATGCCGATTCGGTCTGGGTCGATCATCGGACACGCGACGCCAGCGCCGGGATGGTCGTTCACATGTGACTTGGGTACGAACGTGTATTGCCAGCTGTAGTTCTGTGCGGCACCGTTCGCATAGGCCGACCATGCGAGCACGATGCCGTGCGCCTGGGCGCTGACGTTCTCTGACAATGTGGCCGTTTGGTTTGCGGTCATGTAATAGCCGCCGGTCCACAGCGTCGCATTGTACTTGTTCGACCTTTGGTTTCCGTTGAGGTTGAGGGCGCCTTTGGACGCAAGGCTGATGCTGTTGCCATAGATGTTCGTATAGCCTTTGCTTAGGGCATACAGGCCATAGCCTATGATCGTGCCACCGTTGCCGTTGCACGGCTCGAACGATGACACAACATCACCGGCAGAGTTCTTGCCATAGATTCCCTTGGCATTCGGGAAGTACACATGGTCACTGAAGTTGACGATGTCGTCAAATGTGGTCTCCCAAGCCACCTGGAGGCCGGTGGCGTTCGGCGCGATGGGCTTGCCGATTGAAATACCAAGGCCGCCAGCTGCGACGTCGAAGATGAATGTCGATGTGGACAGAATCGTCGTCATGGTCTTTGACAGGCCATGGGTGTCAGACACGATGACCTGCACGTCATATGAGTATGCCTGGTCGAACGGGCCAGAGAGTATCTCATTGACCGTCCCGCTGGATCCGCTTGCGCCGCTTACGCTTACGCTTGTCCATGACGATGACGTTGACAGCTTGTGTTTGATTGTAATGGATGATACCTCGCCGTTGTCGTCTGAGTCGACAGACCATCCGAAGGCAACCCTCATGCTGGTTCCCTCGTCGTCATCATTGGTGCCGTCGCTTCTCACGACGACGAGGTCGCTGATGGTTGGGGAGTCATAGGCGACGGCCCATATGGCGTAGAGCGTCAAGGCGGCATTGCCGGTGTAACTCGCCTCTGCCGCGTATGACGTCCCTGTGCCGTCTGCCTTCGTGTTCCATTTCACGAAGTTATAGTTCGTCTTCGTGAACCCATTGGCGCGGAGCGTGAGGGCGACGTTGTATGACTTCGTCTGTGACGACGTGCTGCCGCCGGTGTTCCCGTTGCCGTTGTAAGAGACGGTGTAGGTGTTGAGCTGCCAGACGGCATAGAGTGTGATGGCAGCATTGCCTGTGTAGTTTGCGCCGGCAGCATAGCTGACCGTGGTGCTGGAGGCCGACGTCGCCCATCCCTTGAACGTGTAGCCGGTTTTCGTCGGCTTCGTCGTGCTCAAGACGAGCGTCTCTCCATACCATTTCGTCTGCGCAGACGGTGCGCCCGAGCCACCATTGGCATTGAAGGACACCTGGTAGGATGGCTTGGCTGGGATTGTGATGGTCGTGGAATTGGTCGACGTTCCTGCGTGATAGCTTGCAGACGATCGGTTGATCGTGGTCTTCAGCGTGATCGTCTGTGCGGAATGCGTCCTCGAGTATGTGTGGCTCAGGTCAGACACAAGCCTGACGTTCTTGGATTCGCCAGTGGCAGTCGAGACGTTGCCCGTGCCGCTCTTTGAGTAGGAGCCAATTTCGACCGTGCAGGTCACGCCGCTGAGGTCGTAGCCCCAGCCGATAGACTGGAAACCACCGGACACGGTGATGGTGTAGTCGGTGTTCGTCGAACTGGTGTTATAGAAGGCATATGCTCGCCAGTGCGAACTGATCGTGTTTCCATACCAATAGGTAGACATCTGCTACTCGATTCTCTTCAGTGCCAGGTTTCCGTTAGATCTAGGTATCCATGCGAAGTTGCCGATCTTGAGATGGGAGGTCACCTCGGCACTTGTCGTCTTCATGCCATAGGACCCGAAGCTTCCCATGACCTCGCTCGAAGTCTCGCCATTGTTGGTCTCATTGTAGATGAACTCCAGCTCTTGGTTCGTGAGCTTCGACTCGAACCCGTCGTCACTTGCGAACATCCTCATGTACGGGTCATATGGCGCAGACTCCTCCTGGCCGAACTGGATGTAGGCCAAGTGATCTGCCATGCGAGCCATGATTCTTTCCTCAGCGTCGGATATCGCACCGTCTCTGTCAGTTTCGACCTCTTGGTACAAGCCATCAGACACGCTGTCGATCGATTCAGAGAGTGAGTCGAGCATGTCCATGATGCCGGCGTCGTCCGTGGTCCCGTAGATCTTGTCCCTCTGTTCCGCAATCTCTGCCGTCAACGTGGTGAACTGTGCCGTGATGTTCTCGTTGGTTGTTGCAAGGTCTGCCGCCTTGACCTTGATGAGCGCCGACAGCTTGTAGAACCCATCCTCGACCCATGCGTAGTATTCGTCAGACGACTTGAAGCACACGTGGGTCGTGTCCTCCATGATGCCGATCGGGATATAGGTGTACAGGTTCCTGTCTTCGGTAGACTCTGTCGGGAGCGAGCACGTGAGCCAGTTCGTGTCGGCGATTGTGAACGTGTCTCCCTGCGCATAACCCTTTAACCATAGCTGAGCATAGGCGGTGGGATTCTCCACCGTGCCTGTCGTTGTTATCAGGACGGACGGGCGCATTATGTAGCCATTGGTATAGGTGTTGCCTGACGTCCACGCACCACCGGCACAGACTATCGGGAAGCTGGTATCGAGAGTGACGCCTGCTGCGAGCTTCACATATGACGTGGTACCAGAAGCGACACCGGCGAGTGCGCCTGCCGATATACTTTCTCCGGCACGCACGACGCTCTCGGTGAACAGCTTGATGTCGTCTATCCCGTCTTGCACGTCCTCGGGTGCTGGGGTCCAGTCGGTCGCGACGTTGCCACGCTCAAGCTTGAAGTTGCGCACCTCGACTGGTTTCTTGCTTCCCGAGACCCCTACCTGAGCCGTAAGGTATGACCCTGTGACAAGTGCCGATGACTGTCCCAACGTGAGGTCGTTTGGGACGTGCTTCGTCGTGCTGAACCTGACCCAGCCGTTGCCCAGGTCGGTCGTTGTCATGGTGCCGTATCTGTCGTAGCTTGACGATGTTGTATTGTCTAACCTGCTCGAGGCATTTGCAACGATGTAAAGGATGAGGTTGACGTCCGTGTAGCTACTCGTAACGTTAGCGAGACGCGCATCCACGGAGAAGGTATATGTGTCACCCGCGTAGTCGCCATAGCTGAGGTAGTTGACCTTCCATTTAGCATAGGCCGAGCTTGTGGTCGGGGTGAGGCGAATGATGCCGTCGCCGATTCGTGTCGAACGAGCCAACACCACATCAGACGAGGACGGGTCTGCTGTGTGTCGGAGCAGGTTCCTACCGCCGACATCAATGTTATCGAGCACGCTCTCCGCAAGGTTGCCAGCATACGTCCACGTGGCGGTGGTGCCAGAGATTGCGGTGCATTTGTAATAGAGCGACGTCTCTGTGTTGAGGTACATCGACCCAACGACGACGCCTGGTGTCGAACTCGTTGCAAGAGTGGCAGTGTCAGACGTATGCGTGAGCGCGGTGCCATAGTACCATTCTGCCGTGGCACCAGTGGCTCCCGTCGCACCGGTGGCTCCAGTCGCACCAGTTGCACCAGTGTCTCCCTGCTGACCAGTCGCACCTGTCGCACCTGTTGCACCGGTCGCACCTGTGTCTCCTTGTGGGCCTGTGGCTCCGGTGGCACCTGTGGATCCGGTGTTACCGTTCTTGACGTAGAACAACGATGTGGTTCCATCGGAATATGTAATGGTGACTATGGACTTCTCGCCGTCAACAGTGCTGTTTGTCGACACGACGCTGACGACAGACCTACCGGTTGCACCGGTTGCGCCTGTTGAGCCAGGGGCTCCGGTGGCACCGGTGGCTCCCGTGGGTCCCTTGATGAGAGACCAGCTGTAGTCGGCCGGGTCTTGGGAGTCTGCCTGCGTGTTGTCTGTGTACACACCAAGGTAGCTTTTGCCTGTGCTGACTGATGTTGAGAAGTCAGTCACACCGTCTTGGCTGTTCGCCCATGCGGTGTGGATGTAACCAGCGGCACCAGGGGCTCCATCGTTACCATCGCTGCCATCGGTGATCGTGAGCGTGGTCTCGAGGTTGTTGGAGTCCTTCAGGATGACGGTGGTGACGCCTCCTGATTTGGTTGCCGACTGCACCCACACGCTTGATCCGTCGTTGCCATCGGTTCCGACATAGCTTTTGTTGATTGACTCGCTGCTGTCGCTGTATGTGATCTTCACCCACAGCCATTTTCCCTTGGCTATGGACGTTGGCGCGGTAGTGGACCAGCTACTCGGAGACGTCGAGGCGTCATCAGATGTTCCATACTTGATGCTTGAGATCGTCAGGGACGTACCAGTTGCACCTGTCGCACCAGTTGCTCCTGTGGCACCGGTGTCTCCTTGTGGACCGGTGTCGCCTGTCGCCCCTGTGGCACCAGTCTTGCCTGTGGCACCTGTGGCACCAGTAGCGCCCTGAATGCACGTCGCGTTCGATGTGACAGTGACGCCATTCTTCGTGATCCTGGTCCTCTGCCACACGTATGACCCAGGTGTCCATACGGGCGTGTCGGTCGACCATCCAGTCGACGGGGCGGCGGACGAGCTTTCGCCAAGCGCATACTCGACAGTGACACCGGTGACGCCATCCGTCTTGGTGACATATGTTTGGCTGACGCTTTGGGTGATCGCCTCTGACGCGACCGTTATCGCCGCGTTCCTGTCGGTGACCTCTTGGCTTATGATGCCGTCTACGGCGGTCTTCGTGTAGACCTCGGAGGAGTTTGCCTTCAGTGCGATCTGGTTTGCCTGTTGGGTTATGCTGCTCTCGGCAGTTCCGACCCTGGTTTCCAGCCCGCCGACGGCAGTGTTCGTGTCTGACAGTTCCGACTTGGTTGCATATGTATCAGACACGGTCTGCCTGATCGAGTCAGACGCCACGACAATGGCTGCGTCTCTGTCGTGTACCTCCTGGCTTATCTTCCCGTCGACGTCTGTCTTCGTGTATACGTCTGCCGAGTTCGCCTTCAGGGCGATCTGGTCTGCATGCTGCGTGATCGAGGTCTCGGCCTGGCTTATGCGAATGAGCATAGCGTCGCCAGCCTCTATTGTGACGAACAGGCTTGACACCATGGAGGCGACCGCACTGGTGATCCTCTCGCTCATCTCGTTCGAGTCAAAGTCATCGACGTCGATCGAGGTGTAGAAGGAGAACAGCGGAATCCTCGGCTCAGTCGGCGGGTCGAACGGATCAAGCTCGTGCCTGTCAGGCTGCCCGAACGGCTCTATCCTTTGGTACACAGGCGGACCGAACGGCTGGGAGTGCGACGGCTGTGGCGGAGCGAACGGTGGCACCGCCATCCTCTCCGGTGGGCCGAATGCGTCCATGACAGGCATGGTTACACCTCGAAAGACGTGGACCCGGTAGCCCCGGTGGCCCCGGTGATGCCGGTGATCGGGCCAGCCTTGATCCTGAGTGTGCCCTTCGTGACGACGTCCCTGATGTCAAAGGCGTTCTCGTCCCCATATTCGTTGGCCGTTCCGACGGCATACACGCAGTAGGGGACGTCGATGTCGACAGCCTCGGCCTCGGGACACATGGCCACGATCGTGAGCTTGATGACGTTGTACTCTATGGAGCCGGTGAACACGAGCCCGCTCGGGGGATCGAGCAGCCCCACGTCGATGGAGTCATAATCCCTCTCAGTGAGGTCCATGTCGACAGGCTCGAACGGACCGATGTTTGGAGGAGGCGGGGCGAGCCATCCGTTGACCTCCATCCTTGCTGGCGCCGGGGGAGTGGGCGGAACCTCGGCGGTGTAGCATGGCACCCAGATGTGGGAGATGGTGCCGTTGTCCACTGAGACGAGGCTCTTCCTTGCCGTGTCATTGATGATGACAGCGTATTCCCTTTCCGGATATCTGTATCCCATTGTGACCCCCTATGTGAATATGGCCTTTCGTATGTCATTGTAGTTCTTGAACGTGTGTTGCACGTCGCCAGAAGATCTGTGGGAGATGGAATCGTCGAAGCCCCAGACCTGCCCGACCTTGTTGGAGTATGTGTATACCCTGGCCAGGAAGTGCGTCATCCTGAAGTTGGCGTTGCCTGAGATCGTCAGGACGTAGGACATGAGCCTCTGGTCGACCCTCATGTGAACGACGTAGTCGTGGAGCATCTCATCAGTGTAGACGTCCTTTGTCACCGTGATCTCCCTGCCGAACATGTCGTATGCACGGAGCTCGAACGTGGCGCTGCCGACAAACCTGTCGAAGTGGAACTCAAGCTGGCTGAGCCACTGCCATCCCTGCTGCGGCTGTTGCGTCG
>WARP01000531.1_pt1 | contig 13796 bp, 15 predicted proteins | sample 4769151 | NCBI WGS metagenome assembly WARP01 (sample SAMN08893023, study PRJNA449175) | gut metagenome | isolation source: rumen sample fed with dry roughage | host: cow | place: India: Nagpur | collected 2016 | reverse complement strand
ATTGTCATCCATGCTCCTGAGCACGAGCATAAGAAAGTTGCATTTCTCAAGTTGGCTGATGTAGTCATCGAAGCATATGAAAACGATGAGACAGCCGGCCGAACAGGCGCCATCGACCATATCGCTCTGAATGTGAGAGACATACAGGCCGCCTATGTGCAGGTACGTTCACTCGGCTATCAGGAACTGGAGAACGGCATCCAGACACTCCCCTTCTTCAGCAAAGGGGTCAGCTACTTCACCATCCAGGGACCGAATGCCGAGAAGGTTGAGTTCTCTCAGTATTTGTAAAGGCAAGCGCCGTTGGTCGTAAGTCTGCCTACAATCAACGTCGGAGCAGGCACCTGTCATTGAGTTGCAATCGGGTGCCGAATGACTGTCTTGCGCTTTTCTGCCTCAGTCTTTCTTGGATCGGAGAGGTAGATCTCATGGTGAAGCCTAACTCCTGAGAAATCCAGTACATAACCGCAAGAGGCAACATAAGCATGCATACCCCCAACCGTTTGAGGTTCTGTGTCGTACGGTCCGATATGAAGAGCCTGTACACATAGCCCTTCATCCAGGATCAGGAATTCTACAGCACTGCAGTCCAGTCCTTTCTTGCGCTTAACCATGTCGATGGCCCACAGGACGTCCTGCTCCTGTACGAAATCCGGCAGACGCAGCAAGGAGGTGAAGTGCAACAGATCCTTTCTTGCATAATCCATACCCTCAATCCCCTCTTGATGCCACAGCCCTTCCAAGGGAGGAACCACATAGTCGAAGTATCCATCCATGCGATGGTCTCCATTCTTGCTCATTTTCAACGTATAGGCTGTTGCATAAAGACATTCCACACTTCTCTGATACTCACCGCCGGCTTCGTTCGGATCACCCTTCCCTTTCATGCCGATATACGGCATGGCAGGAATCGTGACAATCTGCGGCTGTTGCGGTGGTTGATAGAAAGCCTTGTACTCTTTTTTGAAATCGAACGGCATGGCATCCTCCACTCTTCATAGCTCTTGTCTCATTACAGAGAGACTACGAGAACAAAGCTGACACGGTTTGTCAGGTTTTATACAACTCGCATAGTTTTTTGGCCATTTCGTGTATCTCATCACGCAAGCATTGCGGTTCCACTACCGTCACTGACGGGCCGAAGGAGAGAACATACCCCGCCACCCAGCTGTCATACGGCCAGCAGGTGGTGACCAGCAGAGTTCCATCCTTCTCTTTCTGAACACTCGTTGCATCGAACTCATCATACACCCGATAGGCCATTACTGCTGAAAAACGCAGAATAAACGTGGTATAAGGGGTTTCGTGTTCAGTAGGAGAAGGTGCTGGATAGCATTTTTTCTCAACCTGCCGCCCCACGGCTTTCGCCGAAAGTATTCTGGAAAGCTTGAACAACCGAAACCCCCCGTTTGTTCTGCAGTACGCCTTCAGATACCAAGCCCTTGCCTTATACAGCATCTGCAAAGGTTCGAGAATACGAATGTCCTGCTCTCCTTTGCTGTTGCAATATTCAATCTCCAACACCCTGTGGTTGATTACTGCATCCTTGACCATATTGAACTTCCGGTTGTCCAGCTCACGGCTTCCCCATCCGGAGAAATCGACTTCCAACCAAGAATCCCCTTGATCGCCGAAAAGAGCTGAAAGCTTCTCCACAACCGCTTCATGCCCAGGTTCCTGCGTTGCATCCAGACTTTGCAGGGAAGCAAGGATGGTCCGCTTCTCCTCGGAGGAGAATAACACTGAATCCAAGGTATACCCTTCCACCAGAGCCAACCCACCATGTCTTCCTGAGGTGGTATAGACAGGAATCCCAGCCTCGCATAACCGCTCGACATCCCGGTAGATGGTACGAACCGAGACATCCAGTTTTTCTGCCAATTGACCGGAGGTGACGGTTTTGTTGGCGATAAGGTGATAGAGAATGAAAAACAGCCGTGATTCTTTCATACTTTTCCTGACTTTATATAAACCTTGACAAGCCATGTCAACTTTAATCGCTATACTCTTTCCATACAAGAAGGAGGAGTGCCATGGAAGAACGGTATGTTACCGTAACCAGTGAGAATATTGACAGAGAGCACATGTGTTGTGCCATCTCCGATAAAAAACATCAGAAGGGTGTCGAATTGAAAAAGCACTGGCTCAAGGAGCGGATTCCTGAAGGACATGTATTCAGGAAATTGGACGCACGGGGGAAGGTGTTCATAGAATATACCCCCCTTGAAACCGCATGGGTTCCCATTGTTGGTCAAAACTACCTGTACATCCACTGTTTCTGGGTATCGGGTTCCTATGCAGGAAGAGGACATGGAACGGCATTGCTCGATTCCTGTATCGAGGATGCCAAGGAACAGCATAAAAGTGGAATTTGCATCATGAGTTCAACAACCAAGAAACCGTTTCTCAGCGACAAGGCCTTCCTGCTTGGACACGGATTTGAAGTAGTCGACCGTGCAGGAGACGGGTATGAACTACTCGCACACTCCTTCGACGGCAGTCTCCCAAAGTTCACCGATGATGCCAAATCGATGCAGATTGCCTCACCGGAATTGACTATCTACTACTCGGCGCAATGTCCGTATATCGCCTTCTGCATCGATGAAGTGCAAGCTTACTGCAAGCAGGAGAGTATTGCCTTGCACCTGATCAAAGTCGAAACATTGCAGCAAGCCAAAGAGCTTCCCTGTGTATTCAACAACTATGCAGTCTTTTACCACAAGCACTTCCTAACGCTGCAGCTACTTAACAGCAAGAGCCTGCAGAAGCTTCTGGAAGCAAATAGGGGAAAAGACGATCATGGCCGATAGATGCCCCCATGGTAGCAGTAATAGGTCCGGGCCTTCAAAGAGAGAAGCTTTTCCATTGAACGCTTTGCCATTTCGACATCCAGCGTAAACTGAGGATTCGCCAGGACAGGAGTATCGTGTTCCAAAGCAAAAGCATCCCCTACTATTACTGCATCGAGGCCCTTGCAGTACAGTGAGATATGCCCGGGAGTATGGCCTGCACTCAAGAGAACCTGACAGCCGCCGCACCACCCTGTCTCTTGACTGTCTGTGAGATGAGCATCTACGGTAACCGGCTCCATCCTGCGAAGCATGTCACAAAACATCCGGCCAAACGCTTGCTGTTGGGGGGGAAGCTGAGCTTGCAGCTCTTCTGCTTGGACCAACCGCAGCGGTTTTTCCCTTGCAGATATATATACAGACTCCTCGAGCGAACTATATATCTGAATCTTGGGATTAGCCCGCTTCAAGGCTGCAGCCGCCCCCATATGGTCGTGGTCGTGATGGGTCAGGACCAAAGCAGTAAGCTGTTCAATTGAAATTCCATGCTTTCCAAGCTCTATTTCCAGCAACCTAAGAGAGCCGATGAAGCCGCAGTCTACAAGGATGAGGTGTTCATCATCCTGAAGGACGATTGGATGGATGGGCACTTCTTTCCGGCCATCCGGCATCTGTAGCGTGAGTTCAATGATGTGCTGCATTTCACTGATCCTTATAAGGGAAATCTTACCAAATAGTATACCATGCCAAGATTCATTTCTTTACATTTTCCAGCATTCACCTCCATACTGCCACTAGATACCACCATCATAAGGAAACCGTTGCATGGAGAAAGACATACGAACACTCTTGGTCTTGAAACTGGGACGAGGCGCTTTCAGGGCAAAAGACTTGGCAAATGGAACCATTGTTTCAGTAAAAAGTCCAGAATCCTACAAAATTGCTGAATGTGACACGGTTACCTTTGAAGTAACCAAACAATGGCTGTTCAAGAAAACCACCTATCTTTCAGGTTCCTTGATCGACCACCACTTCGATTTGGATGCTCTCGATATTCCCGGTCATGAGTTTCGTGAAGTAGAGCTGGTTTCTGCATTGCAGTGGTATGAGCCATATGAACTGAAGGGGTTTATCGGCGAATGCCTCAGAGGAGGCAAAAGAATGTCCTATGCTTTCGAAGACTATACCGGCTACGGCTTCTACCAACCAGACTCTGATCCCGTCACAGAGGCAAATGAGAGCGACTCAATTGATCAGAAATACGACAAGCTGGCAAAGCTTTGGGAAGACTATCCGCAGTGCATTGATGCCCTCGTTCATCTAGGATATCTGAATTTCAACTTTTCAAGGTCCCTGAGAAATGCGGAGAACTGCCTCCGAGTGGCAATCCATATTGCCGAGAAGCATGTTCCACCCGGTCTCGATGGCATCTTTCTCTGGTCCGAACTGAACAACCGTCCCTACTTGAGGGCGCTTCACGGCCTGTGTCTGGTAGCGTGGAGGCTGGGCAATTTCGCTGAAGCAGAACAAGTTGCACGAAAAATGCTGAGATTGAATCCTCCGGACAACCAAGGTGCACGCTTTCTAATCGAACAAATCATGCAAGGTGAACCTTGGACTGAAGACTGAGCTCAAGAGAGTACCCCTCCTCATTTCTGCAACAACATGTCCCCATCCTTGATCCAACCCTTCTTGCGCATCCAGGTGCTGATAAGCAGGGTGATTACCGCTGGAAGAATGAAATGCATCAGCACAATCTGCGGCAATGCGTCAAAGCCCATGACAGCTACGGCATTGAACTGTCCGACCAACCCACTCGTCCCCATGCCGGCTCCTGCACTGTTGTTTTCCATCTTGAACACCATGGTGCTTATCGGCCCCAGGATGGCCGCAGTCAAGGTCGGTGGGAGCCAAATCAAGGGGTTGTTCCAGATGTTGGGAATCTGCAGCATGCTGGTTCCCAGTCCTTGGCTGATAAGCCCGCCCAGTTTGTTCTCCTTATAGGAGCTTACAGCGAATCCAATCATCTGACAGCTGCAACCAACCACAGCAGCCCCTGCTGCAAGACCATCGATGCCAAGGCTGATGCAGATGGCTGCACTGCTGATCGGAAGTGTCAGCACCATCCCGACCACCGTAGAAACCAGTATTCCCATGGGAAGTGGATAGAGGGTGGTCAACAGATTGATGAAAGCTCCCAAGGATGTCATCAAGGCGGCGATGGGAGATGCAATGAAGTGGCCGACCAGACTACCACACAAGATGGTTGCAAGGGGAACCACAATAATGTCCACGCCGGTTTTGCCGACTACTTTCTTGGAAATCTCAGCACCTGCCAAGGAGGCAAGCATTGCACCAAAGGGCTCACCCAGAACTACCTTTATAAGAGAAGGTCCCTCACCCAATACAAAGGTTCCCGCCCCGACAGCCCCTGCAACGGCACTGCAGAGCACGCCCAGCATCGGGGCTTTTACGGCTAGGGCTACCCCTACACCAATGGCCGGCCCGGTCAGATATTGGGCGACAAGCCCGATTTGCTCCAAGAGCAGCCAGCCGCTGTAATGTCCGATTTGTTTGATGATGAGACCGATGATCAACGAGGCAAACAGGCCTTGAGCCATTCCGCTCAGAACCCGGGTGATATACGCACCCACCTGCCTGCCATGGTGAGAAGTGTTGCCTTCTGCCATAGAGAGCTCCCATAGAATTGGATTTGGTGGATGACTTGTCAGCTGCAACATCCGTAGCGTTGCAACAGGCCTCCGTTGGCGGTGACTATACCAAGTGAGGGAAATTTAGTAAAGGTCGTTTCATTGTATTCAATTTCTTCAAATGCTGGGGAGGTACTTGACACAGCCTATTTCCTATATCATACTTCTTCTATAGATTTTATAGTGTTTTAACAGGAGGGGGCATCCATGAGTGTAGTTCTTTGGCTGGGAGTATTCGTTCTCCTTTTAGCAGTGCTTATTGTATTGGATAAGCGATTTACCATTCCGTTCTCGGTACGTGTTTTCACCTCATTGATTCTGGGAGCCATGTTCGGCTTGTCACTTTTCTTCTTTGCCGAATCTTCGGTATCGCAGGAAGTCCGAAGATGGACAGCATTGGTCGGCAATGGATATGTCGACCTCTTGCGCATGCTGATCATCCCATTGGTTCCCACCAGCATCATCGCAGGTCTATTAAGGTTGAGTAATACCGGGGAGCTGAAGAAACTGGGAGTGAGGACCATCGCTCTCTTTCTCCTTACCGCAACCATAGCCGGAATTATCGGTCTGGTGATAGGTTCACTGTTTTCTGTGGGAAGCGGCATGGTGGTTGGAGAGCTCGCCAAGCGGGAGGCGAACACCATCACCAACCTCTTCTCCCAATTCAGGGCCTTCATCCCATCCAACCCCATACGGTCGGCGTCCGAGATGCAGATGATTCCCCTTGTAGTGTTTTCCGTGCTGCTCGGAATCGCCGCTATTACGGTCAAAACGAAGCACCCTGAGAAAATACAACCGATCGAAGCACTGCTGGAAGGGTTCCTGGCAATTGTAATGAAGCTGACCATGATGGTACTGAGCCTCACTCCCTACGGTGTGCTCGGCCTCACCTCCTATTGGCTGTCAAGCTCGGGCCTCTCTGCACTGCTGCAACTTGGACTCTTTGTCGTTGCCATGATTACAGCATGCCTGCTTCATATGGGACTGGTATATGGTGGCTTGGTCGCCGCTGCGGCAAAGATCAATCCCCTGAAGTTTTTCCGAGCTGCAAGCCCAGCCCTTCTTCTGGCTTTTTCAAGTCGTTCCAGTCTGGGTTCCTTGACCATGACCATCAGTACGATGAAGGGCCGGCTCAAGGTAAGCGACCGGGTGGCAAACTTTGTCGGACCCTTGGGAGCTGTCATGAATATGGATGCCTGTGGAGGAATCTTTCCTGCGATGGTTGCAATCTTTGCCGCAAACGCGTTTGGTATTGATTTGACCCTCTCCCAGTACGTCCTTATTGTAGTAGTCTCCATTTTCGCCAGTCTTGGCAGTGCAGCAGTGCCGATGGGAGCCACGGCGTTTACCGTTATCACCCTCACCACGGTGGGACTGCCGGTGGAAGCTGTAGGATTGGTGGCAGGAGTCGACTTCTTGGTCGATATGTTCCGCACCATGACCAATGTGGCCGGGGATCTGACCACTTCGGTGGTGGTAGCCAACTCACTCGGAGAATTTGACAAGAAGGCGTTCGATGAGCAGGACTTGCGAACCGAGCTGGCATTTGCCTGAGTGAACACGCTTGGGAGGGAGACTATGCGTCTCCTTTCCAAGCGAATGTCTCCATATCAATTAGTCCATTGTTGAGAAAGGCGATACCTTCAGTTTCCAACATAGCCTTCTGCAGTTCGGCGAAATTCGGGTTCGGCAGCGAACCATCGGCTTTGACCACCCTGTGCCAGGGAAGTCCCTCTGGACACCCATGCATGGCCCATCCTACCGTTCTTGCCCTTCGGGGATCACCGAGCATTCCTGCGATCTGTCCATAGGAAGCAACCCTGCCGGAGGGAATGCGGGAGACGATTGCATGGACCTGGCCGAAGAATGTGTTCAAATGCCTCACCTCACCCCACAACTATACTCCTCTCGACTGAGGAAAGAAAGTGCGCGTTGTTCTATGCCGTCCTTTCGATTATGCCTCCGCAAACAATGGCATCACCGTCATATACAACCAACGATTGTCCGACTGCGGCTGCCTTCACTTCATCGTTAAAGCTCGCTGCCAACCTTGTGCCATCATCCTCGAGATGCACTACTGCAAGAGTAGGAGTCCCCGCCGAACGGATTTTCGCCTTCAACTCCACCCCATGGTCGAGTGTAGGATACAGCGACCAATGCAACTGGGAGGCAATAACCTGGGTTTGTCTGGTTTCCTCCTCATAGCCGACCAATACCTCATTCGTAGAAGGGCGCAGTGCAAGGACATACAACGGCTTTTCTGAACTGACACCCAATCCCTTGCGCTGACCGATGGTATAGTTCCATATACCCTGATGGGTGCCCAGAATGGTACCGGTCTTGTCAACGATATTTCCGGTCTGATTTGCAACATCAAGCAAGTCGGTGTAAGAACCGGCGTAGAAATCCTGGCTTTCCTCGTGACCGGCACCGTGGAATCCCTGCTCGACATCGATTTTTCTCACCTCTTCCTTGGTCATCGAACCCAAGGGGAATACAGTATGTGCCAATTGCTGTTGTGAGAGACGATACAGAAAATATGATTGGTCTTTCTTGATATCAAGTGCACGGGCGATGGCGTACCTGCCATCACGTTCTACTATCCTGGCATAGTGCCCGGTTGCAAACTTGTCAAACACAAGGCCTTGCTCGCGTGCATACTCCACCATGGCTCCGAACTTTACTTTGGCATTGCACCAGATGCAGGGATTCGGCGTTCTTCCCTGAAGATACTCATCCTTGAAGTTCTTCAGCACCACCGTTTCATAGAGTGCACTCAAATCAAGTATATGATGCTCAATGCCGATCTTCCTGCAAATCGTACGGATTTCCTGAATGTCTTCTTCTCGTTCGGGACCATAACAACTGTTGGAATGCTTGGGCTGGGGAAGGTCGGTCCTTCCTCCCCATACGGTCATCGTCACCCCGACAACCTCATGACCTTGCTGCTTTAAAAGAAATGCTGCAACTGAAGAGTCAATCCCTCCGCTCATACCTATTAAAACTTTCATCGAATCTCCTATTTCTTATTAAATCAATAGGATTATAAGGTAGAGGGCCGCCCTTTTCCAAGGGGTATGGGAAATTTTCTCGATTACACCCTCAACAGGCCCCTAAAGCCGCGTGAGGAGTAATAGGAGTCGGCACCATTGTGGTAGATGAACACCCGGTCATAGCGGCTATCGCCGAAGAGCGCTCCTCCAAGACTTCTCATAGCCTGGGGAGTACGGATCCAACTTGATGTTTTTACATCGAAGACACCGATCGTCTGGAGGGTCCGATACTGTCCCTCATCAAGAAGCTCAATGCCCATCTGTGCAGCAAAACCGCAGGCACTGCCGGTTGGAGGAAACTTTTTTCTTTGCTCCAGAGCAACTTGATCATAACACAGACTCCTTCTACCGATTGGACTTTCCGCAGAACAATCGACGAACAGATACGTATCCGAGGCTTTGTCATACCCGATCACATCAGGCTCTCCACCGGTACGTTCCATCTCTGATAAAGAAAAAAGTTTCTGTGGCTCGATCAAAATACGCTGTTCGATCTGAGTCCAGGAAAGAGCTTCATGGCGGTTCATATGCTTGAGAAATCTATTTTTGAGCAATGCAAGAAGGGTCACCTGCTGCTCGGTTTGTAACGTGGCTGCTGCTGTATTCATGCTCGACCTCCTCTCTATGTATTGCTCGTATTGTATCTATATCCTAGTTATTTGCTCAATATATTCACCCAAGTTAGCGAACCAATGAGTCCGACAAAGACCTGCCATTCTCTTCATTTGCACCCGCCAAAGAGTATACCAATGCCGATCAGGTATTGACAATAATCCACATGCAACAGGTATAATCATATTGATACTTATCTATTTGTGAGGCTCATATGAAACAATCAGGAATTGGATTTTTTGAACGATATCTAACACTCTGGGTACTGCTGTGCATGGGCTTGGGAGTAGCAATAGGAGTTTATCTGCCACAAGTCCCCCACTTCCTCGCAAAATTTGAATATGCAAATGTCTCCATTCCGGTGGCCATTCTCATCTGGCTGATGATCTACCCGATGATGCTCAAGGTTGACTTTCACAGTATCAAAGAGGTTGGACAGAACCCCAAGGGCCTCATTATCACCTGGGTGACCAACTGGCTCATCAAGCCTTTCACGATGTATCTCATCGCCCTGTTCTTCTTTTTCGTGCTGTACAAAGCCATTCTGCCGCAAGAGACAGCACGACAGTACCTTGCAGGGGCCGTATTGCTTGGAGCGGCCCCCTGTACGGCGATGGTATTCGTATGGAGTCACCTTACCAAAGGGAATCCCGCCTACACCCTTGTGCAGGTCGCTACCAACGACCTTATCATCCTGGCAGCCTTCGTTCCCATCGTCGGTCTGTTGTTGGGCATCAGCGGCATCACCATCCCGTGGATGACGCTCTTTCTCTCGGTGGTTCTCTTTGTCGTCATTCCACTCGGTGCTGGATGGATTTCCCGTGTCCTTATTACAAAGCGTCGGGGTCTTCATTATTTTGAGCAGGTATTCATTCCCAAGTTCAGCAATGTCACCATAACCGGCCTCTTATTGACCTTGATCATCATTTTCTCCTTCCAAGGTAGAACCATCGTAGAAAACCCTCTGCACATCCTCTTGATAGCGATCCCGCTCATCCTGCAAACTTTTCTGATTTTCTTCATCGCCTACCTCTGGGCCAAGGCATGGAAGCTTCCCCATGACGTTGCAGCTCCGGCCGGTATGATCGGAGCATCCAACTTCTTTGAACTTGCCGTGGCTGTGGCTATTTCGATCTTCGGCTTGCAGTCAGGGGCTACGATAGCCACTGTCGTCGGGGTGCTGGTCGAGGTACCGGTCATGCTGACCTTGGTACGCATCGCCAACAATACCAAACGTTGGTTCAAGGTCCCTGTCGCACGGTAACCGCCGCTATTTTCGGGAAATATACCCACCGCTGATAATCTTGGAGTCGTTGACCACCACTACGGCTCCAGGAAGCATGGTATTCACCAGAGTCACAGCCTCTGCAATCCGTTTTCGTTTCAGGTGCAACATAAGAATATCGCGATTGCCGTTTCGTCCTGTACCTTTAATGACGGTCACTGCAAAGTTGTCCTTCCGAAGGGAGTCGGCCAGATCCACACTCTGCGGTCCCTCAGACACAATGACCTGGACCGAACTGAGTCCGAATGCGAGTTTGTCCTCAAACCATGATCCCATATAATTACCGACGGCAAAGGCAAGGGCAAAAACCACCATCCTCATCGGGTCATCCTGGAATCCATCCAAAACAGTCCCGGTTATCAGCAGCCACAAAACACTATCGAAAAAAGCAACCATGGTCCCCTTGACCCGTTCGCCTCGATTGATGAGAACCATTCGGATCGTCGACACGGTCACTTCCAATATTTTGCCGAAAAAAATGATGAAATAAATCCAAATTCCCAAATTGTCCAAGAAATCCATACTCACTCCTTCCCGCGTTACTACACTATGCAAGTATAGATGGAGTCTGATTGAATTGGGATTAAATTGGAAGAGCCTGGGCTTCTCTATCAGCGAATCATAGAGACTTTCATCAGCAGTACATCAATCTGTTCAAAGGATGACATGCAGCATCGAATTCTACGGTTGGCAAATCTTCGGATACTCCAAGCCTTGTTCCACAAGCCAGCGGTGGACCACACGCTTTCCCTTGGATGTGTTCCACTGTCGGGCGATGGCTTGGTGACAAGCAAGACCCTGCCCTGCTCGAGCATGGTGACAGAACCGACACTCCAGAGGCCTGAAGGGTTCACAAAATATTGTGCATTTCCCATCCTGAAGAAATGTACAGCCTTGTCGTGCATAGAGGGAGAGAGCGAAATAGCCCTCATTTCCCCTGAAGGCCGGAGCGAGAATGCCATAGGAGAAATCCGGACTGAATTCCAGCATCAAGCGGCCTGCCATGCCAGCCTCCACTGCCGATCGGGCTTCCTCCACCAACGGCCAACCCGGCCTTGCACAATAGGAGAGGCAAATCGAACAACTGCAATGTGGGGATGGAGGAAATTTGGCGTAGAGTGGATGAGTCAATCCTTCCATAGTTGAAAAGTATACAAGCGGGGTGCATCATCGGGGTATAGGGAGAAATCATCATTTCCATGGAACCAAGGCCGGCTGAATTGGAACACACATACCTTCGTCTCACCCGATCATTGAGCTGCAGGGTGGATGAGCAGGATTATGTAAAGATCAAACCCAAGATTGCAGCGCTTGAAGAGCTGGCCAGGGTGGAGAACCGATCAATCTCCCTGTACGACATCAACAGCAAATCCTTTCTTCTGAAAACCGACCGGCACATGGAGCTGCTGGGCTACAAGAACCGTGAAATTGAAGTTTCCCGTTATCACCGGATGGTTCACCCTGACGACCTGCCCTTCCTGTATGACTCTGAACTACAGATGTACCGTTACCTTGAAGGCAGGGATGACAAAATGGATTACAAGCTGGTCTATGACTATCGGGTGCGGGCAACCGATGGAAGCTACATCAGGTTCCTCCATCAGATGGCCATTTTTGCCTGCGATCGGGATCGCCATGCTTGGCTGATGCTGGTCATCAGCGATGTCCTGCAACAGTATCCGGAGGAACTGCATCCTCGGAGGGTTCTACTCAATACAAAAACACAAAAGGTTTGCCTCTTCGACAAGGAACAAGAGCTGGTGACAAGCAGGGAGAAGGAGATAGTCCGACTTATTTCCCAAGGACTGGACAGCAACCAGATCGCCGACAGGCTCTGCATCAGCATCCACACGGTGAACAACCACAGGCAAAACATCCTGGCCAAGACGCAAACCCGTCACATCGCCCAAGCCATGTACTACCTACGATGCATCGGACTGCTCTGAATATCGCTTGATCACCCGCAAGCTGCGCAAGGTGACCCATTTGCTCTCTTCTCCTTTCCTTTCCATGGGGATCAAGAGCCTCTCACTGGCATAACTGTTGCCCATAAGCCAGCGGCCTTGGTGGTTCTGTTTCTCCAGAACCACCTGCAAGGCTTCCTCCATACGCCGGTCCTTCACCTGCTCGGAAACGAGAATATCGAGAATCTCCAGTACATCGGTCTGATACATCAAGGGAAAGGCGAAGTGCAGCCAGAGCGGTTTTGCCTTCTTCTTCAGGTTATGGCTGCTTTTATAGATATGATGGATCAACATGAACTCAACCAAACGATCAAGCTGGGCCTGTTGCTGTTTCGTTCGTACCTCTTTAGGTACTGCCGAAAGGCCTTTCAACGCCTTTACGACAGCCATAAAACACGTATGGGCACCCCAACACATGTCATAGCGGTCATAGGGGGCGACCTGAGGCTCGACAACCTCCCCATCATTGAGCACGAGAAAGCGAACCAGGTGGTCCAGGGCCTTCTGCAGCCGCTCATCCTCAAGATAGCCGAAGTGAATCAGGACCCACACAAGATTGCCGGTCAAACACGGAATGACTTCGGACTTCCTCCCCCCTCCGGTTTTCTGGGCGGTATTCATGGAAAAACCGCCATCCTCCAACTCCTGCGAGTTCAAAAGCAGGTACTCGCACATGGTTCGAATCTGGTCGTTCGGTTCGGCTCCCAGTTCCGCCAGGGTAATGAGAGACCAGACCAAGCCCTCGTACTTGTACGTATAAAACCGACGGTATGTGTCCTGATAGGAAGGTCGGGCCATCATCTCGAGCATCTGCGGTACAAGCCCGGTTCTCTGTATTGCTGCTTTGGCTTTCAGCGCCTCATCGTCCTCGATTGGTGTGTCCAAGAGGTCTGTCAAGGTGAAGTAGCGCACCGATGGATTGTTCTCCTCCATCAACCATTGTAGAGTCTGCTCGGATGCAAAACTACGCCATCTGTCCATACGCACTCCTAAGTGGTGATTCTGATGCCGATGAGGTGCTTGATATCCTCGAGCACTGCATCGTCAACGACCTCGATCATAAGCCAACGGCCGATGGCCATCGGTTTTGCCTTGGAAAACGATTTCGTTACCGATGGAGTATACATCCCCGCGTCCATTTCGAAGGCCACCTGTGCATCGTGTTTCGGTCCTACAACCACCAAGACGATACAGGAATCCTTAAGTGGGTAAAGCGTACAAAGAGCCTTGCCGCTTTTCTTGTACTTCACATTCCAACCCGGCTGAGCGCTGCAGCTGCTGTACTCAATGATCGGCTGGACATGGTAGGTACTTTGCAGGTATTCATTCAGGTGATCCCAACGCATCCTCCCGGAGCCGACATAATCGCTCATCTGCTCAAG
>WARP01000647.1_pt1 | contig 13806 bp, 12 predicted proteins | sample 4769151 | NCBI WGS metagenome assembly WARP01 (sample SAMN08893023, study PRJNA449175) | gut metagenome | isolation source: rumen sample fed with dry roughage | host: cow | place: India: Nagpur | collected 2016 | reverse complement strand
TTTCGTAGAATCAAGAGTTAGTACTCTTAACAGATATGTTAATTAAGAATGGGTTAATATTGTTGAATTTTATTGTCTATATCTCAAAACAAAATTGACTTTCTAACGTTACATGTTTTAGTGTTTTTGGTCAATGTTTTATTTATGGAGTATTGAACAAGAATACTATTAACAAGCTTTATTCACTTTAAATTTGAATAGTTATGAAAAAGATTATACTCTCTTTAATTACAGCTCCATTTATTTTATTGATAATTATTCTATCTTTTTCTTCTTGTAAGAATATAGATGAAAGTGGGGTTTCGAAAGTTCTTGTGCTTAAGGTTGATTATCTTACAAATAAATTTGAAGGAGGGACTGAATTGACCTTTACGAAATCGTCTCCAAACTTTAATATTCAACCTATTTATATATCTCCAGGTGATTTTGGAAATATAAGTATGATATATCAGGATATTAATGAATTGCTATTTGATGGAAGTATTATTTGGATGGGCAAAGGTTATATTAAATATCCAAGAAATTTCATTCCTGCTAATCATTTCAATAGAGTTCTTACTTCAGATATTGTTTTCCCTAAACAAGGCTTTGAGAATTTGTTTAACCCCGATAATACCAATTACGATTACTCTCAAATCTGGATGTCGGTTCAAAGTTTAGTTAAGGTGAGAGAATATCTAAGTAAAAATCCCAAAACTCCGGTAAAACTTTTTCTTTACACACCAAGCGTTGGAGCAGGAAACCCTGAGGATTGGGATTGGATTATTTTCTTAAAAAACTGATTACTTTCTATTATTAATTATGTTGACAAGATATGAAAACTAAATAAAGTATACAAGTAATAACAAGGGATTATAATTGTGTATTAAACAGAAACAATTTATTACCTTGATAATAAACCAATGTTTCTGTTTATAATACACTAAACATATTAATTAAAAAACTGATTGAAAATTTCTTGAAGATAATCTCAAAGGATTTTGAGATATTTAGCGGTCCGGACGAGACTCGAACTCGCGACCCCATGCGTGACAGGCATGTATTCTAACCAACTGAACTACCGGACCAATATATTATGAGCATTTCTCAATTGAGAGTGCAAAGATACGAATGTTTTTTATACTACCAAATTTTAATCTAAAAAAAATCTCTTTTTTTTATTTCTACCTATGTTTTATAACTCTTTCAAAGAAAAATAAACTATCTTTGCGTATTAGAATTTATTGATAATTATCCTTGCCACTATGTCAGAATTTACACATTTACACGTTCATACACAGTACTCTATACTAGATGGAGCTGCAAACATTAAGAAGCTTATAAAGAGAACAAAACAGTTAGGCATGAATGCTTTAGCAATTACCGACCATGGCAATATGTTTGGAGTTTTGGAGTTTCACGATACCGCCATAAAAGAAGGAATCAAGCCTATTATTGGATGTGAGATGTATGTTTCAAGAGAAAGTAGATTCTTAAGAAGAGGTAAAGATGATTTTAGTGGAGATCACTTAATCCTACTTGCAAAAAATCTTGAGGGTTATCATAATCTGATTAAATTAGATTCTCTTGCTTTTGATAAAGATGCATTTTATCGAACAGCAAGAATAGACAAAGAAATCCTCTTCCAGCACAGCAGAGGAATAATTTGCTCATCAGCTTGCCTTGGTGGAGAGATACCGCAATTAATATTGTTGGGAAATATTGCTGGAGCTGAAAAGGCTATTTTAGAGTATAAAGAAGTTTTTGGTGATGATTATTATCTCGAACTACAAAACCATTTATTAGACGATCAAGAGCTTGTAAATAACGTATTAGTCGACTTAAGTAAGAAACTTAACGTTAAGGTTATCGCTACTAATGATGTTCATTATATTAACAAGGAAGACTTCGATGCCCACCATATTTTAGTTTGCTTAAACACCGGAAGAAAGCTAAGTGATGATAACAAAATGATGTATTCTGGTCATGAATATTTAAAGTCTCCTGAAGATATGGAATTATTATTCCAAAAATATCCTCAAGCGATTACTAATACGCAAGAAATAAGCAACAAAGTAGAGATTTATGAACTAAAAAGAGAGCCTATACTTCCTATATTTGACATCCCAAAAGACTTTGCAACCTTAGAAGACTTCTATAATAAATTTCCCTTAGAAGAAATAGAAAAAGAATTCAGCAAAGAGGATATTATCAAAAAAGGAGGATATGATAAGATAATTAGAATTAAATTTGACTCTGCATATCTTCGTTACTTGACTTATAATGGAGCTAAAGAAAAATATTCTGAGAATCTTTCACCTGAGCTTACAGAGAGGATAGAGTTCGAGTTATCAACAATTGAGTGGATGGGTTTCCCGGGATATTTCCTAATTGTTCAAGACTTTATCAATCATGCACAAAAAGAACTTGGAGTAATTGTTGGACCGGGTAGAGGCTCTGCTGCTGGGAGTGTTGTGGCTTATTGTCTTGGCATTACTGCAATTGAACCTATGAAGTATGGTTTACTATTCGAGAGATTCTTAAACCCAGATCGTATTTCCCTACCCGATGTGGACGTGGATTTTGACGATGATGGAAGGGCAAGGGTTTTGGAATATGTTCAGCAAAAATATGGAGTAAACCAGGTTGCACAGGTTGTAACCTTTGGAACAATGGCAGCAAAGAGTGCAATTAGAGATGTTGCAAGAATACTTGAGCTACCATTACCAGAATCAGACCGCCTTGCAAAACTTGTTCCCGAGAAGCCAGGAATAACTCTCGATGAAGCAATTACTCAAGTTCCTGAACTTCGAGAGGCTTTGGAAAACGGCTCGGATTTAGTAAAGAAAACACTTAAATATGCTAAAGAATTAGAGGGATCGATTCGTAATACAGGTACTCATGCTTGTGGAGTAATTATTGGCCCAGATGATTTATCTAAATACATACCTTTAAGCTCTTCAAAGGATTCAGATATGATGATTTCCCAATTTGAGGGGAAATTAATTGAGAGTGTTGGAATGATTAAGATGGATTTCCTTGGCTTGAAAACTCTTTCAATAATTAAAGATGCCTGCGATAATATTTACAAAAACCACAAGATACATATTAATCCTAATTCTATCAATCTTGAAGATGAAAAAACCTTTGCTCTTTTCCAAAGAGGAGAATCAATTGGCACCTTCCAATTTGAATCTGATGGAATGAGACAGCACATGCAAAATCTTAAGCCTGACCGCTTCGAAGACCTAATTGCTATGAATGCACTTTATCGACCAGGTCCTATGCAATATATTCCGAACTATATTGCAAGAAAACATGGCAACGAAGAGATAATCTATGATTTAGATGTTATGAAGGAATATCTTTCAGAAACATACGGAATCACTGTATATCAAGAACAGGTGATGCAATTATCTCGTGCAATTGCCGGATTTACCAAGGGCGAGGCGGATAAACTCAGAAAGGCTATGGGAAAGAAGCAGAAGAATGTAATGGATGAACTTAAGGAGAAATTCGTTAAAGGAAGTAATGAGAGAGGTTATGAAACATCAACAGTTAATAAAATTTGGAATGACTGGGAAAAGTTTGCAGAATATGCTTTCAATAAGTCTCACTCTACTTGTTACGCTTATATCGCTTATCAGACTGCCTATCTAAAGGCTCATTACACAGGAGAGTATATGGCTTCAGTCCTAACTCATAATCTTAATGATATAAAGAAAATCACCTATTATATCGAAGAAGCCCAAAGGATGAAGATAGATGTTGCGGGACCTTGTGTTAATGAATCAGATATTAATTTTACTTTTAATACTAAGGGAGAGATTCGCTTTGGACTTGCTGCAATAAAGAGCGTTGGAGAAAAAGCAGCTATTGAGATAATTAACGAAAGAGAATTAAACGGACCATATAAGAATTCTTTCGATTTTATCAAACGTATTGACCTAAGGATTATAAATAAAAGATGTATTGAAGCCTTGATTAAAGCTGGTGCTTTCGATGCATTTGAAGGGATACATAGAGCTCAATATTTCAATGTATCTAAGGATAATAATGAAGAGATATTTATCGAAAAACTTATTAAATACGGAAATAAATTCAAAGATTCTCAGAACTCATCACAAGCATCATTGTTTGGAGATGTTGAAGAGGAAACCTCTTACGAACCAGAAATACCTTATTGCGAGCCTTGGACAAACCTTGAAATGCTTAAGCATGAGAAGGAATCAATAGGCTTCTACCTCTCCGGACACCCGTTAGATAAGTATAGTATTGAGATTAAAAACTTTGCTAACACGTCGGTAGCTGAACTCTACGGAGACTTAAAAGAGCTTCTAAACAAGGATATAAGTATTGCTTGCATGATTAGTAACCCCCAAGAAAAGACCACAAAGAAAGGGAAACAATTCTATATATTCAATATTGAAGACCAGGAAAGCGTGAAAGAACTGCCTCTATTTGGAAATGATTATATCAATTATGGGCCATTTATGAAGAACGGACTCTTCGTATTACTAAAGGCAAGAGTTCAGGAAAAGACCTGGAATCAGGACTCTGAGAACAAGGAATTGGAGATTAAGATAACCAAGATAGAGCTGCTTGAAAACGTATTAGATAACCATTGCAAGGGTGTAAAACTTTTTATTCCTATCGAGAATATCAAGGATGAAATGATTAAAGAGCTGAGTAAAGGGGCAAAAAAAGCAAAGGGTAATGCCAATCTAAGCTTTATTATCGAGGACGTAAAGGAGAATATGACACTCACCCTAAACTCCAGAAAGTACAAGGTAAGCATACAAAAGTTCATTGATAACGTGAGACATCTGATTGAAGATAGTAGTATTAGAACCTATCAAATTGAGAAAAGAAGCTAATAAAAGGTGGAAAATCATATAGAAATACAAGAGATTAGAGAGATAGGTCTAAGCTTTGGGTTTGAGGATATTGGGGCAATAAGAGTTGAGAAAATAGATATAGAGACCTATAAAACTTGGATTTCTAAGGGTTATAACGCTGGTATGCACTACCTTAATAAGTATATTGAGATTAGAGAAAACCCCTCTCTCCTATTGGAAAACTCCAAATCTATCATCGTTTTCCTTATTCCTTACAACACGCTAAGTACTGATAACATGGAGAATAATAAGCTTAAAGCAGCTTCTTATAGCCATTATATAGACTATCATAAGGCGATTAAAGACTCATTATACAAAGTAATTCACTGCATACATGAGCGTTATCCAAGCTTGATAGCAAGGGCATTTGTGGATTCAGCCCCAATATTAGAAAAGACAATAGCAAGTAAAGCAGCCTTGGGATGGATAGGTAAGAACTCATTACTCATAAGTAAAAACCACGGTTCACGGGTTTTAATCGGTGAGATAATTACCAATTTTACAACAGATTATACCGATAAAGAGCCAATAGAAGACCTTTGTAAGGGATGTAATCTCTGCATTAAAGCCTGCCCAAACCACGCAATCTTGGAGAATAAAACCATTGATGCAAGGCTTTGTACTTCGTATCACACCATTGAAAACAAAGATATTATACCTGAGAATATAGATTTTAAGACCTATATATTTGGTTGCGATATCTGTTTAAGAGCCTGTCCTTGGAATAAAAAAGAAATCATAACATCGAAAATACTAAGTTTAAATCCTAATATGCAGAGCCTTGAAGAGGATATAAACAAAGGAATTATAGATATTAAAGCCTTTAATAAAGCCAAGAAAAACTCTCCTATCTCAAGGATAAAGCTCTCAAAACTAATAGAAAACATTAATCATAACGGGAATAAATAGCTCTTATTCTGCCTATTTCTCTGCATTAAACTGATAAACAAGCCTTAACTCAGGGTTAGAGATAATGTCTGAACAAAATATTAAATCGGGGAATAAAGGGAGGTTATGTCTATTACCTTGACTTAAATCAATGCCTAAAGAAGTTCGGAAAATATGCCATACAAGCTCCGTACAGTAAAAGGAATTAGTGTCTTGCAAGTCCATTGAAGTGTCAAACAATGGGTTTCTTGCCATTATTTCCTTTACTTTATTGCAAATAATTATTGTGTCTTTTGCCTCTAAATCTAACCTATAAACCCCTCCCGACAAGGCTTTATCGGTTGCAAAAAAAACTCCTAAAGGCTCTATCTTTACCTTATCCTTCTCGCCTTTCTTACTCTCATTGGGCACTGCATGAACTACTTGCCACGAAGAATCGAACCAAATAACGAGCCCTACGTGAGAATAACTGCTGTTTCTATCAACTCCCTTAACAACATTACTCACGACACTCTCCCCCTCTCGAAAGACTAAATCACCTGTTTGAATAACTAAATCAGAAGGCTTTTGCCACTTTTGATTGTCTTCTTTACATGAGATGACCAATAAACAAACAATACATAACAAGCAAAAAAACTTCCTCATTAGTTTAATTTAAAAACAGTTTAATGATAATTTACGGTGTTTCGTCGGTTGGATTGCGAGGCTGATAACCCTTAACCTCCAAAGAACCCAATACTTTAGACACATCCTTAAGCTCTTTTCTAAGCTTTGTTCCCAAACGGTAATTCACATTAACACGCTTGATTGTGCTTGCATTTGCCTCTTCCAGAGTTTCTACACTTCTTGCATTCAAGGTAACTTCAAACTCTCCAAACTCCTCCATATCAATACCTCTACCATCTTTGAAGTACTTCCCAATTACATGGAAGAAGTTATCAATAGCACTCTTAACATCTCCTCTTGAAAGAGAGGAAAGGTCTGTAATGTCGTCATAAACCTGACTCATCTTGACTTTTTTGGTCTTTTTCTTTGTTACAAGAAACTTGTCTCCGGGGCTATAACCTGAGGTTATTCTTTTTTGCACCCTGATATACTCTATTGCCATAACTGTAATTGTTTTTGGTTTGTAATTAATTTATTTATATGTTAAACTATAGATGTTTCCTCTTGAGATATTCAACACGGCGTCTTGAGGGCTTCAACACGGCGTGTTAGCACCCTTAACACGCCGTGTTAGCACCTTCAAGACGCCGTGTTAGCACCTTCAAGACGGCGTGTTGAAATCTCTTTAATCTAATCTTTTATCTTCCAAATGCCATCAATCAACTCTAATTCTATGCTATTTTCCTGTTCTTTAACGTCTTTTGTCATCGTAGAAGTAAAGGAAGTCTTCACCTTAACCTTTGCTGTTTTGCCATCTTCTGCAATCTCTTCAGATAGGATTTCATAGCTTTTCAACTCAAATTTTAAGCCTTCATACTTCTCAACCTGCTGTTTAATCTCCTCATCGGAATAGGTTGTAAGAGCCATAGCCTTTTCTATTTTACCACTTTTAAGCAATGAATGATACTTATCTACAACGTCTTTTGGACTTGAAGACTTTCCTTTTGAACAGCCAATAATAAGAGCTGACACAACTAATACGAGAGTTAATACTCCTAAGATTCTTTTCATAATACTTTGTTTATTAAAATATTAAATTTGTTTTATCTATATTTACGACTTATTCCCACGCAATTGGAATGTTTCTAAACTCCATACACGCATGCTCATTACCACTTGCACCTTTGTCATTTCCAACGCTTAACCACCACGCAATTGAAACTAATTCTAAGGCTTCAAGATTGGTTGGAACGCTTTTAAAGGTGATTTCGTACCTTACAGGCACACCACTTGGACAGCTTTTATCTACTGAAGTGTATGCAGAATTGTTCTTAAATGTATTTCCAGACTTGTCATAAGCCATATCTCTTCCTTGTCCTCCGACTCTGAAATCTGCTTTTAACTTCTTCGATTTGGCTGTAAATGCAATCGTTACGCTTTCCGATGCTCTGTCTCCAACGCATTCTACGAACTCTATATCAATGTTTCTCTTAACCAAAGCAGGGATTACAGTGAATGGTTCATCAGTCATATTAATGCCTGTTGCTTGCTCTCCGACCTTTCTAACAAAGGAGCCGAACTTCGATTTCTTTTTTTCTTTTGTCTCTGTGTTCTCTTGTTTTTGCTCTTGAGCCTTCGATATAATGGGGCTAAAAGCAAATAATACTGCAGCTAAAAGCAGTGTTGTGATGTTTTTCTTCATGTGTTTTACGTTTTAATTAGTTTGTTTTAATAATTAGGAAGCAAAGGTAAGTGATGCTTATAAATTCGCCCTATCATTGAATAAAATAAAACTATCATTACGTAAATATATATTTAATCATCTGAAATAGTTAGTAATACATAAATGAAAATATGGTCTTTTCGCTTGAAAAACTTGATTTCTTGTGCTTCAAGACTTACAAAAAAGACGTTTTAGTATTGATAATTCAACTTTTTGTCCTTACTTTGCATAACAAAAACATAAGAAACAGATAAGAGTTATGGTTTATTCAAGCACCTTACTAAATCTTTTATACTTCACCTCTGGGATTAATTTCGCAGTGCTTTTCATTGCTGCAATAATGCTTTTAATGAAGGGAAAGTACCGTTTTCAAAAGGTTTTTTCTATTACATTCCTTATTTGGAGCATTTCTTTTGGTGGGTATCTTTTCTATGATTACAATGAGTTTCACAACATAAACCACTTTCAAAACACGCTTTTGATTATATTTGACTTCTGGATTGCTGGCTTTATGATAATGTCTTTGCTTCACTTTCTGCACTATAAATCCTGCTTTCATCGCCGTTCTTTATTGGTTTTACTTCCCTTTTTCCTTTTCACCATAGCTTTTATAATAACTAAATCGGTGCAGGTATATATTCTTTTGCAGTGTTTTACCATTATTTTATCGCTTGTAATGTATGTCTATATTGAATTTAAGGTGAGGCAATACAGCTATGAAATCAAGACACAGTACTCCAATTTAGAAAGGATACATCTCAAATGGATGGTTTATATCCTTCGTATATGCTTGGTTATAGTTACTCTATGGCTTATTTTGAGCTTCAATTTCTCGCCGATTATGGACTTGGTATATAATGTTTTGATACTTCCTTTGATTGTTTATATAAGTAAAAAAATCTATCAACAAGAAGTGCCTGACGAGATTAATCCAATTGAGAAAGAAGAGGTTGCTTGTGATATACCTTTGACTTCCAACTTTGATATTTCAGAATTAATAGTAGAGAAACAATATTATTTAATTGAGAATCTTAACCTTGATACGCTTGCAAGCTTTATAGGAACGAATCGAACATATCTTTCACGCATCATCAACAGTGAGCTTAACACCAATTTTTACGATTATATCAACACTTTTCGAATAGAGCATGCAGAGAGTTTATTAAAGGATATTGACTGCAAACTAAGCATAGAACAAGTAGCTTATGACTCTGGTTTTCGTTCTTATAGTACGTTTAATCGCTTTTTCAAGAAGAGATACGACACTACACCAGGAGCTTTCAGAGCAAGAGTAACCTTGTCTGAAGCTCCGAATTAGTAGTTTTGAATTAGAAATTAATCAAGTATGGCAGCCTTGCTTGCACGCCTTTAATCTCTGATATATCCTTTAATTCCAAGAACATATCGTAGGATTTACCCAGCTCATTCCTAAGCAAATTAGCTTGAGAACCTCCACTTACCATCTCTAAAACCTGCTCAGCAAAGTCCTTAGTCTTAGGTAACATAACTATAGAATAATCTTTTATCTTTGCTAATTCGGCAGCTGAGCGGATGGATTCCTTGATTCCACCATAGTCATCAACAAGTCCTAAATGCTTTGCATCCTCTGCAGCCCAGACTCTTCCCCTTGCAATACTGTCCACAAAATCAACTCTTAGCTTTCTTCCTACCGCGACTCTGGTGATAAAATTCTGGTAGAAAGACTCTACATTGCTCTGCATAGCCTGTCTTGAATCAGGGGTCATAGCTGTTGTAACGGTGAGGAAGGTGGAGTTATCGTGGGTTTTAATGGTGTCGAAACTAATTCCAAGGTTCTTCTTAAGGGTTTTACTAACATTTGGAAGCACGCCAAAGACCCCAATAGATCCCGTTATAGTAACTGGAGTAGCAAGTATCTTAGTTGCTCCGCACGCCATTTCGTACCCTGCAGAGGCAGCAACATCGCCCATTGAAACAACTATTGGCTTAACCTTACTCGCCTTAATCACCTCATTTGTCATAAGTTCTGAGGCGATAGCATCTCCCCCACCCGAGTTGATTCTCAAGACTATTGCCTTAATACTCGAGCTTTTAACTGCTTTACGAATTTCTTTTACAATGGCATCACTGCCGATACTCAGGTCAGAACCCTTGCCTTGAGAGACTCCACCATAGGCATATATTACTGCTATTTTCTCCTTTGAGCTTGGGAATAAGTTCGTAATAGATTGTCTATAATTACTATATTGAACGAATTTAATCTTCTCATTCTTGAGTTCTTTCCCGATTTTTTCTTCCAAATCACTTCGGAATCCAAGCACATCGACGAACTTACTTTTCAATGCATCCTGGGGCATAAACGCTTTAAGAGAAGAGACATCATCGTTTAAAGTCTTGATATCTATGTTTCTTGACTTGGATATATTGGCTGCAATATGCTCCCATATAGAGCTAATATACTCCTTTACTTGGGTCTTATTCTCTGGGGACATCCTATCGTTAATGTACATTTCACCAGCGCTTTTATAAGCGTTATTCTTAGGTCTAATCAAGTCTATATCGATATCTAACTTGGTTAGCATATCTCTAATAAAAAGGATTTCTGCTCCTAATCCCTTTAGTTCAACGTGTCCAACCGGGTTTAAATGAATCTCATCAGCAACTGTTGAGAGGTAGTAAGAGTTCTGTAAATAGGAGTCACTGTAGGCATAAATCTTCTTTTTAGAGGATTTAAAATCTTCTAATGCGTCTCTTAACTCCTGAATAGTTGCCCATCCATTAGCCTGAATCATTGATAAGTCAAGCATGATAGCCTTGATTTTAGGGTCATTCTTAGCGTGGTTTATGACCTCGATAAATTCGGTAAGACCTACGGAATTGCTTGCATCAATACCAGTAGCACCAATACCTAAGCCCGCTGAGAAATTGCTAATCTCCCTATCATATATAGGTTTATCGAGCTTAATAACTAAGACAGAATCCTCTTTAACTGGGGGTTGGGTCTTGCTTGTAGAGCTTATAATAGCTCCAATAATACTTAAACTAATGACTAAGAAGATGATCCCAGCCAAGATTACTCCAAAGAAAGAAGCAAACATAAACTTAATAAACTGTTTCATAAGGCTTTTTTTATTATTTTAAAACGTAATTTTCAACGGAATCAAGGTTATCTTTATCAATCGAGAAACTAAACCCCATTCCAAGACTATCCACTATAACAGAGAAGTTATTCCTAACTCCTCCATGCTTTATCACTCCTGTTACACCTGCAAATCTCCCCTCTTTAATCATTACCCTCTGCCCCTTAGCAAACCCATTAGTTCTCTCTACCTCTATTTCAACCTCATTATTAACTAAGGTTTGTAAAGATTCAATCTGGCAATAAGGAATTATCGCAGGCTTATTCTCAAAGAAAATAAACTTTACACATCCATTAATTCTTACTATATCCCAAATATCTTTATGTTTAATACAAGTGAATATATAGGATGGAACCAAAGGAATTTCTACCATTTTCTTTCTATCCTTCCATTGTCTTATCTCTTTTTTCATAGGTAGAAAGACCTTATATCCTCGTTTTTGAAGTTCTATTTCAACTGTCTTTTCCTTCCGAGGTTGCACATATAATGCATACCAATTCAATTCATTATTATCTGGTTCCACGTGAAAGAGACTTTTATTAATTAATAAATAAAGAACTAATCCTTATAACAAACCTTCTATTAGTTCATCACTTGCAATGTTTGGAATAGTAACTTTTAGCTTTGGTTCCATTTCCATAGCTCTCTTTATAGCAAATACTGCCCCTTCATTCCTTGCCCAACTCCTTCTTGAAATACCATTATTAACATCCCAGAATAGCATATTTCTCAATCTTCTTTCAGCATCATCCGAGCCATCTATCACCATTCCAAAGCCTCCATTGATAACTTCTCCCCAACCTACACCACCTCCATTGTGAATAGAAACCCATGTTGCACCACGGAAACTATCCCCAATACAGTTTTGAATAGCCATATCAGCAGTAAATGAAGAACCATCATAAATGTTTGAAGTCTCCCTGTAAGGTGAGTCTGTTCCTGACACATCATGGTGATCTCTACCCAATACAATTGGTGAGGATATTCTTCCTTCTTTAATTGCCTTATTGAAAGCAGAAGCTATTTCAGCCCTACCTTGAGCATCTGCATACAAGATACGTGCTTGAGAACCTACTACTAATTTGTTTTCCTTAGCTCCCTTAATCCATTGAATATTATCCTTCATTTGTTGTTGGATTTCCTTTGGAGAGGTCTTTGATAGTTCTTCTAGTACTTGCATAGCTATATTATCAGACATATCCAAATCCTCAGATTTCCCAGAAGTACAAACCCAACGGAATGGTCCGAATCCATAATCGAAACACATTGGTCCCATTATATCTTGTACATAAGACGGATAGCGAAACTCTCCTTTTTCATTTAATACATCTGCTCCAGCTCTTGAAGACTCTAAAAGGAAGGCATTACCATAATCGAAGAAGTACATGCCTTTTGAAGTAAGGGTATTTATTGCCTTAATATGTCTTCTAAGAGATTCTCTAACCTTTTCTTTAAATTTCTCAGGCTCCTCAGCCATCATTCTATTTGATTCTTCAAAGCTAACTCCTACTGGATAATAACCTCCAGCCCAAGGATTATGAAGAGAGGTTTGGTCAGAACCTAATTCCACATTTATATTGTTTTCAGCAGCATATTCCCATAAATCAACCACATTACCCTGATAAGCAAAAGAAACAACTTCCTTATTCTTGCGAGCCTTTTCTACCCTTGCCCAAAGCTCTTGCAAATCGTCATAAACCTCATCTACCCAGCCTTGTGAATGGCGAGTATGTGTTGCTTTAGGATTAATTTCAGCAGTTATCGAAACACAACCTGCTATATTACCAGCCTTAGGTTGAGCTCCACTCATACCTCCAAGACCTGCAGTAATAAATAATTTTCCTCCAAGACCATCGTTACATATCTTTCTTCCTGCATTCAAGACAGTTATAGTTGTTCCATGTACAATCCCTTGTGGTCCAATATACATATAAGAACCCGCAGTCATCTGACCATATTGAGTTACTCCAAGTGCATTAAACTTTTCCCAATCGTCTGGCTTTGAATAGTTAGGTATCATCATTCCATTAGTAACCACAACTCTTGGTGCATCCTTATGGCTTGGGAATAAGCCCATTGGATGTCCTGAATACATAACCAAGGTTTGCTCCTCAGTCATTTCTGCTAAGTATTTCATAGCAAGACGATATTGAGCCCAGTTTTGAAATACAGCTCCGTTACCACCATAAGTAATTAACTCATGTGGATGTTGAGCTACTGCATAGTCCAAATTATTTTGAATCATTAGCATTATAGCAGCAGCCTGAGGAGTTTTTGCTGGATACTGCTCAATTCCTCTTGCATACATACGATAATCTGGACGATATCTATACATATAAATCCTTCCATAAGTCTCTAACTCAGATGCAAACTCAGGTGCTAACTCATTATGAAACTTTTGAGGAAAATATCTTAAAGCGTTTTTTATAGCAAGTTTCTTTTCTTCCCTGCTAAGTATATCTTTTCTCTTTGGTGCATGATTTACAGTTAAATCATACTCTTTCTTCGAAGGTAAATAATCTGGAATTCCTTCCAGAATAGCTTGTTTAAAATCCATATTAGCTTTTATTTAAAATCTTAGATCGGAAGAGCG
>WARP01001293.1_pt1 | contig 13833 bp, 11 predicted proteins | sample 4769151 | NCBI WGS metagenome assembly WARP01 (sample SAMN08893023, study PRJNA449175) | gut metagenome | isolation source: rumen sample fed with dry roughage | host: cow | place: India: Nagpur | collected 2016 | reverse complement strand
TTAAAAAAACAGGTGGTTAAAATCACCCTTTACTAAAACCTATAGTGCATACTATCGTTTTTATTTTAATGGTACTTGGTGATGGTTTGAATATAATAAACGCTCAAATCTGAAGATTAATCGTCATAACTACTCAATAGCTGATATATTTAATGGGTATTGGGATGTCTCAATTATTCTTTGACCCTAACAATCCTGATCATCTTTTATCCGAACCTAATGTATGGATGAAGTGTCAAAGATGTGGTCGTGAGGATGAATTTTCATATGAATCTCTCATCCACTTAAACTACGGTACTAAAGATTTACCTTACATCATGTGCATCACATGCAATGTTCAGAAAGTTATTATGTTCCCAAGAGATTTAATCGAATAAAATTTACAATTCAAGCACTCGAAATAACCTATGACTCCAATAGGCACTTTTTTACTTAATTTGTTTAAGTGTTTTCTATCGTTTTTACTGTGAAAAACAAACTTTCCTAGAAAATAAAAAAAGTGAATACATCAGATATTTCTGATACATTCACTATCTATTTATTTCTTAAAGTTAAGATAGTCAGCCTCACTTGGTATTGCTGATATACCACCATATTTAGTAGTGGTAAGTGCAGCTTTAAGATTTGCAATATCAAGAGCTTTTGAAACGGTTTTTTCATTAAAGACTAAATCTATTTTTGACATCTCGGCCAAGAAGCTACCGATAAAGGCATCACCAGCACCGGTGGTGTCTAAAACCGATACTTGATAACCAGATTGATAAACTTTTCTACCATCCTTGAAATGAAGACTAGAGCCATCTTTACCCTGTGTGATAATTACATACTTCACATCACCCACAAATAGCTTAGATAAAGCTTTTTCCACGTCATTCTCACCAGTGATAAATAAGAGTTCATCATTGGAGATTTTGAGCAAATCAGCTAGAGGTATAAAATCTTTGATCACCCTTTTGTACGCATCCAAATCAGACCATAATGATAGTCTTAAATTTGGGTCAAAACTGATGAATCCACCATGTGATTTTACATAGTCGATTGCCTTTACATGGGCATTCTTGATTGGATAATCAGATAAGCTCACTGAACAAAAATGGAAGATACTATTCTTTAATATATTGGTTGGCACTTGGCTTGAACAATATAGTTGATCTGCAGAAGGGTCTCTATAGAAAATAAAATCTCGTTCTCCTTCTTTAGTCAGACTAACAAATGCTAAAGCTGTTTTGGCTTTATCTGATTGGTGGATGAAGCTCGTATCTACATGATTGTTTTTAAGCGTATCGATTAGGAAATCACCAAAACTATCTTTGCCGACTTGTCCTAAGAAATAGCTATCCACACCAGATTTTTTAGCTGCGACACACACATTGGCGGGTGCGCCACCAGGGTATTTGGTAAATCCAGTAACCTCGTTTAATTTAACGCCTTTATCATTCGGGATGAAATCAATTAATAATTCACCCATGCATACAATATGTTTCATATAGTACCTACTTATATTTCTTTAAATCCGTGATCTTAACATCGCTATTTAAACTATAAAATCCAAAGTTAGTCGACTCAATTCTAAACATTCTAGCTGTATGGGCTAATTGGTTATCAATATAGAGTGTGACAATCGAACCATCCCCATCTAGAGCTTCTTCGAACAACAATATAAATTTCAACTGATTACTTGTATTTAAGAAGTCATTATTGGTGTATCTGTTTGTAGCATCGGTTTGTTTGTAATCGCCTCTATAAAAGGATATACGTCTTGATATTAGATTAAAGTCATAATGATAACTTGCTTCACCTTCGCGGTAATCAAAGAATAGACCAAAGTAACCATCCAAACTACTAATATCTAAGTAACCTTCAATGATTGAAATCCCATCTAAGTCATTAAATGTCACCCTTTGGTAATCTGTCCCTTTAGCAAATTCAATACGGGTTGGTGAGGCGACATCCAATGTTTTGTCAACAACAGTTAACAACTGTGGGTGACTAATCGTTTTTTTAATCTCGGATACAATATCGACATATAAAGTGCCATTCGTGTTTTGTTTTAACTCATGGGCAATGAAGTTACCTCCCCACCCAAATTCATTTGATCGGTTAAAATCGTGTGATACCCAACCACCTAGAATCATTCTATCAGGACTAGCCGCAACCTTACCTGCATACAGTCCAGCGCTATCAAAGGTATTCATGCTTGGCTTAATCCAAGCGTCATCAAAGTTTTGTTTATAAACATAATGTGTTTGTCTAGTTGGCCATTGGTCAGAAAATGTCATATACCAATACCCATTGAAATACCATAAGGTTGGACATTCTAGATTAGAATCCACTGCATCTGTGCCAGTAGTTTGGTTATTTAAGAAGAAAATTCCATCACCAATTTTTGCCCAGTTGATTAAGTCATTAGAAACCAAATAGCCAATCGCACCTTTACCAAGGTATCTTGTGGTAAATAACATATAGTATTGAGCTTTTTCTTCAACATAAACGACATGTGGGTCTCTAAAATCAAACTGATCGAAACCATAATCCCTTGGGTCGATTAAAAAGTCTTGTTTGGTCCAGTTCTCTAAATCAGTAGAGGTCGATAACATAAACATTTCTTTCGGAACTAATCTGCCATTATGGGCAGTATAGAAGGCATAGAAAGTACCGTCTTTCTCGATTACAGAACCAGTACCTAGTGCTAATTCCTGAGATTCTAAATTATGGACAACTGGTATGACTTCTTCATGGTCAGTAAATGAGGTGAAGTCTGTTGTGGATAAGTGATACCAAGGATGAAACCCTGGATTTGGGGCACTATCGTGTAAGTAGAAAAAGTGCCATCTATTTTCATGGTAAAAAGGCATGACATCGCCTATATTACCACTTGCTTGTTTTGTAAATATTGTCATATTGTCTTGGTTTACTTCCTCGTATTCTGTTTTTTGTTCTGAACAACCCACTAAGAATAGCGTTGTAATACTTAGTGTGATTAAAATGAATTTTTTCAAGTTATAAACTCAACTCCTTTAAGGTAATTTGGTAGTCTGATTTTTGTCCATGTGTGACTTTTACAGGTAATATATCTTGGTTAAAATAGACACGGGTTGTGATGGTTTTATCTAAATCTTTGATAAATAATTCAAGCGATGAATTATCCATGATTAAATCAAATGAAACTTCACTAAAATCATGCGTCACCATGCGTGCCTCAAGTGGAAATAAAGCAGTCATACTGGTATCTAGTGTGATTAAATCTTTAGATACTTTGAAATGAACATAGTCATTTGCTTCACCAATTTCTAAGACAAAGTCACTAACTGGTTTTATTGTACCACTTAAATGAAAGTACTTAGATGCATGAATAGCCTGATGGCTAATTACTTTTGTTTGTAACACCTTTAAATCATCTAAATGCATAGGTGTTTGAATGACTTTGTTGTTTATCACATGTAGGCATCTTGGTAAGGTCATTGCCCCTGCCCATTTATGATCATTTAGCGCAGTATAGTAATCTTTACCCCACATTTCCATCCAAGCGATGGATACTCTTTCCTGGTTTGGGCTTAGTAAGGTCTGCGGCGCATAATAATGATGCCCAGCATCTAATTCATCCACGTGTTCAAATCTAAATTCACCTGTTGTTGAATCAAAATGACCGATGGCATACAAAGAACTATTGACATTCTTAAATCGACCATTTACTTGTTTTAAATTGGTAGATGAGAACAATAAGACGTGTTTACCATCTAATAAGAATAGATCGGGGCATTCGGCAATTTCACCAAACAGTGGATGCTTAATCGCATTCAAATATGTAAAAGTCTTGAAGTCTTCAGTTTGATAAACCAGAATTTGACCTTGTTTATCGATAGTTGAAGAGCCAATTAAAACAAAGTGTTTACCATCCATCTCAACTGGATTAGGATCTCTAAAATCTGTTTTGGATGATCCCTCAGGTAGGTCACGGATGGTAATCAAGGGTTTATTACCTACTTTGTTGAAATGGATACCATCAGTAGAAAACGCTAAGCTTTGTTCCTGTAATTGATAAGCTTGATGATAGTGGGAGGTATACATTAGTAGCAGTTTATCTTGGTATACCGTTGCCCCACCAGAGAAGATACCATCTTCATGGGCTAAATCAGGTGCGAGTGCTACTGGTAAGTGTTCGAAGCGAATGAAATCTTTCGTTCTTGCATGGCCCCAATGCATTGGACCCCATTTTGCTTCATATGGATAGAATTGATAGAATATATGATAATAGCCTTCAAAATAGATGAAACCATTAGGGTCATTCATCCACCCCACCTCTGGCATTAAGTGGAAATGGTGTCTATGTTTAGGATTTACCATTGCCTTTTGTTCATGGATGAAGTTGTTTGCTAGTTCTTTTGTGTGTTTCATAAAACCTTCCTTACTTGACAATGATGTCATATTTGTTTAGTTGTGTGATCACTGCATTGCCACCTGTTGCTAAGAATGAGATGCCTCGATCATCGCTATTTGGGAATACCACAGAGGTCATGGTTTTATACCCATCATTAATGAATATTTCAACTGATGAAACATCGATGAAGATGTGTAGTTTAATCTTATTCTTAATTGGTTCAACGAAGGTTGTTCTTGTTGCTAGATTGGATTCCATACCTCTAATATCTCTACCTGAATGGCTTCTATCGAAGATGATGTTTGACGTTTGTGTATCATAGATAATTCGGGTGTAGTTTTCTGTCCCTTTTAGTAGATCGATGCTAATAGAAGTAGCATTACCTAAATCAATTTCAACTTCTAGTTCAATCGTATTGCCCGAAACACCAGTAATGCTCGTCGGGATCCCATTCGCAAGTGCTATATTTCTCTTTTGTATATGGTTTTCTCTATAGTTTTCAATCTCTCTAACCGGTTGTTGGTATAAGTGACCATTATTATAAGATAATTCTCTTGGTAATGTGAATGCACCAGCCCAACCATCAACTTGTGTTGGCATGGTTCTATCCCACATTTGCATCCAAGCGATCATAATCGTTCTGCCATCTGGGTGTTTGGCGACTTGCGCAGCATAGAAGTCAAACCCACCATCTAGTTCTTTAAATCCATCTTGTGTGAATGTGCCCGTTTCGTAGTCCAGTGACCCATCCATAAATACCACTGAATGTAAGTTCTCATAGTCATTACCTTCTTTTGGTATACGCATTGGTGAAGCGATTAAAATTTCTTGTCCATCGACAATGAAGAAATCTGGACATTCATATATCCCACCAGTAACTCTATAATATCCACTACCGGCTGGGTCGTTGTTATTGAGTAGTTCGCCAACATACTCAAAGTATGTTAGGTCATCACTTTTATATAGTAATAACTGTCCAACCCCATTGGTTTTCCCACCAATGATGACGTAATAAGTATCTTCATGTTTAAACACTTTAGGATCTCTAAAGTCAGAACTGTTGGCGTTGCTTGGTAAGTCTAGGACACTAATGACAGGATTATTACTATCTTTTTGGAAAGTAATACCCCCATCTGTTGAATAAGCAATCGCTTGTTGTTGTAAACCGTCTGATACAGCTGTATACATCAAATAGAGGTTGCCATCTTTTTCAATCGCAGTCCCAGAGAATGCCCCTAAATCTTTGTCATATGTTTTATCTGGTGCTAAGGCAACTGGTAGGTGCGTCCATTTGATGAAATCACTAGATACTTGATGCCCCCAGTGCATTGGTCCCCAGTTAGCAGCATATGGGTTGTGTTGATAAAACAAATGAAACTGATTGTTATACCAAATGACACCATTTGGGTCATTTGCCCAATTATAACGACTCATCGCGTGATAGGTTAATCTATATCTGTTATTGATTTTGTGCTCATTGGCTTCGATGTAATCATTCGCTTTAATGATGCTAGGACTCACATCATATGGTCCTTGGAAGTTAATGATGAAATCATCAACACTAATGTAGTTAAACCCATCGTTAAAACTATCTAAATCTACAATACGAACGCGAATGGTTTCCCCTAAGTAATCACTTAAGTCAACCGTCATGCGGAATAATTGATCTGTATCATTAAAATTTTCATTCCCCACTCTTAATAACTCTTCGTCTTTCTGATTGATGAAACTTATATAAGTGAGTGTAGGATCTTCCCCACCTCCGACTAAAAACCCGATAATACCATTGCCCTTTAACACAAAAGGACTGGAGGTCATCGTGCCTGTTAATTCTCCTAAACCACCTTTCCCACCGTGGAAGAAGTATATACCTTGTTGTCTATATTCAAGGTTATTTTCATCGCGTTTTTGAAAGGATAGCATTGTTTGACTGAACGCTTGACCAGTGGTTGTCCACCCCTCTAAAGTACCTAGCTCAAAATCCCCATTTTTGAATGTATAAGGGTCTTTAACAGTTAATTCTTTATTGGCGGTACATGCGGTCATTAAAATGGTTAAACTTAGGATAATTAAAAGACTAATTTTTTTCATATGAACTCCTTAATTGTCATGAAGGGAAGTCATGTTGACTTCCCTATGACATGTTTTAAAGTTATGCTAATTCAATGATTGTAATTGAATCAATGTAAATGGTTGCTTCACCTGTATTAAATGAACCGAATTGGAATAAGATTTCCATGGTTTCATCAAATGACTGTAGGTTTTCTGTCTCGTAACTGAATGTTTGTGCTGTTGTTGTTATTTCAAACATCGTAGCTACTTTAGGATTCCACTGACCAACAGGGTTAACTGCGAAGAAGCCCGAAATCGTCTTAGATGCGTGGGCAACAAATTCAATTCTATATTTAGAACCATCGTTGAATACGATATCTTCCAAGAAGACTTTGTTATACCAGTCAACGTCACCAAATACGGATACATCATACACTAAGTTACCAGCTGATGCATCTACATATAGGGTAGCTGCTGCTGGTGCATTTTCAAAGCTGGCAAAACCTTCAGGTAAACCTGTAAAACGTGTTACTTCTTCAGAGAAACCATCATAAGATACTAAGGTTACATCACTAATAGTAATGACCGTTGGTAAAGTTTGTCCCCCAAATTGGAAGAACATATCAAATTCATTGATGTCTGTTTCATTGGTTGTGAAAGTGTGTGTAACAGTTCTTGTTTCATTTTTTGGTAAGGTTGGCCCTGACCAAATGTAGTTTTCATCACGACCATCCGTTTGTTGAGATTTTGTTCTAGCGATATATTCATAACGAATGTCTTCAGTCGCATGGATGGTATATGATAATTTGTATACCTTGTTTGCTGCTAATTGAATTGGTTCGTGGAAGAGTTTTTGTTCCCAAATACCAGCTACTGGATCTGTAATATTAATGACTGCTTTACCTTCTACAACAGATGCTGAAGATTGACCTGCCTCATTGACATAAACCCAACCATCACCAGCTGATGTGATGTCAGTGAATGCAAGTGTTTCTGTTTGAGGGTTTGAGTTAGCGACAATCTTTAATTCACTAACATAAACACTATAATCAGCACCACCTTGTCCACCAACATTAAACATTAACTCAGCCGCTTCATTGTCTGTTTCAACCGCGAATGTATGTGTAAATGTCTTATATTCAGTCGTCACTTCTTGACCCCACATACCAGCATATGGATCCCATTCGCCTGGTGTTTTACCATTAATCACGAAGGCAACACCAGTCAATGTTCTAGTTGCTTTTGCTTTTAAACTGATGGTATAAGTTGTACCAGCACTTAAGTTTAATGATTTGAAGATTTGGTTATCGCCATCACCATTACCTGATGTAATTGGTGTATAAATCAGTTCACCGTTTAACACGTTTAACGCTTCAACAACTTGACCAGCTTCTTTTGAAACAAAACCCATTAAGGCAGTTTCTGCAATGGAGTTAAAATCATAAGTTGCACGACCGATTTCAGAGACAACTGTATTCTCTAATACATCTAGAAATAACGTTGCAGTAGTCTTTAAAGTTGCATCCTTAGGATCAGTTGCAGTTAATGTCACTAAGTAAGAACCTGGTGCTTGTGGTGTGACTACACCATCCACGATGGTTACTGTTGCTGGATCAACGGTAACAACAATACTATCTGTGATGTCTTCATCACCATGTGCCTTGGCAGTTACGCCCTCTAATACATTGATGGATTCACCTTCAGTGATTTCAGCGGTTTGATTTAAACCTGTAATCACTGGTTTAGTTCTTACTTCATCGGTGCCGCCACATGCGACTAGAAGTAGAGCGATTGCCATCATAAACATACTTATTACGATTTTTTTCATTTTATTCTCCCTTTTTATCTTTTATCTTTTTCATTTGTTAATACCTTGTTTGAGATGAAACTAATCGATTGGAGATATGGGACAACCAATAATAGTCCCCATATCGCATAAATCGACATATAAATCATGATACCAGTTAGTATGAACATCAGTAAAGTTTGTTTGATATCCACTAAGGCTAGATATAACGTGTTACGGATGAGTTCTTTAAAACTCACATGCATTTTAATCAAAATCATTGGTGGATAGATAACCAGTAGTGTCATGATTGAGATAATCACAACTAAGACTAACACGTTAAATAACCCCAATACCCCTGTATCGTTCATGTGTGTAGCTAGTAATGCCAGCAACCCCAAAAAGAGTTCGATCAAGGTTAATAGTAATAATGGCTTAACGTTTTCTTTTATGACGGTTAACATGCGCTTATATTGGTCATTCTCGAAAAATGCAATGACGCCAAAAACTCCCATATAAAGTGGTAAGACTAAGATACCTGCTGTAAACAAAACTAGACTTAAGATAATATAATCAAATATGTAATTCCCAATCCTGATATAGAGTTTCAAGTTTACTCGTAACGATCATAAGCCGATTGGTAGGCTTCAATCATATCGTTCAGTTTCATTTGATTCAATTTGTTTACATAGGTATTCCATGCCGAATCCGATACCCCACCTTCTAGTAACCAACCTGTCGTAGATTGATATACATATGAGTAAATATCTGTACCGTATCTATTAATCGTATTCATTTCTGATAGTGTAAAACTTACGTTTGGTAATTGCTGTACATTTTCCATTACATAAGGCTTGATATAAACATCTAATAACTCAAGTCTCAATCTTGCACGGTATTCCATGACCAGTGTTTCTGCCCATTGTTCATAGGATAAGTAGATGACACCCATTGGAGCATTTTTTAATCTAAGTTCATCCGCAGTCATGCCATCTGGAATTGGTTTTTGAACGAGTAATCCATCTTCATTCAGTTCTTCTTCATAAGCAATCCCAATTGGACCATAGTTGATTTGAGCAGAAATGGTTGGATCATAGAATCTGTCAATCCAGGTTAATAAGATTTCTGGGTTTTGAGCTTTTGAGAATACCACAAAGTTCCCTTTAGAAATCTCTTGGTTATTAGACACACCAACCGCTTGTTGACCATTTGGGCCAATAAGAGGTGGTAATGCGACGTATTGGTCTTGCCATTCAGGTTTAATTACAGTTTCTTTTTCCCACCAATAGAATGAACCTAACCGTGGGGCAGTCCCTTTACCTTTGGCTAGGAAATCAAACTCACCTTGGGTTAAGACATCTTTTTCAATTAAGCCATCTTCAATCCAACCTGCAAAGAAGTTGGTCGCTTGTTTGTATTGGTCCATCACAGCCGTGAACGTGACTTCGTTATTTACGACGGTTAAGTGATCGATATTTTCAGGGACACCAAACGCAGCATATAAATCTGATTGGTTACCTTGCCAACCACCAAATCTAAAGGTAAGTGGAATGAGATTTGCTGAAGTTAATAAACGTGCATTGTCCTTCATCGCTTTTAAGATGACCTCATATTGTTCTAAGGTGAACCCATTCACAACTTGGTTATTCACTTTAATGGTTAACGGTTTTAATTGAATGTCTGACTCAGTTGAAGTGTCTTCTAAGTTGCCACCTTCAATGGAAACCGTCATTGGTTGACCATTTAAGGATAATAAGCTATTGTCTGATAAGTAATTGACCCAGTCTTTATTGATGAATAGTATGTTAGGGTGTTGTAGTAATCCCATTTCTTCAACTCTAGGTAATGCATAAATATGACCGTCTGGTGCAGTAATGACTTTTTTGATGTCAGGACGTGCATCTAAGATACGTTTGAAGTTCGGCATATTATCTAAATATTCATCTAAGGCAATGATGGTGCCTGCTGCTGAGTATTGGATGATATCTCTATCTGAGAATCCTGCATGGTACATCGCATCCGGTAGGTTTCTAGTATCTTGAATGATCATTTGCTTAGTCGTTTGGAAGGTTTCTTCTGATAAATTATTCCATTTGATCTTAACGTTGGTATCTTCAAACATCGTTTTAAAAATATCCATCTGGTTATAGTCTAAGGCTAATGCATTCTTAGGTGAAATAATCGTATATTCAACCTCTTCAGTTACGATGGGTAACCCATTGACGTTATACCCTAATTCTTCTAATGTCTTTGTAGGGCCACTTGGTTTTGAATTACAAGCGGCTAAACCAGTGGCAAGTAATGCCATGGTGATGAAACTAATCCATTTTTTCATATTTCCTCCTATTTAAAGCTTCCCACAAGGAAACCTTCTTTAAAAAATCGTTGTACCAGTGGGTAAATCATGATAATCGGTAAGGATGACACAATAATGACTCCATATTTTATCTGATTAGCCAGTCTAAGTCTTTCATAAATATCTTCACCAGTGATACCGCCTGAGGCGTTATCATTGACGATTAAGATATTTCTCAAGACAATTTGAAGTGGGTATAACTCCTCACTTCTGATGAATACCATCGCATCGAAGTATGAGTTCCATCTACCAACTGCATAAAATAGAATCATGACCGCAATGATGGGTTTTGAAATTGGTAGTATGACTGACCAGAATGTTCTAAACTGATTGGCCCCATCCATTTGTGCAGCCTCTATTAATTCTAACGAGACATTGGATTCATAATAAGCTTTCACCATAAACATGTTCCATACACTTAAGCCTTGAGGAATGATTAATACCCAGAATGAATCAATTAACCCTAAGCTTGATATTAAGAAGTAGAATGGAATTAACCCACCACCGAAGAACATTGTAATGATGAAAAACCACATGATGTATTTACGATAAGGTAGGTTAGGTCTAGATAAGGCATAACCTGCTGGAATCGTTAAGATGATATTGAGTGTCGTCCCGATGACTGTATAAAGAATGGTATTCTTATAACCAGTCCATATTTGTGGGTCATTAAAGATTTTCACATAACCTGAGAAATCAATCGTATCTGGCCATAACCATACCTCCCCATTTAAAACCGAGTCTGGATTGGATACAGATGCAATCACCATGAACCATAGTGGGTATAAAATGATTAAGGCTAATAATGTCATTAAGATAATGACGCCAATATGGAAGATTTTGTCGCCTCTTGATTCCATATTGCTTTTCTTACTTCTTACTTTTACCATAAACTGTTCTCCGAGAATTTCTTCGCACTGTAGTTCGCGATAATCAGCAATACCACGTTAATCAATGAATTGAATAACCCAATCGCTGCGGCATAGCCCGGTTCAGAGAAGCCAGTCAACCCAATTTTATAGACGTATGTTGAAATGATTTCTGATGTCGATAGGTTAGTCCCTGTCTGCATGAGTAGTACTTTTTCATAACCAACAGATAATAAGCTACCAACAGATAAAATTAAGATGATAGAAATTGTTGGGAATATGGCAGGAAAATCAATGTGTAAGATACGTTTAAATCTGCTTGCTCCATCGATCTTAGCGGCTTCATGTAGCTGTGGGTCAACCCCAGCTAATGCAGCTAGATAGATGATCGATGACCACCCCGTCTCTTGCCAGTTACCAGACCCAATAAATAGTGGTCTAAACCAAGCGGACTCTAAGAAGAAGGAGATACGCTCTCCGCCAAACTGTAATAAGAGTGAGTTGATTAAGCCGTATTCACCGAAGAATAAGAACAACATCCCAACTAAGACAACCACCGATATGAAATGCGGTGCATTGAATATCGTTTGGAAGATGCCCTTCAAACGTGTGCTACGTAGTGTGTTTAATAATAATGCGATGATTATTGGAAGTGGAAACCCAATGATGAATCCTAAGAAACTCACTAAGAAGGTATTGATCATTAGGTTTGAGAATTGATAACTCTCGAAGAATCTCGTAAAGTTATCGAGTCCAATATAAGGGGAACCCCCAATCCCTAATGCCGGGTTATATTCTTGAAAAGCAATTAATATGCCATACATGGGTATATACGCAAAAACAGTTGTAAACACAATTGCCCCTGATAGCATCGCTAACAGTTGCCAATTACGCTTCACGCCAAATTGCGTATAACTTTTTGTTTTTTTAACTTTTAGTGTCTCTGTCATGTTATCCTCCATTTTCACTTTCATTATAAAGGGGAATATAAAACATGTCAACTTTTAGACAAAAATTGTGCAATTGTAAATGTAACCGCTTTACAAATGTGCATTTGTGTAATATAATGTCTTTGGTGATTATATGAAAGAGAAAGTAACTATCCAACAAATCGCAGATGAACTAGGGTTATCTAGGAATACAGTATCCAAGGTAATAAACAGTAAACCCGTCCCAGGTAACACCAGGGAACGGGTGATTCAAAAAGCCATTGAGTTGGGTTATAAAGGATTCAATCACTACCAAGGCTCTGAAGTCAAGAAACTCAAACTATTATTACTCACAGGTAAACCACTGTCAAATCTAAATTTCTTTATTTCCATGATGCGCGGGGTTGAGAACTTAGCGACGAACCTCAACATCGATTTTTTTCAATATACCATCAATTCGAATACGTCATTTGACCAACTCCATAACTATATGGATAACTTACATATTGATGGTGTGATTGGGATTGAACTATACGATGAAGGATTTTTAAAAAAATTCTTGTCATTAAAAACCCCAGTCATATTCATCGATGCTGCATTAGGTCTTAAAGAGCTGCAAGGTAGCTTCGATGCCATCTTAATGGAAAGTAGAGATCCCATGTATAAAATCTCAAGTGCATTCATTAAAGAAGGCATCACAAGAATCGTTTTTTGTGGGGATTACAAACATTGCCAAGGCTTTTATGAAAGATTCCTTGGGGTCAGAGACGCCATCGCAGACATACCCCATAGAATGGATTTAACACAGCAATTAATCTTACCAGATGATTCTCCATTTGGTGATGTATCCTGGCTAGCTAAAAAGATTAACAACCTGCCCATGATGCCTCAAGCCATCATCTGTGCGAATGACTCCATCGCCATCAATATCTGCCAAGCCGTTAAGAAAATTGGACTTAATATCCCTAAAGATATTCAAGTAGTTGGTTTTGACAATATCGCCGATGCAAGTATTTATAACCCCTCCATTACCACTGTCAATGTCGATAAAGAATTATTAGGACAAGAAGCGCTTTATTTGTTAATAGATCGTATCAATAGACCATCAACCCCAACCAGAATGATCTACTTCAAAACAGAACTCATCTATAGACAATCAACAAAAACTAAGCACAATCAAATCAAACATGGTACTCAATGAAAACAAATTGAAAAAAAGTGGACAAAAATCCACTTTTTATTTTGTATCTGGTTATAAAGAGTATAAGTTGTTTATATGAAATTTCAAAACTCAACGAAAGGAACAAAATAATAAGACTATACCTAGGATACCTCGTTATAGTCCAATGTAGCGTTAGATCGAAAATTGCATGAGAAATTACTATTACCTGCACCATTCTTTCCATATATAATTGCAGATTTAATCGAATTATTTTTGATTGCAGACATATTAAATTGATAGT
>WARP01000198.1_pt2 | contig 13844 bp, 10 predicted proteins | sample 4769151 | NCBI WGS metagenome assembly WARP01 (sample SAMN08893023, study PRJNA449175) | gut metagenome | isolation source: rumen sample fed with dry roughage | host: cow | place: India: Nagpur | collected 2016 | reverse complement strand
TGTTGTGGTAACAGGAAATTAATATGGCAATAAAAGTAGTACCAAGATATGGAAAATCGTTAAAAGATAAGTTATTTCTTCCAGCAATTGCTGGAGGAATGAAGACAACTTTCAAGCACTTCTATAAAAATTTAAAAGATCTTGATAATTTAAATACTCTTCAATATCCAGAGGTTCAACCAAGTGATATTACTGAAAGATATAGAGGGGTTCATAGACTTACAAAACATGATGATGGAACTGAGAAGTGTGTTGCTTGTTTTATGTGTGCAACTGCTTGTCCAGCTGAGTGTATTTTTATAGAGGCTGAAGAGAGATTTGACGGAGTTGATGAAAAAAGACCAAAAGAGTTTAAAATTGACCTTTTAGAGTGTGTATTCTGTGGATATTGTGTAGAGGCTTGTCCTTGTGATGCAATTAGAATGGATACTGGAATTTTTTCATTTACAGCTTCTACAAGAGAAGAGTTTGTATTAGATAAAAAAGCTCTTATGAAAAATGAGAGATCAAAGGATTTTGAATAATGGCTGATATAATTTTTATTGCTTTAGCATTTTTTGCAATTACAGGTGCAATTGCTATGCTTGTATATAAAAGCCCAATGTATAGTGCATTAGGTCTTCTAATTACAATGTTAAGTATTGCTGGGATGTTCGCACTTTTAAATGCAACACTACTTTTTATGGTTCAAATAATAGTTTATGCAGGAGCTATTATGGCACTACTATTATTTATTTTGATGTTCTTAAATATTAAAGATGAAGATCTTCCACAAGAACCAGCAAAATATAAATTAATAGCTTTGGGTGTAGCTTTAATGATTCCATTAAATATCTTAGTTTTAAAAGCTGTTTCAAATCTTCCATCAAAGGATTTGTATCCAATAGAAAATAGTGATTTTGGAGATATAAAACCTGTTGGAATGATACTTTATAATGAGTGGATTATAGCATTTGAATTAATCTCAATTCTTCTACTAATTGCTCTTGTAGGTTCTGTTGTTCTTGCTAAAAAAAGAGATACAAAACTAATTTCAAAGGGGGATGAATAAGATGATGACACTAAATTCATTCGCATTTATATCAATGATACTTTTTTCAATTGGTGCAATTGGAGTAATATCAAGAAGAAATATATTTGTTGTTTATATGTCAATTGAACTTATGTTAAATGCAATTACACTGTTTTTAGTAACTTTTGCAAGATACTACTTTGATATAGATCCACAAATTATAACTATTATGGTTATATCAATTGCTGCTGCTGAGGCTGCAATATTCTTATCTGTAATTATTCTTCTATTTAGAGCTAAAAGATCACTTGATACAGATATCTTTACATCTTTATCTCAAGGAGAAAAAAGATGAGTACAAATTTACTAATATGGATAATCTTAGCACCACTTATTGGTGCAATATTAAATGGTGGTTTATACTTTTATAGTATTAAAAAACAAAAAGTTTCTGAACTCTATTTTGCAGCTATAGGAACAGTTACACCATTTATAGCATTTATTATTACACTTTGTCTATTTTTAAATATGGTAAGTGAAAATATAGTTTATAATCAATACCTATTTACTTGGTTAAATATTGGTTATTTAAACATTGACATGGCACTTTTAGGTGATAATCTATCAATTTTTATGTCAATGTTTGTTACATTTGTTGGTTGGTTAATTCATATTTACGCAGTTGGTTATATGAGAGGTGATGAAGGATTTGGTAAATTCTTTGCTTATTTTAATCTATTCTTAGCATCTATGTTAATTCTAGTTCTTGCTGATAACCCAATTATTTTATTTATTGGTTGGGAAGGTGTTGGAGTTTGTTCATATCTTTTAATTAAGTTCTATTATGGAAGTAAAGAGAATGTTGAAGCTGCAAATAAAGCATTTATAGTTAATAGAGTAGGGGATTTTGGATTTTTACTAGGAGTTGCAGCACTATTTTTTGCATTAGGAGAAGTTGATTTATCTTTCTCTTCAATTGAAGAAAATTTAACAAATATTTCAAATGGTTGGTTAATAGTAATTGGTATATTATTATTTGTGGGAGCAATGGGTAAATCAGCTCAAATTCCACTATATACATGGCTTCCAGATGCCATGGCAGGTCCAACTCCAATTTCAGCACTAATTCACGCTGCTACAATGGTTACAGCTGGGGTTTATATGGTTGCAAGATTTCACTTTTTATATAGTGGAATTGAAGAGATTGGAATTTTTATTGCATATATTGGAGCATTTTCAGCTCTTCTTGCAGCTATTATTGCAACAAGACAAACGGATATTAAAAAGATACTTGCTTACTCAACAATGAGTCAATTAGGTTATATGTTTATAGCTGTTGGTTTAGGTTTCTATGCAAGTGGACTTTTCCATGTATTTACACACGCATTCTTTAAAGCAATGTTATTTATGGGAGCTGGAGGAGTTATTATTGCACTTCACCATGAGCAAAATATATTTAATATTGCAAAACATAGAGCAAAATTACCAATTATATCTGCAACATTTTTAATTGGTGTTATTGCAATATCAGGTATTCCTCCATTTTCTGGATTTTTCTCAAAAGATACAATTCTAGCAGCAGCATTCCAAGAGGGTCAATATTTAATATATGGTTTAGCACTATTTACTGCATTTTTAACAGCATTTTATATGTTTAGACTCTATTTTATTGTATTTGTTGCACCAAATAAAAGTGGACATGAAGATTATGTTTATACAAGCAGAACAATAACTTTCCCTCTTGTAGTTTTAGCAATTGGAGCAGTTGGAGCAGGTTTTTTAAACTTCCCAGCAGTGTTTGGTGGAAATCATTTAGTTGATACTTGGTTAAGCTCTCTTAACTCAAAAGCAATTACTTTATCTCATAGTACAGAGTATATATTAATGGCACTTTCAGTAATAGTTGCTGCAAGTGGTATATTTATTGCTTATAAGAAATATGCAAATTATGATTTAGATAAACCAGAGTTAGAGACAGGATTTATTGGAAGAAAACTTTATGTTGATGAGTTATATGATTTACTATTTGTAAAATCTACAAAAGCTCTATCAAGATTTATTGATAAAGTTGTTGACGATAAGATTATTGATGCCTTTATTATGAAGTCTTCAACAAACTTTGTTGAGATTGGTAAAAAAGTTGCATTAATTCAAAATGCAAATGTACGATTCTATGCAGCATTTATGCTAATTGGAATGGCTTGTATATTTGTTTATTTATATATTTCATTAGGGTTATAATATGAGTGCAGATATTCTTTCATTTATTATATTTTTACCAGCTGTTGTAGCAATTGGATTAATGATTACTACAAAAGATGTAAATACAATTAGAAATATAGCATTTTTAACAACAACTGTTATTTTAGCACTTGTATTAAAAATCTATATAGAGTTTGAGCCAAGTGCTGGTATGCAGTTTGTTACAAATGTATCTTGGATAGAAACATATGGTATTAATTACTATATTGGATTAGATGGTTTCTCTTTAACAATTCTTATGATGATTGCAATTTTAATTCCAACATCATATCTTCTTTTATGGGAAGGGAAAACTAAAGGTTATTGGATAAATATGCTTTTAGTTCAAACAGGAGTTACAGGAGCTTTATTATCACTTGATTTAATACTATTTTATTTCTTCTGGGAAATCATGCTTCTACCAGTATTTTTAATGATTGGTCAATATGGATTTGGAGATAAAGTATTTACAACAATTAAAGTAACAGTTTATACAATGGCTGGATCACTTTTAATGCTTGTAGGTATTTTATATCTTGGAGTTGCTTACTTTAATGAGTTTGGAGTTTGGTCATTTGCTTATGATAATTTAATGATGGTAACAGAGCTTGATAGATCAACTAGAGTTTGGTTATTTTTGGCATTCCTAGCAGCATTTGCTATTAAAGTTCCACTTTTTCCACTACACACTTGGATTATGGAGACATATAAAAATGCTCCAACAGGTGCTGTTTTTTTACTATCATCAATAATGGCAAAACTAGGAGTTTATGCAATTGTTAGATTCTTAATTCCAATTTTCCCAGATGTTTATGTTGAATATGCTACTTGGTTTGTAATTCTTGGTCTATTTGGTTTAGTATATTTTGGAGTTGCAGCTCTTATGCAAGACGATATTAAAAGAATGTTTGCATACTCTTCAGCTTCTCACTTAAGTTTTATAGCTGCTGGTATATTTTCACTAAATAGTTATGGTATTAATGGAGCACTATATTTAGTAATTGCTCACGCAATTGCAACTGGAGCACTATTTTTACTTGTTGGTTTAATGCAAGAGCAAACTGGATTTAAAACAATTAAAGATTTAGGTGGAATTGCAAAAAAAGCACCAATATTTACATTTATTTTTGCAATTATGCTTTTTGCAAATGTTGGATTACCTGGAACAAATGGATTTGTATCTGAACTTTTAATTATTTTTGGAGTATTTAATTTCAATCCTTATTTAGGAGCAGTTGCAGCACTATCTGTAATTATTGGAGCTTCATATATGTTGTGGATGTTTCAAAGAGCAATATTACAAGATAGACCTGAGGGTTCAGCAGAACTTAAAATGAGAGATTTAAAAATAAAAGAGATTGTTGGATTAATTCCATGGGTTATTTTAGTGTTTATAATGGGTGTTTATCCAGAGATTTTTATTGATAAATTTGAACCAACAGTTACTCACTATTTACAAGATATTTTACAAATTGGAGCAACAAAATGATGAGTGAATTTATATATTTAATGCCAACTTTGTTGGTATTGTTTGGAGCTATTACACTACTTTTTATGAGTATGTATGATAACATTACTATAAAGAGCCATATATTTGTATCATCACTTTTTTTAGTTGTTGCTTTGGTATTTGCACTTTTTAATGTAAATACACTATATTCAGTTCAACCATATGAAGGATTTTTGAATAATGTATTAACATTTGATACTTTTTCAAACTTCTTTAATATTCTTCTAATTTTAGGAACACTTCTTACAATTTTAATTGGTGAACACTATATTCAAAATAGAAAATATTTTAAAGGTGAGTTTTTTAGTATTTTATTATTTGCTCTATTTGGAATGATGGTTTTAGCACAAGCAAATGAACTAATAACTGCATTTATTGCATTAGAAATTGCATCATTTAGTGTTTATATTATGGTTGGATACAATAGAGATGACTCTAAAAGAGTTGAAGCAATTTTTAAATATTTAGTTTTAGGTGCTTTTATTGGAGCATTTTATCTTCTTGGAACTGTATTAGTTTATGGAGCAGTTGTAAGTACAAATTTAGCTGATATATACAGTTATGTTATAAATCCAAATAGTCAAACTTTACCATTAGTTTATATAGGATTAACACTAATTTTATTTACATTTTTATTTAAAATTGCTGCATTTCCATTCCAATCATGGGTACTTGATATCTATAGAGGTGCCCCAATGGTTATTACAGCATATATGGCATCAACATTTAAAATTGCAATTTTCTCATTCTTCTTAAGAATAATGTTAGAGTATATATCTCCAATAGTTGATTTCTGGGATGGAATATTACAAGTAATTATTATATTGACTTTAGTTTTTGGAACATGGTTAGCAATTACTCAACAAATAGTAAAAAGAATGTTAGCAGCATCTTCAATTGTTCATACAGGATATTTACTACTAGCATTTTTAGCATTAACATATGCCGATGATAGAATTATAAATATTGATGCTGCTTATTCAATAATGTTTTATCTAATTGCTTATTTATTATCAGCTCTTGGAACTTTTGGTTTAGCATCTCATATAATTTCTGATACAAATACAAAAGTTACTTATGATGATTTTAAAGGTTTAGCAAAACAAAGACCATTTTTAGCAGCAATGATGACAATATTTCTTTTATCACTTGCTGGAATTCCAGGAACTATTGGTTTTATAGGAAAAATTTATGTATTTACTGAAACAATTAAAGCTGGATATATTGCTATTGCTGTTTTAGCAATAGTTGCAACAATTATATCTATGTATTACTACTTAAGATTAATTGCAGTTATGTATTTTTATCCTGCAAATAGTGAGTGCAAAGGTGAAGAGTTTGATGATAGTAGAGTTTCAACTTATGCAACACTTTTTGTAGCTATTTTAACGCTGATTGGAGGAATTGGATCTGCTATTGTATTCTTTATACCTGTATTAAATATTGATACATTAATTAATTTTGCACAAGTAGCAGTACAATCTCTTTTTTTAAAATAGAGTATAATTTTTACACACTTATTAAATAAACATTTAGCCTTTAATAGGCTAAATGTAACTTTTCTACAATCTTACAGATAAAACCGATAAAATAACATTTACTTGATATATATTAAATCTATATTTGGATATTATTTTATGTAAAAATTAAATCTTGAAGAAAGGATAGGATATGAGTGACCTAGTAGAGGGTTATTTAGGAAAAACAACAGAGGGTAAAAAGAGCAGACTTCCTGCAAAACTTGATTTTATTCAAAGTTTTACAGGTGGATTTTTAGCTCTATTTATGTGGGCACATATGTTACTTGTTGCATCAATTTTAGTGTCAAATGATTTTATGTACCAAGTTACTAAATTATTGGAGGGTAGCTTTATATTTGAAGGTGGAAATCCACTTTTAGTATCTATTGCTGCTTTAATTATTTTTATTATTTTTATAGTTCATGCAGCTTTAGGTATGAGAAAATTACCAGGGAATTTTAAACAGTATCAAGTAATTAAAGCTCATTCAAAAAGTATGGGTCATGATGATACAAAACTTTGGTTTACACAAGCATTTACAGGTTTTGCAATGTTCTTTTTGGGTTCAGTGCATTTATATGTAATTATGACTCATCCAGATCAAATTGGACCATATGAAAGTAGTGCTAGAGTTTGGGATGAGTATATGTGGCCACTATATATTCTTTTACTATTAGCAGTTGAATTCCACGGAACAATTGGTCTATATAGACTTTGTGTTAAATGGGGATGGTTTGATGGTGAAAATCCAAAAGCTACTAGAAAAGCACTTAAAAAAGTTAAATGGGCTTTAACAGTATTTTTCTTAGTTTTAGGATTTGCTTCATTAGCAGCTTATATGAAAATAGGTTATGAAAACTCTAAAAATAATATTCCAAGAGATTCATTCCAGCCATCTGCTAAGATTATGAATTATGAAATGAAAACTAAAAGTGTTGGAGGAATCGCATAATGAAAATTAATTACTGTGATGCATTAGTAATTGGTGGAGGACTTGCAGGTCTTAGAGCTGCTGTTGCTGCACAAAAAAAAGGTTTAAGTACTATTGTATTATCTTTAGTTCCAGTTAAAAGATCTCATAGTGCTGCTGCTCAAGGTGGTATGCAAGCATCTTTAGGAAACTCTAAAATGAGTGATGGAGATAATGAAGATTTACACTTTGCAGATACTGTAAAAGGTAGTGACTGGGGATGTGATCAAGATGTTGCTAGAATGTTCGTACACACTGCACCAAAAGCTATTAGAGAGTTAGCAAGCTGGGGGGTTCCTTGGTCAAGAGTTGAAAAAGGTACTAGAGAAGCTGTTATTAATGCTAAAAAAACAACTATAACAGAAGATGAAGATAGACACGGACTTATCACTTCAAGAGATTTTGGTGGTACTAAAAAATGGAGAACATGTTACACAGCTGATGCAACAGGTCATACAATGTTATTTGGTGTTGCAAATGAAGCTTTAAAACATAATGTTGATATTAGAGATAGAAAAGAAGCAATTAGCTTAATTCATGAAGATGGAAGATGTTATGGAGCAGTTGTTAGAGATTTAATTACAGGTGAATTAGAAGCTTATGTTGCAAAAGGAACTTGTATTGCAACAGGTGGATATGGAAGAGTATTTAAACAAACTACAAATGCTGTAATTTGTGAAGGAACAGGTGCTGCTATTGCTTTAGAGACTGGAATTGCAACATTAGGAAATATGGAAGCTGTTCAGTTCCATCCAACACCAATCGTTCCATCTGGAATTTTATTAACTGAAGGTTGTAGAGGAGATGGTGGAATTCTAAGAGATGTTGATGGTCACAGATTTATGCCAGATTATGAGCCTGAGAAAAAAGAACTTGCATCAAGAGACGTTGTTTCAAGAAGAATGATTGAACATATTAGAAATGGAAAAGGTGTTCCTTCTCCTTATGGATACCACGTATGGTTAGATATCTCTATTTTAGGAAGAGAGCATATTGAGAAAAACTTAAGAGATGTTCAAGAGATATGCCAAATTTTCAACGGTATTGATCCAGCTGATGAGGGTCCAAAAGGTTGGGCACCAGTTCTTCCAATGCAACACTACTCTATGGGTGGAATTAGAACAAAACCAACTGGTGAGTCACAAAACCTAAAAGGTCTATTTGCTTGTGGAGAAGCTGCTTGTTGGGATATGCACGGATTTAACAGACTTGGAGGAAACTCAGTTTCTGAAACAGTTGTTGCTGGTATGATTATTGGAAACTATTTTGCAGATTTCTGTTTAGAAAATGATGTAACAATTCCAACTTCTGTTGTTCAAAAATTTGTTGATGAGCAAGAAGCATATATTGATGAGATTTTATCTTACAATGGAAATGAAGATATTTTCAAAATTAAAAATAGAATGAAAGAGTTAATGGATGAGAAAGTTGGTATCTTTAGAAGTGGTGAACCACTAAAAGAGGCTGTTGAAGAGTTAAAAGAACTTTTAGCTAAAACTAAACAAATCACAGTTAAATCAAAAGAAAAAGCTGGAAATCCAGAACTTGAAGAGGCATATAGAGTTCCAAAAATGTTAAAAGTTGCACTTTGTGTTGCTAAAGGTGCAAGAGATAGAACTGAATCAAGAGGTGCTCACTATAGAGAAGATTATTTAATGAGAGATGATAAAAACTGGTTAAATAGAACTTTAACATCTTGGCCAAATAAAAATGATATGGAACCAACTATAACTTATGAACCACTTGATATTATGAAAATGGAGATGCCACCAGCATTTAGAGGTTATGGTGCGAAGGGTATGATTATTGAGCATGAATTATCAGCAGTTAGACAAGCTCAAGTTGATGAGATTACAGAAAAAATGCAAAATGAAGGTAAAGATAGACATGAAATTCAAGATGCATTAATGCCATTTAATTTACCAATGAACTACAAAGAGAAAAACGAAAGAGCAGGAGATAAATAATGAGCGCACAAAAAGGTAGAGAAATTACAATTTCAGTTCTTAAATATAATCCTAGAAGTAAGGTTTCAAAACCTCACTTTGTAGAGTTTAAATTAGAAGAGACTCCAGGTATGACTCTTTTTATTGCATTAAACTTAATTAGAGAAAATTATGATGCTGATTTATCTTTTGACTTCGTATGTAGAGCTGGAATTTGTGGAAGCTGTGGAATGATGGTAAATGGAAAACCTGCACTTGCTTGTAGAACACTAATTGCAAACTATCCAACTGGAAAATTACAATTAATGCCTATGCCTGCATTTGAACTAATCAAAGATTTATCAGTAAACACAGGTAAATGGATGGATGCTATGAGCAAAAGAGTTGAATCTTGGATTCACTCAAATGAAGAGGTTGATATCTCAAAAATGGAGCAAAGAGTTGATCCAAAACTAGCAAACGATACATTTGAACTTGATAGATGTATTGAGTGTGGTATTTGTGTTGCTTCTTGTGGAACAATGTTAATGAGACCAAACTTTGTTGGACCAGTTGGATTAAATAGAATTGCAAGATTTGATATAGATCCACATGATAATAGAACTGCTGAAGATTTCTATGAATTAGTTGGAGATGATGATGGAGTATTTGGTTGTATGTCATTAATGGCTTGTGAAGACCACTGTCCAAAACATTTACCACTACAAAATAAAATTGCTTACCTAAGAAGAAAATTAGTAGCACTAAGATAAAAATTTATGAGAGTTTAACTCTCATAAATCTTATTAATAGAAAAAGTTAAATATCATATTTAAATGGTATTTAACTTTTTTTATTTTAGGAGAGAAGATGAGTTTAGCAAGTGACTATTTTTTACTTTATCATGGATTAATATTTGAAAAGAGTTTAGATTTAGAGCCTTTAAGAGATAAGTTAGATGATAATCATTTAACAATTTTTGCACTTATAATTTGTGCAAATCGAAAAAACTACAATAAGTTTATAAACTTAGAATCATTTAAAGATTTATGTAGACAGCTAGATATAAAACCTCCATCAAATTTAAATGAGTTAAATCATATTCAATATGAAATTGTTGATAATATTGCAAAAAATAGTACAAAAAATAGCTTAGATACTATTCATAACTCACTTTCATACTTAAAAGATCAACATATAATAAACCAAGAGAGTTATACAAAACTTACTTCACTATTTGATTATAAAGAGTTAAATTTAAATATTGAAAAGATTGATACGAAAGAAGAGATTGAAAAAATTTCATATAAAGATTTAAAAGCCAATTTTGAGAATTTAATAAGAGATTTACAAGAGTATATAAAAAGTAGTGAATTAAAAAATGAGCTTGCAACTATAAATGAGTATTTAAATAATCAAAAATTTTCTATTGGAATAACAGGTGTTATGAATGCTGGAAAATCAACTATGTTAAATGCTTTAATGGGAAAAGAGATTTTAGGAAGTGCGGTTGTTCCTGAAACAGCAAATTTAACTATAGTAAAACATAATCCTACACCAAATGCAAAAGTTTTTTATTGGGATAAAAAAGAGTGGGAAAAGATTGAAAATAGTGCAAAAAATTTAGAGAGCATGAGAGAGTTTGTTGAAGAGACAAAAAGAGTATTTAAAGATGATTTAAAAAATTATATAAAAGATAGTTCAAGATTTGATGAAGTTGATATAAACGATTTAAAATCTTATACATCAGCGGATCATAGTGGAAAAAAATGTAATCTTGTAAAATATGTAGAATTAGGTGCTGATTTAAAGTTTTTAAGTGATGGTATTGAAATAGTTGATACACCTGGACTTGATGACCCTGTGATTCAAAGAGAGGAGATTACAAAAGAGTATATAAGTAAGTGTGATATGATGTTGCATCTTATGAATGTAAGTCAGAGTGCGACACTAAAAGATGTTGAGTTTATAATTGATGCTGTTTTATATCAAAATATCTCTAAACTATTAGTTGTAATTACAAGAGCAGATACTGTTTCTAAAAAGAGTTTGGAAGAGGTTATAAACTATACAAAAACTTCAATTCAAAGACAACTAAAAGCACAAAATAAAGATTCACAACTTGACCATATTTTAAAAAGTATAAAATTTATTCCAATTTCTGGATACATGGCACTTCTTCATAGAACAGGAAGAGAAGATGAGGCTTTAAAAGCTGGATTTAAAATCGAAGATACTGGAATCTTAGAGATTGAAGAGTATTTATATGACTCACTTTTTGGTACAAATTCACAAAAAGGTGATTTGGTAATTCAATCAACAAAAACTCAACTTTCAAGACTATTAGAGAAACAAATAAGCTTTTTTAATTATGAGTTAAAACTTCTTGGAAAATCAAAAGATGAATTAGAAGCTGAACTATCTGAGCTTAAAAAAAATAAAGAGAAAAAACAAAGAGTTTTATTTAGTATAAAAGAGGATATAAACTTTTATAAAAGCGATGCAAAAAACTACATAGAATCACTTGATACATTTTTACAAAGTGAGTTAATTGAGCTTCAAAATGTTGTAAAACAAAGAGTTATAAATGATGTTAGATATAGTTTCCAAAAAGATAAAAAAAGAGCTGATGAACAAAGAGTAAGAACTATTGTTCAAACAGCAATTAAAGATGGAATAATTGATATTATTAGAGATTATAGATATAAATTTATAAAAAAATCTCAAACCATTGGTGAGCAGTGTGAACAAAAATATCATGATTTAGGATTTACTTTAGGACACAAAAATGATAATTTTGATGCAAGAGGATTTTTCCAAGATGATTTTAAAAGTGGTTTTCTAACTTCAAGTAATGAAGTATTGGTAAATTTAATTGTAAAAGAGACAAATAACTCAAAAGAGTCAAAATTAAATGAACTAGAAAGAGCTTTACAAGATATTATAAAATCAGAGTTTGAACCAATTGTAAAAGATATTCAAAGTAAAGCAAAATCTTTAAGCCAAATTTTAATTGATAACTTCTTTAAAACTTTAAATACTCCAGTTATTGCTTATGAACAAAAAATAAAAAATGATGAAGAAACTTTAGAAAAAGAGCTACAAAACTTCAAAGAAAATGATGAAAATAGGGCTAGAAATTCAGTTTTAATACATCAAAATATTAAAAAACTAGAGTCAATATTAACAGATATTAAAGGATTAAATTAATGAGTGCAAATTTAAATATCTTAAAAAATTTTATTGAAGAGTATAATCAAAATCTTAGTGATAAAGAGATTGTTTATGAAGATGGATTAGTTGGAGAGATTAAAAAAACGATAGATAAACTTTTGGATGAGAAGTTTTTACCATCAAGTGAGTTAAAAACAATTTTAAATAAACAGATTCGTCGTGCTAGATATCCTATGGAGGTTGCAATTACTGGACAATTTAGTGCAGGAAAATCAACTTTTTTAAATGCACTTTTATCTAGAAATATTTTACCAACTGGTATTACACCTGTTACTTCAAAAGTAAATTTTATAAATTATGGAGATGAGTTTAAATTAAAAATAACTTACTACTCAGGAGCAACAGAGTATGCACCAATTGAGAGTATTGCTGATTTTACAGATCAAAGACAAGATGATATGAAAAATATCAAATACTTAACACTTTATGCTCCAATGCCAATTTTAAAAGATATCTCATTTGTTGATACTCCAGGACTTAACTCACAATCTCAAAGTGATACAGATGTTACAAGAAGAGTTTTAAAAGATGTTGGTGGAATTATATGGCTTACACTTATTGATAACGCTGGAAAGCAATCTGAGGCTCAAGTTTTAGAAGAGTATATGCAACATTTTAAAAATAAATCTTTATGTGTTTTAAACCAAAAAGACAAATTAACTCCACAGCAAGTTGAGACAACTACAAACTATGTAAAAGAGAAATTTAGTAAATATTTTGCAAAAGTTGTTCCAATATCTGCTATTAAAGCTTTAGAAGGAAGAGCTAGTCATAAAGATATATTAATTGAAGATCAAAATAGAGATTTTATAAATAGTTTAAAAAATGAGCTTAAAGACTTAAATGAGAGCAAAATTGACTCTTTATTAAGTGAATATAAAAATAGCATTAAAAATATAAAAAATAGTGATACAAGTGATAATACAAAACTTCTTGAAGAGTCAAATATTCAAGAGGTTTTAGATTTTATTAACAATTCAATAAGACCACAAGCTCAAGAGGCAAAAGAGTTTGCAATTAAAAAAGATTTAAGAAGTTTTTGTGATATTTTAATAAAAGAGTATGAGACAATTTTAAAAGTATATGATGCTTTGGTTGAAGTTTTAACTAACACAGAAGAGAAAGTTTTAAAAGCTTTCGATGAGATATTATCAAAATATTCAAAAGATCTATTTACAATATATAACTCACTAATTTCAGTTATGGAAAAAATAGCTCATGAAACATTTAAAAATATCAAAACAAAGAAAGCTTTTAGATTTGATGAGTCTAAAAATTTCTTTGGTGAAAAGATAGAAAAAGTTGAATATGAAACTTACTGGATTGATTCAGATGCAGTTTATAAAGCTCTTTTTTATGATGATCAAACAATAGATAAGATGTTTAAGCGTTCAATTAAACTTCTTAAAAATGTTGAACTAGATAGCGATGA
>WARP01001935.1_pt1 | contig 13871 bp, 10 predicted proteins | sample 4769151 | NCBI WGS metagenome assembly WARP01 (sample SAMN08893023, study PRJNA449175) | gut metagenome | isolation source: rumen sample fed with dry roughage | host: cow | place: India: Nagpur | collected 2016 | reverse complement strand
AACGCAATAAAATCAAAATGAAAGACCTCCCAAAGCCTACCTTCACTTTTGTAAACAATGCTAAAGGTGAAGACTGGGACGGTTTTGAAGCCGCTATTGCAAAATCGAAAATTGCCCAAAAGAACCAGATTCTGAATTGTGGTGAAGTCACAGCCGAGCAACGACATGCGCGAGCAGAAAATCCGTGAGATGACGGACATCTATCCCGAAATCGCAGAGGTAATTCTGCCACCGTTGCGTCGCGCTGAAATGCAAATCGTCTGCAAAAAACACGAAACCTATACCGATGCTGAACTGGTTAGATTAGTGAAAGCCAATCCTTCCGACTTCTCCATCAACGAGCGCCTCTACGCTGCCTCTGTGGCAGACAATAGAACCGATAAGGAAATCATCTATAAAGCCCTTATCAACGACGAGAAAACCCAAGGTGACTGGAGAGCGTACAACAACCTCGGCGCCATGTACCTGAACGACTATGCCCAAAGCGGCGACGCCGACCGCCTTGGTGATGCCGTCAACTACCTCACCAAAGCCGCTGCCATCTCCCCGAACAATGGCATTATCCTCAACAACTTGGCATTAGCCGACTTTATGCAAGGCAATGTTACCGAGGCGAAAACCAAATTCGACGAATCGGAGACCGCCTCCGTCAGCCCAGTCAACCAAAGCTATGTGAAAGGCATGTACAGCATCTTGGAGGGTGATTACCACAAGGCCATGAACATGATGAACAACAAGTCCTGCGATTACAACACAGCCTTAGTGCAGATCCTCAGCAAGGACTATGCAGCTGCTAAGAATACGCTGGACTGCATTCACAATCCTGATGCCAAGACTATGTATCTGAAAGCTGTGCTCGCCGCCCGTATGAAAGACGACAACGGGGTATATAGCAACCTCGGCACCGCTATCCAACTGGATTCTTCTTTAAAGAAATCAGCCAAACGGGATGCCGAATTCAAACGCTATCGCCACAGCGACACGTTCAAACAGCTGGTGAAATAAATATTCCACACTTTGATTTAACATAGCGGGCGGCCGAATCGGTCGCCCGTTATGTTTTTGGAATGTATGGAAACCTCAGAATCTCGCCCTAAAAAGGGAAAAACTCTTATGAAGAATATTTAATATATTTGCAATCAAATAAATAACCAATACATTTTTTGATAACTCATTGAAATTTATATGATTAAAGAAAACCGAAACATAGCCATCGCGTATGATTTCGATGGTACGCTGGCTCCTGGCAACATGCAGGAGTACAACTTCATACCCGACCTCAACATGGACAAAGGTGAGTTTTGGCAGGAAGCTAACGAGTTAGCAAAAAAACACGATATGGACGAGGTGCTCGCATACATGCACCTGATGCTGATCAAAGCACGTGAGAAAAATATCCCCATCCGAGAAGAGGCTTTCATGAAATACGGGGAGAAAATTACCTTTTTTGAAGGGGTAGAAACCTATTTCGACCGCATCAACGCCTACGCAGCCTCCAAAAACCTTCATCTGGAGCATTTTATCATCTCATCGGGTTTGCGCGAATTTGTGAAAGGAACGGCTATTGCTCGGCACTTCAAGACCATTTACGCCTCCGGCTTTGAGTATGACGAAAACGGCATAGCTAGTTGGCCTGCCTTGGTGGTAAACTACACCAATAAAACACAATATCTTTTCCGTATCAACAAAGGCATCTACAACTCGTATGACAACACTTTGATAAACAAATCAATGCCGGAAGATGAACGGGCGGTGCCTTTCTCCAACTTCATCTACATTGGCGATGGAGAAACCGATGTTCCAGCCATGAAGATGGTAAACCTGTACGGCGGTACCACCATCGCTGTCTATAACCCCAAGTCCGTGGCCACACCCTCACACCCCCGCTCCTCCAAAGACGTGTGCCTAGATCTCATCCGACAGAATCGCGCCGACTACATCGCCCCCACGATTTACACAGAAGGCGGAGAATTGGACATCATGTTGAAAAAAATCATCGACAAAACAGCCATGGAACAGGATCTGCTCCATATCAAATACAAAGAGGTAAACCAATAACGGAATTTTTTGCGTTTTTTTAACCTGTCTATTAAAAATCGAAAATATGAAAACTCTTCAAATCTTAAAAAAGGAATACCAGCGCGTCGGCTATAATGAAAACGACATCCAGCCGGTAGAATATGTTGAGGTGAAAGCCGAATACAATGAGGCCGGACAGATCACCCGCGAGGAACGATACGATTCCGAAGGGACTATCAATACTTTAACGCTGAACCAATATAATGACCTTCATCTGTTGGTTGAGTCCGAACAGTATGATCAGGACAATATTCTGTTGCAGAGAACCCTCAATTTCTATGAGGGCGACGTACTGGTCAAGCAGAGCAATTTTTTCGGCGACGGCGATATTGAATACGTGACGCATTATGTCTATGATTCAGAGGGCAATTTACTCCGACATGAGATGTATGACGATGGTGAACTCGACTATGTGGAGAAGGAGATGGAATATCGCAATGGGCAGTTGGTCAAGGAAACCGAAAACGACGATTACGGCAATGCTCTGAACATCCATACATACGAATACAACGACCGCGGACTGGTTTCCAAGCACATCTGCGACGAAGTGCAGAACAAAGACCGCCGCACCTACGAATTTAGCTACGACGAAAACGGCAACTGCATAAAAGAACTGGTTTACGACTACAGCAATATGCTGATTGCCAAGGTTTACCGTAAATACAACGACCAGAATCAACTCTTGGAAACCGAATCCGAAGATTTGGACAATTATCGCAAAATCACAATGGAATACGAGGGTGATCGGGTCATCAAGAACTCGCTCATCAACAAAGAGGGACAACTGATGGGATGGGCCGAGTACACGTACGATAATGGCAAGGAGAACTCGTCCCGGGAGTTTATCCAGGATGAAGTATTGCCCGACCATTTCCGGTTATTGAGGGAAACGATTTACAAACGAGGAGAATAGGTTTTTCCTAATTTCGTCTTACAATTCGCGACATCCGGTTCCGTTTTTCATAGCGTAACGTGTCGCGAAAGACGTAGATATTCGTTTTTCATGGAGAAAAAAAATGTTATCTTTGCCGCTTTAAAATTTTGAACCGATGTTACAGATACAACTCTTACGTGAAAATCCCCAAGAAGTAATTGACAGACTGAAAATCAAGAATTTCGACGCTACCGCTTTGGTGGACGAGATTCGTCAATTGGATAGCGACAACCGTTCGTTGAAAAAGAATTTGGACGACAACCTGATGGAACAGAATCAGGGTGCGAAGAAAATAGGCCAGCTCTTCAAGGAGGGCAAGCGCGATGAAGCCGAGGTGCTCAAAGCCCGCATGGCTGAGTTGAAAGAGGCCGAGAAAGAGGGTCGTGCTAAGTTGCAGGAGCAAGAAGTGCTGCTGCAAAACAAGATGGTGCTGCTGCCCAACCTGCCCAGTCCAGCAGTAGCTCCGGGAAAAGGCGCAGAGGATAACGAGATCGTCTATACCGAAGGCGATGCCTCCAATTTCGATTACGATGCCACTCCCCATTGGGATTTGGTGAAGAAATACGACATCATTGACTTTGAACTTGGCAACAAAATCACCGGCGCCGGATTTCCGGTTTACAAAGGCAAAGGTGCTCGTATGCAACGCGCGCTCATCGACTTCTTCTTAGACAGCGCTGTTGCTGCCGGTTTCACGGAAATACAACCGCCCTATATGGTGAATGAAGATTCCGCTTATGGCACAGGCCAACTTCCGGACAAGGAGGGACAAATGTACCACTGCCAGGTGGATAACTTCTACCTCATCCCCACCGCCGAAGTGCCCGTCACCAACATCTACCGCGACGTTATCCTCAAAGAGAGCGACTTCCCGATGAAAAATTGTGCCTACTCCGCCTGTTTCCGCCGTGAAGCCGGCTCCTACGGAAAGGATGTCCGCGGCCTCAACCGTCTGCACCAGTTCGACAAGATCGAGATTGTGGTGATTGAACATCCCGACCGCTCCTACGAGACGCTCGAAAAAATGACCAATTATGCCAAGGGACTGCTCACCAAATTGGGTCTGCCCTTCCGCGTGCTCCGTCTCTGTGGCGGCGACATCAGCTTCACCTCTGCCCTCACCTACGACTTGGAGGTTTATTCCAAAGCTCAACAGAAATGGTTAGAGGTTAGCTCCGTGTCCAACTTCGAATCCTACCAAGCCAACCGTCTAAAACTGCGCTTCAAAGATGCTACTGGCAAAACCCGCTTAGCACATACCCTGAATGGCAGTGCTTTGGCTCTGCCGCGCGTGCTGGCTGCCATCCTTGAAAACTACCAGACCCCCGATGGCATCGTAGTGCCCGAAGTGTTGCGCCCATATACTCACTTCGATATCATCGACTAAACCCCTCTCATGAAAAGAACACTTCTCATCTTCCTGTTGGCTCTCACCTGCGGGGCACTCTTCGCCCAGCAGAGTGACGATGAGAAATTGGCCCTGCAATACTATAAGGACAAGGAGTTCGACAAGGCTGTAGTGTTATTCGAAAAGATTCATTCCCAAAAACCCAATTCCTACATTTATTACTATTATTACGCTTCCTTAATGGAATTGGAACGCTACAATGACCTTGAAAAACTTTGTAAGAAACAGGTTCGGAATTTCCCCAATGTGCAACGGTACAAAGTGGATCTCGGATACGCTTACGAAAGGAGCGGAGAGACTGCCAAAGCCGAAAAACAGTATCAAGAACTGCTGCGCAATCTCCAAGCTAAAGAGTTCTCCATCCAGGAACTCTACAGCGCATTCTATTCCAGGCTCAAATTCGACTATGCTATCGAGACCATTCTGAAAGGACGGAAACTTCTCAACAACGACAAACTGCTGGCCAAAGAACTGATTGGTATTTACCAACATCTTAACCAAACGGAAAAAATCATCGACGAAGCCCTGAACTTAGTCAAAGAGGATGACAACCAATTTCTGGATCAGGCTCGCACGGCCATCCAAAACTTGTTGACCGATGATGAGGATCAGATGAAATACAACACCGTTAAGACGAGTCTCCAAAAGTACATTCAGAAATATCCGAACAACATCAGTTATCTGAATCTGCTATTGTGGATTCACGAGTTACACAAAGACTTTCCAGCAGCCTTAGAACTGGCAAAAGCCATCGACAAACGTACCAAACAGGAGGGTCTCAAAACGTATCCATTGGCTCTTACTGCCGCGGACAACAAAGACTATGAAACGGCTATTGAAGCCTTAAACTACATAATATCCAAGGGAGAATCGGCCAATAACTACGTGTTGGCCAAGATGAAAATTTTGGACGTTCGCTACCAGCAACTCATATCCACCTCTCCGGTGAGAATGGTGGATGCCATCAACTTGGAGCAAGATTTCAAAAAGGCGCTCGATGAAAATGGCATTCATTCGGGCACCACCGAATGGATACGCAAATATGCTCATCTGCTGGCTTTTTACGTAAACAAACCTCAAGAAGCTATCGAGCTGCTCACCCAGGCAACCGCCAACACAAAAGATGCCCGCGAAAAGAACCTCTTCAAGATCGACATGGCGGACATACAACTCTATATGGGTGACATCTGGGAAGCATCCCTCAACTATTCGCAAGTTGACAAAGCCCTTCCTAACGACGCATTGGGCAGCGAAGCAAAATTCAAAAACGCTAAACTCTCTTTCTACATCGGAGAGTTTGAATGGGCAAAAAGCCAGTTGGACGTACTCTCCGCAGCGACTTCCAAACTCATCGCCAACGATGCCATCTATTTCTCTCTGCTGATTGCCGACAATTTGGAAGAGGAAGAAGAGGATGGTGACGAAGAAGACACCGTCCGGATGCTCTTTAGCCAAACTACCCAGAATTTACCCCTTAAAAAATANNTGAAGCCGATTTTCTCATTTTCCAAAACAAAGATGATAAGGCTCTGGAAATTCTTGACAGCGTCATTGCATTGGCTCCATTTGGCACTTTGGTAGATGATGCACTTTACCAGAAAGCTCTCATTTTCATCAAGCAGAAAAACTATTTGGGTGCAGAGGCTCTGCTGAAGAAAATTGAGGAAAATCACGGCACCGAACTGCTCGCCGATGATGCTATTTACCAATTGGCGGAACTGTATGAATATTACCTGAAAGATATTCCTAAAGCCATGGAGTATTATCAGAAGATCATCCGAGATTTTAGCAGCAGCCTATTTGTGGTGGAGGCTCGAAAACACTACCGTGCACTGCGGGGTGACAATATTCATTAATGATTCTTTATCTTCCACAGCAAGACTATGGACGTTAAGGCAAAAAAAAGGCTGGGACAACACTTTCTCAAAAATGAGGAGATAGCACAGCGCATTGCGGAGGCTGTACGCACCCCCGACGCACACGTGTTGGAAATTGGTCCTGGCATGGGCGTACTCACCCAATTCCTGCTTCAACAAGATTTCGCCAGTTTTTCCGTCATTGAGCTGGATGAAGAATCCGTGGCTTACCTAAAAACCCATTTCCCGCAGTTGGGCGACCATCTTATCGCCGGTGATTTTCTGCGTTTTGACCTCGGCAGTTATTTTCCGGACAAGTTCGTCATTGTCGGCAATTTTCCATACAATATATCCTCGCAAATTCTCTTTAGGATGTTGGATTACAAGGATAGAGCCATCGAGCTGGTGGGCATGTTTCAAAAAGAGGTGGCGGAGCGTATCACGGCAACGGCCGGAAAAAAGCAGTACGGGATTGTAAGCGTTTTGATACAAGCGTTCTACGATACCGAATATTTATTCACTGTGCATGAAAATGAATTTCTGCCGCCACCCAAAGTAAAGTCGGCAGTGGTACGCGTAACCCGAAATTTCAATAAAAAGCTGAATTGTGACGAGGAAAAATTCAAACTGGTGGTGAAAACTGCCTTCAACTACCGGCGGAAAACCTTGCGCAACGCCCTGCAATCGCTGCCGTTCAATCCGGAAACAGTGGCTTCCAACCCTCTGTTTACACGCCGTGCTGAACAGCTGACCATCGCAGATTTCGAAGTGTTAGCAAATCTGTTAGGATAATCCTTATCATTCTTACCCGTAGCACAATTGTGCAAACAACTGCACCCCTATCGGGACAAGCTCGTCTGGAAAATCGAAATGGGGATGATGCAGCGACGGCTGGTTTATGCCCGAACCCAAGCCGAACAAAGCCCCATCGAAGTGCTGCGTCAGCAAACCGAAATCTTCGCCCCAGGAAAAGGGGGTTTCCTTTTCCTTAAAGGGCAACCCGCAGTCCGAGGCAGCACGACGGATTACTTGCACCGCATCGGGATGGTTGTTGGAGGCGGCGAAGTACTCCTTCCAGACAATCTCATGACCAAGACCTGCCTTTTCGCACGCCTCAACCGCCAGATTCACCACTTCACGCTTTGTCTGCTGTAGTAGGGCATCCTCCTTAGCGCGTAGCGTGAAACGCAACACGCCGTGGCCGGCAGCCACACCATAGGCAGGTTCGCCAATGCGGAACTCTACCAGCGTCACCAAACGAAAATCATCGCGAAGCATATCGTATTGATTCAGCGCCAACAGACTATCCGTTATCTCTTTGGCGGCGGGATAAGGGCTTAACGCCTTCAGCGGTTCGGCAGCGTGCGCCGTATGCCCGTGCAGGTGGATATCGCAACTGATGACCGAGCACGTGAAGCTCCCCTCCCGACAAATCACCGTTCCCAATGTTTCGCCCGGAATATTGTGCAGGGCAAAAACCCGATCCGGTTTATAATTATCCAAAATCTTGGTTTCTATCAACTGGCGAGCCCCTTCGCCCGTCTCTTCTGCAGCTTGGAAAAAAAGAAGCACCCGACCTTTTGCAGGTGGATTGTTGGACAGCATCTCAGCCAATCCCAACAGGATAGCCGTATGCCCGTCGTGCCCGCACTTGTGCGCCACACCCGGTGTGGTCGAAGCATACGGCACGTCCAGAGTTTCGTCAACACGCACGGCATCAAAGTCGCCACGAAACAGCAGCGTGCGCCCCGCACGCCCGCTGTCAAACACCGCTATAATATGGTTGTTTGCAGGGAAAGTGATGAGCTTCGTTGGATTCAACTGAGCCATCCTGTCTACGATAAATTGATGCGTTCGGTGCTCCTGTCCTGACGGTTCCGCCAACTGGTGCAACGTGTGCCGCAAAACACAATAATCAGATTCCTTATGAGTCATCACCATTCTCTTTCATTTTTTTGCAAAGGAACAAAATATTATTATCTACTTTATTATTGTTTCTCTATATATTTGTAAAAAATTTGTAATATGAATTTATCAAAATACCCTCTTGCAAAAATCTTATTTCCCTATATTTTTGGAATATTATGGGCTTATTTTGGGGATTTTTCGCGGGATTACTGCTCTATTTTAATGATTATCATGGGAAGTATTCTGCTTTTATCCATCATTTTTTGGCAGTTATCGCATTACAAATGGCAGCGATTGAAAACCATTATTCTCGTTTTCGGGTTTCTTTTTTTGAACGAGACGATTTCTTTTTTGCAGATGGTTGCTTTTGCAATAATTTTTAGTGCTTCGATTTTGGTGGTTGCTACTNNTTTCTTTTTGCGGGCATGACGGGAACCATTCTCCGAATGTCGCCGCGCTGGTCTGAAAGCCAAAGGCAGACTTTGGCGCATGAAACAGGTTGGGTTGCCCGCATCATGGACTTCCCGGAAGAACGAGAAAAAAGCATGAAAACCGTGGTGGAAATCTTGCAGTCAATATCTGGGCAGGCGGTAGGAAAAAAAATGATGTTATACGTGCACAAGGATTCGTTGTCCGAAAATCTCCGCTACGGCGATTTGTTACTCGTCTCGTTCAGACCGGAAGAAATTTTACCGCCAAAAAATCCTGATGCTTTTGACAATCAAAAATATATGCGCCGGAAGGGTATTAGCCACACTGGATATGTGGGAAAGGAACAATGGCAAAAAATAGGGCGGAAAGTACCGAGTGTTTTCCGGGAGATGTCACGCAGAATGCAACAAAAACTCGCCCAAACCTTAATGCTGACGGGCATGTCGGGGCAGGAATACGACATCATCCGCGCCATTCTGCTGGGCGACGACGACACGATGGAACCTGAACTGAAAGCCTCTTACGCTGCTGCTGGCGTAAGTCATATCCTTTGTGTCTCCGGAATGCATGTTGGCATCATTTTTATGATTATAGATTTTATACTCAAACCGTTGGACTTATTTAGAAGCACTCGAATCCTCAAAGTATTCCTACTATTGGCGGTTATCTGGTTGTATGCCGGCATTGCGGGATTGTCTCCCTCCGTCACGCGCTCGGCCACCATGTTCACCTTCGTATCTATTGGCACCTTAATGCGCCGCAACACCAACATCTTCCACAGTCTACTGGCATCGTTATTCATTTTATTGGTGATTAACCCATTATATTTATTCGAAATCGGTTTTCAACTCAGCTACTGCGCGGTATTCAGCATCGTTTGGTTTCAGCCTATCATCACTGGATTTTATTCCTGTAAAACCCGTATCGGCCACTATTTTTGGGAACTATTATCGGTATCGGTGGCCGCCCAGATTGGAACATTTCCCATTTCGGTTTACTATTTTGGACAATTTCCCAACTATTTCATTCTCTCCAACTTATCGGTCATCACATTGTCTTTTATTGTCATGATTACCGGCATTCTGCTGCTGGCCGTTTCCGGGTTTCCATTTTTGGCAAGATGGGGTGCCTGGCTTCTGACCAAAGAGATTTGTGTGATGAACAGCATCATCGTTTTCATTGAGCAACTGCCCGGTTCCGTCACTACCAATATTGATTATTCGATTCCGCAAATTATTTTAGTATATCTATGTATCATACTGATTTTAATCACATTGAAATATAATCGACGTATAACAGGATGGTTAGCGTATGCGAGTTTCACCCTTTTCTCATTGAGTTTCGGGATTCGGAAAATAGAGTTACGGCGGCAAGATGAGGTAACGGTGTATTCCATTCGGAATGTGCGTGCTCTTGACTTCTGTTTCCGACAGCGAGCGATTCTCTTTTCCGATTCCATCCAAAGTGAAGAAAACCGCCATTATGTCTATTCCATCCAAAACCACGCCCGGAAGCAACATGCAGTTCGCCAGTTCGTGCCTGTAGACACCATCGTTTTCGATGCGCCATTTCTTTGCAAAAGAGGCTCTTTTATCCGATATGGAAATCAAACATATTATTTGTTAAAACGAAAAAAACGGCTTTATCCCACCGCACTGAAAGTCGAAGTAGATGTATTGATTCTCCAGCACAACCCCGTGCAGAAACCTGAGGAGGTGGCTACAATTTTGACGTTCGATAGCGTTATAGCCGATGAAACCGTCAGTAAATACTACAAGGAGCAATGGCGGCAATGGTGCAAAGAGAACAGGGTGGCCTTTCGGGAATAAGAAAAACAATACAGAATCGACTCATTGGCAACGTCATAATGGCAGACAACGGTTATATACAATGGATTTCATATACAACGTAACCAATGGCAATGTAGGGGCGGGGATTTGGCACAATTTTTGTACTTTTGCAGGCTTTTAAATAAATAGCATAACTATGGCAAATTTTCTGACCAAAATTTTCGGCACCAAGGCTGACCGTGACATGAAAGCGATAAAACCGCTGTTGAACAAGGCTTTGGATGCATACGAAACCATAAAGGACTTAAACACCGACGACCTTCGTCATAAAACCACCGAGTTTAGAGAAAAAATCCAGACTGCTACTGCCACAGAAGAGGAAAGACTGCAAGAAATTCGCACCTATCTGGATGAAAACTACGACCTTCCCATAGAAGAAAAGCAAACGCTTTACAAAGAGGTGGAGAAGTTGGAGGAGAAAGTTTACAACACCACACAGGATGTGCTTCGGGATATTTTGCCTGAAGCATTTGCCGTGATGAAAGAGACCGCCCGCCGATTCAAGGAAAACCCTGTGTTAGAGGTTAAGGCCACCGACTTAGACCGTGAATTGGCTGCCACACATGATGGCATCGAGATAGACGGAGACATAGCCCGCTATCGCAACAGTTGGTCTGCCGGGGGCAATATGATTGTTTGGGATATGTGCCATTACGATGTTCAGCTTATTGGCGGCATCGTGCTGCACGAGGGCAAAATCGCCGAGATGGCCACCGGTGAAGGTAAAACCTTGGTGGCTACGCTGCCCGTTTATCTGAATGCGCTCCCGGGCAAAGGGGTTCACGTTGTAACGGTGAACGACTATCTGGCCAAGCGTGACTCGGAATGGATGGGGAGACTGTACGAATTTCTCGGGCTCACCGTTGACTGTATCGACAAGCACGAACCCAACTCCGATGAACGTCGCCGCGCCTACAATGCCGATATTACGTACGGAACCAACAACGAGTTCGGCTTTGACTACCTTCGTGACAACATGGCTCGCAACATCGGGGAACTGGTTCAACGCCCCCACAACTACGCCATTGTGGATGAGGTTGACTCCGTGCTCATTGACGATGCTCGTACCCCGTTGATCATTTCCGGTCCTACCCCAAAAGGCGACCAGCAGGAATTTGATCAATACAAGCCTATTGTACAGAAACTGTACGATGCACAGCGCATGCTTGTAACCGAAATCCTTACCAAAGCCAAAAAGTTGCTGGCTGAAAATCCCGATGCAAAACCACAGGATGAAGGCCCCATGCTGTTGTTACGGGCGCATCGTGGCTTACCCAAAAACAAAGCGCTCATCAAATTCCTCAGTGAACCCGGCATCAAGCAGATACTCCAACGCACCGAGTCATTCTTCATGCAGGATCAGAATCGTAACATGCCCCTCATTGACGAAGAACTCTACTTTGTTATTGAAGAGAAACTGAATACGGTTGACATCATGGAGAAGGGTATTGACGTGATCAGTAAAGATGCCGACGAGGCCAAACTGTTCATCATGCCCGACGTGGGAGCAGAAATTGCGGAATTGGAAAAAATGAATCTCTCTCCGCAAGAAAAAGCCGCCAAGAAAGAGGAAATCTACTCCAACTTCGCGGCAGCTTCCGACCGTATTCATACTGTGCACCAACTGTTGAAAGCTTACACCATGTTTGCCAAAGACGTGGAATACGTCATCATTGACAATAAGGTGAAAATCGTAGATGAACAAACGGGTCGTATTATGGAGGGTCGACGCTACTCCGACGGACTGCACCAAGCTATCGAAGCCAAGGAAAACGTCAAGGTGGAAGCCGCCACGCAAACGTACGCTACCATCACGTTGCAGAATTACTTCCGAATGTACAAGAAGCTGGCCGGCATGACCGGTACCGCTGAAACGGAAGCCGGTGAGTTCTGGAATATCTACAAACTCGACGTGGTCGTCATCCCAACCAACAAACCCGTAATCCGAGAAGACCATGACGACTTAGTGTATAAGACCAAACGTGAGAAATACGCGGCTGTGGTCAATGAAATCATCGATTTGCACGAGAAGGGTCGCCCTGTTCTGGTGGGCACCACCTCCGTGGAGACCTCCGAATTGCTTTCCAAAATCCTATCCGCACGCCGTATCCAACACAATGTGTTGAATGCCAAGCTGCACAAAAAGGAGGCTGACATTGTGGCCGAGGCCGGTCGTGAAGGCACCGTAACCATTGCCACCAATATGGCTGGTCGTGGTACCGATATCAAACTCACTCCAGCCGTCCGTGAAAAGGGCGGTCTGGCCATCATTGGCACCGAACGCCACGACTCCCGTCGTGTGGACCGCCAGCTGCGAGGCCGTTCCGGCCGTCAAGGCGACCCCGGCAGCTCCCAGTTCTTTGTTTCCCTGGAGGACGATCTTATGCGACTTTTCGGTTCCGACCGTATCGCGAAAGTTATGGATAACATGGGACACCAGGAGGGCGATGTTATCCAGCATAGCATGATTTCTAAATCCATTGAGAGAGCCCAGAAGAAAGTTGAGGAAAACAATTTCGGTATCCGTAAACGACTGCTGGAGTATGATGATGTGATGAACAAACAACGTTCAACCATCTACCGCAAGCGCCGCAACGCCCTTTTCGGAGACCGTCTGGCCATTGATATTGCCCAAATGGTGGAGGATGTCTGCTCCACGATTGTGAACGACAATTGGGAAGCAAAAGATTATGAGGGTTTCTGCACCGATATGATCAAAACTTTCGGGTGCGAATCCCCGTTTGAAGAATACGCCTTCCTACAAGAACGCCCACACAAGCTGACAGAAAAACTCTATCCCATTGTTTACGATCACTATAAGCAGAAACTGAAAAATGTCAGCGAACAGGCCTATCCGGTCATCGAACACGTATATTTGGAACACGGCGACCGTTTCCAGAATATAGCCATTCCGTTCACCGATGGCAACAAGACAATCAACATTGTTGCTCCCTTGAAGAAATGCTATGAGACAAAAGGCCGTGAAGTGGGACTCTCCTTTGAAAAAGGTATCACATTAGCCGTTATCGACAATGCATGGAAGGAACATCTACGTGCTATGGACGATCTGAAAGAGAGCGTTCAAAACGCATCCTACGAGCAGAAAGACCCGCTGTTGATCTACAAATTGGAATCCTTCAACCTGTTCGACCAATTGTTAATCCGTATCAGCCAGGAAATTGTAGCTTTCCTCAACAAGGGTAAGCTTCCTATGGCAGAAGAAACGCAGGTACGAGAAGCCCAACTGCCCCAATCCGATGCTAAAAAGCTGACTACAGGTCGTCAGGAAGTTCCCGGCGGCGGACACCAAGTGGCACCTGGCGGAAAAGGAGCACAACCCATCCGCGTGGAGAAGAAAGTGGGACGCAACGAACCTTGTCCTTGCGGCAGCGGCAAGAAATACA
>WARP01001418.1_pt1 | contig 13895 bp, 16 predicted proteins | sample 4769151 | NCBI WGS metagenome assembly WARP01 (sample SAMN08893023, study PRJNA449175) | gut metagenome | isolation source: rumen sample fed with dry roughage | host: cow | place: India: Nagpur | collected 2016 | reverse complement strand
GATTAATCAATATTGTTTAGATGTACAGCAATGTGTTAAATCGGATGATTTCAATTCATTAAGGAAAACTCCTGTTTACAAAATAGATGACAACAATTTTTTATTTTTAAATCTCAACTTCTTTGTTGACAAACTTTTTCAAGGAGTACAATTTGAGATGTTTCGGGTAATTAGAAAAAATAAGTTGGAATATAATGGAAAACAAATAAAAGGATTTGACCAATTCCGTTCAATATATGCAGAACAAATATCCGAGGCTGGCATTTTTTATGAATCAATAAGATATTCTTTTGAAAAGTGTGGGTACAAACTATTGAATGGAAAGCAACTTAAAGAAGTATTAAAAGACGGTGAGCCTGACTTTTATATTAGAGATAAAGGCAAAATATATTTATTTGAATATAAAGATGTTATTCTAAATGCTGAGGTTAAGCATTCTTATGATTTTGAAACAATTAAAAGTGAAATATCAAAGAAAATGGTTTCTAATCAAACAGGAACACAAAAAGGAGTAACACAATTATTTAACAGCATCTCAAAGATTAAAAATGGGGAATATAAAGGCGTCGATGATTACGATAATCTTGAGAATTGCATGATTTATCCAATTATTGTTTATACAGACTTTTCATTCAACTTGCCAGGTGTGAATTATTACTTGAATAAAGAATTTAATAAACTAATTTACGATAGTGATTTAAGTCAAAAACACAAGATTAAGGATTTAACAATAATAGACTTAGATACTTTTTTGAAATTTCAAGATTTGTTCCGAGACAAGAAACTTAAAATAAATAATTGCCTCAATGACTTTAGAAGTAAGACAAAGAATAAAAGCAATTTATTCAGTATGATAGAGACGTTTAATATATTTATTCATAATAAGACATTTAATATGGATTACGATACTCCTAAAATATTTATGGATGAAATTGCTTCAATGATTCCAAAAGATGAAGAAAGTACTGTTGGTAACACGCGGTCATAAAACATTGCGCGGATAGTGCTATATTTGAACGAAATAACATTTAATCAACGGCTTAGCGGGCTGATAGGTTTGTGTTTCAAAATGCGCAACGTTTCATACCGCCATCCGTTATGCAACATTAATTAATAATCTACTATGGATACTACTATTACTAAACAAGAAATTATTGAAGTTTACAAAACACTTTTAGAAAGTGAAATTTCAAATCACACAATTTTTATTACAGTATTAATGGGAATAACTGTAATAGTATTAGGTGCAACATGGTGGTGGAATAAGACGGGAGCTAATAGTTTCATTAAGACATCTGTTAAAGAAGAGTTTAACAGGCAAAATGAATCCTTATCAGGGTTAATAGATGGAAAAATTGATGCTGCTATAAAAAAAGAAATAAGTTCTATCGAAGACAAGTTCAAAGGCCTAGAATTAGACTTGAATAGATCTTTTGCATATTCCTTAGATACAGAGAAAATGTATTCACATTCAACTATATATTGGTCAAATTCATTAGAAAGAGCAATTGAACTTGAAGAAGGTGAATTGTTACGAGCGTTCGCTGAAACGATTTTAAGGAACATTAAGATGCTTGAGAAAAAGAAAATACATCAAGTAGACAAAGTAACAGAAGTGATTAAAAAACTACCAAATACTCTTGCTAAAGAAAGACGAGAGATTTTAGACATACTAAAGGATTGTGAGAACATTTAACGTTGCATAACACGGGTTTTGCGTCAGGCGGGGTGATATACAAGTTTGGAGCTTTGTGCTTCTATTCCAGTTCAGTGCTGATTGAAAGTTTGGCACTCCGAAACCCGCCCGAACGCAAATCCTGAAACCGTTATGTGCTATTTTATAAAACGTTTTTTCTAAAATATATAATATGAGAACATTAGATTTAAAGAAAATTTTCAGACTTTATTTACCCTCACTTGTATTTGCCATAGCGTTCGCTACATATGTAATAGCATCTAATATGACTATATTCAATATATTAGCAGGTATTATAATTTTACTATTAATAGTGAATTTGTTTTTCCAGAATATACTTTTAAGTAGGATTCTCGGAGTTATTTTCCTTTTAGGCTCTTTATATATGGTATTGGCATTGCTAGATGATGTTTTTGATGGTGAAGCAACAATAGGATACCTGTTCGGCTTCCTAATGATATTATGTAGTATTGCACTGTCGGTATTGCTTATAGTTGGATATAATAAAAATAAATTAGAAATTATTGAGCATTAACGGAAGTTATTTTTTAAAAAAACAGCACATAACAAGCGTTAAATCCAATTAAAACGGGATTTTACCGCGAGATCGTTGTGCCCCATTGTAACGGAGACAGCGTACCAATTAAAGATTGAAAAATGAAAGAGAATTTTAGTAATAGAATAAGAAATGATATAAAAGAAAGTCAAATTGATTGGAAAGTTATCATTGCTTTCATTCCAATTGCATTTATCACATATCTTTTTCATGAATTTGGGCATTGGACATTTGGAGAACTTTTAGGCAATGACATGACACTAAGTTTAAATAATTCGGCTCCCAAAAATGGACATTTTATAAATGATTCAGATGCATTATGGTCTGCAATAGGCGGTCCTGGTTTTACGATACTTCAAGGATTAATATTTCTATTGCTTACTTGGTTGACAAAATCAATTTATGCATATTCCATTACATTTTTTGCTGTATTTTCAAGATTTTTCTCAATCGTTTTCGGAGGGATTAATCTGCAAGATGAAGCAAGGATTGCTGCGATGTTAGATTGGAATAAGTATTTAGTTGCAGTGATTGTGCTAACAATACTATTCGTGATTTTATGGAGAAGCAATCGGATTATGAAACTAAATAACAAAGCAATTGGATATTTTGCCGTTTTGGGAGTTTTTGCGTTACTAATTGTAATTGGAGTAGATAAATTAATTATGATAAAATAGAAAAACAACGGGGCACAACACGCGATATAAAACATTGGGGTTTAAGTGGTTGTGTAAACATCCTGCCACGCATCAAGTTCGGTGTAACTGGACAGGAAAGTAGCCCGCAATCCCCAACGATTTCATACCGCCAACCGTTAGGCTTTATACTTAAAGAATACATAATGAAACCAAAAGAATTGATTTTAAAATGGGTTGAATCGTTTAATCGCGGAAATGTAAACGAGATAATCCATTATTACCACGATGATGCAATTAACCATCAGGTAGCGAATGATCCGGTAATAGGGAAAGCCGCAATTGAAGAGATGTTCACCAAAGAGTTTGCGTCAGCCACCATGGTATGTATAATTGAGAATATATTTGAAGATGGAGAGTGGGCGATACTAGAGTGGAAAGATCCGCTTGGATTGAGAGGATGTGGTTTTTTTAGAGTTGTGGACGATAAAATCATATTCCAAAGAGGATATTGGGATAAGTTAAGTTTTTTGCGACAACATAAACTGCCAATACCGACAGAATAAGTACAAAGCCTAACACGCATTAAATCCCATTAAAACGGGATTTTACCGCGAGAACGTTACCGTGCATTTAAAAAGGATGAACAAATGAAAAGAATAATCTTCGTAATATTAATATTATTTCCATTTCTGACAGTTTATAGTATAAAACCTGACAGGAGATATCGTTTCTATCCTGAAAAATTAGGACTTATTTATAAAGAAATAAAGGTTGTTACACCAGACGGATTAAAAATAAAAACATGGTTTTATCCTGCCCAGGATTCATTAACACAAACGGAAAGAGAAAATGCTTGGAATAATCCACGAATTAAACCGTATCAAACTATTGATGAACAAAAACGACCAACCATAATTATTTGTAATGGAGATGCAAGCAATATGTCTTGGCAACAGTATTATATGGTAATGGCGTATACTGCTAAAGGATATAATGTTGCAACTTTTGATTGGCGAGGATTTGGAGAAAGCGACGAATGGGAAATGAATACAGATTACTTGGTTTATACCGAGCTGTTAATTGATTATAACTCTGTAATCGAAGAAATAATTAAACAACCGGAAGTTATTTCAAATCGCATTGCATTGATTGGTTGGTCAACAGGAGCTTATCTTTCAATGGCAGCCGCAAGTAAGAGACCAGAGGTGAAGTGTTTTGTAGGTCAAGCCTTAATGACTTCATTTAAAGAAGTTATCCCGACGCTAAGAAAAATAGAAAAATTTAAAGAAAAGATACTAATTGTACCGTCTGACTACCCTGAAGAATTAAATCCAATTGAGTTAGCACCAAAATTTGATAAGTCAACTTTTTTAATCGTTGGCGAAAAAGATGATAGAACACCAGTATGGATGAGTAAGAAAATTATCGAAAAAATGAAAGGTGATACAGAACTTTGGATAGTTCCTGAAGCAGTTCATGGGGGACCTGACGGACCTACAAAAAATTTCAACCTATATAATCAGAAAATATTGGAATTTATGGATAAGTATTTATAAAACAATGAAAAACGCACGGTAACACGCGGTATAAAAAATTGCCGTTTCAGTAGGTTATTCAAGGGTTGTAGCCCGCTTAAACTCTTGTGTAACTTGACAGAAAATCGTCCGCAATTGGCAATTTTTCATACCGCCATCCGTTACCGGCAACCCTATGACAACAGCACAGCAGAAGCATATTGACAAATTGCAGGACATAATATGAGACAACAATTACTGGACATAATAAACCAAACTATACTTTTCAAATATGAATTGCCTTATGCTGCTGCAAACATTCCTAAGACAATTTTCTCCACTCACAATGATAAATGTTATGAAGCACCGAACATAAGCAACCTATCAGAAATAATTTACAACGCCATCATTGAATACTCCTTTAATGAATTTGATATTGACGGAAGTAATTATGAAAATCTTCATGCAAGAGCTTTTCAGGAGAGAATAAGATTCAATGAAGATGATGCAGATGCAACACAACTTAAGTATGGTTTTTTTGGAGAAGTGATTCTGCATGTGATATTGAAAATCATGTTCGGTACTGAAACTATAATTTCAAAGGGTTACTTCTTTAGCCCAATTGAAAATTCAGAGTCCAAAGGGTTTGATGCTTACCACTTAATTGAAGCGAATGCCCAAATTGAATTGTGGTTTGGAGAGACCAAATTTCATCAAAACTATAGGCAAGCAATAGATGGCGTTCTTGGAAAAATCAAAACATCACTTTCAGATACTTACCTAAAAAGAAATCTTCTTGCAATCAGAAAGAACAAAGACAATCTCAATACTCATAACTCAACACTACAAGGCATGCTTGATACTTGGGAAGCAAACCCAAGCATCGTAATCATGGATGAATTGCAGAAACATAATATTTCACTGGTGTATCCAGTGATAATTTTGTATCAGCAAAATGCAAACGGATATGATGAAAATATTAAGTTGATTCCAAAATATATTGAAGAGAAATTTCAAGTTGAGAATTATGATTTAAGCATTCCGTATTCATTATTTTTTGTCTTGATTCCAATTGAAAATGTCAAAGCAGTTAAAACAGAAGTATTATCATGGATAAAATCAAAGAAGCAGCTTCTGTAATAGTAGGCATCAATCAGTTTCGCAACGGAGTAATTCAGGATTATGAGTTGATAAAAACTGTATGCAACTACTTTGACAAAATCAAAGATGAGGTGATTGAAGAACACGAACTTCGTTTTCTGAAATACATTGCAAACACAGTTGGCATTCCACAGTTTTTTGAATTGCTTGAAAAGTTTGACAACAACATAGAACTTGAAGAAATTGATCTTAATACTCTTTCAGCAATCATCTACGAAAGCACATTAAACCTTACGGAAAAGAATCAAGTTCATAAATACCAAAAGGAAATTTTAGACAAGTTCAATCCAGATACATTGAACAGATATTTTCTTTCAGCAAGCACTTCATTCGGTAAAACACATATCGTGTTTGACATCATTCGTAAAATGGAATATGAAAATATTGTTTTAATTTTTCCAACAGTTGCATTGCTTTCTGAAAATCTTGAACGGCTGACTGCAAATCAAAACTACCAGTATTTCTTGGACAATTATTCCATTCATACACTAAGCGAAGTGTCAGAGTCAGAACTTGGTGCAAAGAATTTATTTATCTACACACCCGAAAGATTTCTTTCTTTCATGGAGAAAAGAGAGAACGATGTGGCTTTTGATTTTGCATTCATTGATGAGGTTTACAAAATGGATAATGATTACATCATTGATGAAGAGGTAAGGGAGAACGAAAGAGATGTTGCATATCGCTTGGCAGTTTTTGAATCACTTAAACCAAATGTTGATGCTTTGTTGGCTGGACCATACATTGACTTTTCAAAATCAAATGAAGCAAACTATAACGGTTCATTTGACAGATTCCTTGCAGAGTTTCAAATTCAGTTACTGGATTACAACAACTATGAAATTGTAAACAAGTCATACAGCGATATTCAAAGCGGTAGAGGACATTCTATTGATGAAGAACTGACTTTAAGTTTTGATACGAGCGGTGCAAATAAAACCAAGCGACTAATTCAAACAGTCAATTCAATAATCTCTATTGAACAAAACACAATCGTTTATTGCTATTCAACAGCAAAGGTTGAATACTATGCGAAGAAAATTATTGCTTCTGAAATTTTAAATGACCATGACTATACACCCTATGCAGATTTCATTTCTCATATAACTGAAAACTTTAACAGTGAGTGGACTTTGATTGAAGCATTAAAAAAAGGAATAGGAATTCACCACGGTTTAATTCCCAAGTATCTTCAGAAAGAAATCGTTTCGCTTTTCAATAAGAATCAGTTGAAGGTTTTAATATCCACAACAACAATAACCGAAGGAGTAAATACTTCTGCAAAGAATTTAGTTGTTCTGCATAGCAAGAAAGGAGAAAAGGATTTGAAAAAGTTTGATGCAAAAAACATCGCTGGCAGAGCAGGAAGATTTATGCACCATTACAGCGGTAGAGTAATTTCATTAGACAGAAATTTCATATCAGCAATTAATTCAGCAGCAGAAGGAATCAAGCATAAGAACTACGATTTGGAAGCTCCAAAAGATGAAATTGATTTATTCTACACGAAGGAAGAATTTTTAAAACCAGCCGACAGGCAACGAGTGCAAAGTATAAATGCAATGCAAGCAGTAAGGGAAATGCCTGATTTTGTTTTTGCATTATACAAAGTAGTTAGTAGGAAACATAAAATTGAAATTTATGACCGTATTCAAGAACTCACTGATGAAAAATTAAGTTTAATCAAACTTTTAATCCGACAAATCAATTTCAGGTTAAGAATTGACCGTGATGGTTTTCAAGTTGTCTTAGGTATTCTTTATCCGATTATTTTGAATCAAAATCTTAAATTCTTTATTGAACAGCGTGACAGAAATGGAAGGTATTCCATACTTACACACTTGGTTCAGAATTATCTTGAAGAAGGTTTCATGGGTTCGGTGAGATACAAAATGGAAGAACGAGAAATGGGAGTTGACCAAGCAATCCGAGAAACTTCAAAGTTTGTTTATAACACTCTGAAATATCAGGTGGTGAAATATCTTGGTGTTTTCAATGTGATGTATAAACTTTCACAATCAAAAATAACACAACAACCTTTTGCGGACATTTCAGGCATTGACCGATTACTCACCAAACTTGAATACAACGCTTTGACACCATCAGGAAGAATTGCAAGTGATTATGGAGTTCCTTCTTCAATAGTTGACTATTATGAAAGCAGTGTCAACGCAGAAAATATCAGAGCACAATTTGACAGTTATGAAAAAAGTATATTTGAGAGAGTAGAAAAAATTGTGAGACGAAATGAATAATCTCTTAATTTGAAACATTAGAATTGCTAACAGACAGAAGGGCAGCCGGTAACAAGGGGTTAATAAAATGCAGGTATCCAGCGGATTAGGAAACGTTCTCGCTTTTTCGTAGCTTCGTAGCGGGGGACAATGAACCGTTTCAATCTCCTGCACTTTACCAACCCCCAACCGTTAGCAACAAGAAAAAAATTAAGCACTCTTGGTTGTGACGTACAATATTTATATATTTGTACGTAAATATACACACAATGGAAACGAAATTAACACTACGACTAAACAAACGAGTTATTGATAAGGCTAAGGATTATGCACATAATCATAATATTAGTCTCTCTAAGTTGGTTGAGTCCTATCTCGAATCAATAACTAAACAGAAAGCAATAGCTACAGAAATTTCACCTCTTGTAGAAAGCCTAAGCGGAGTTATTCAACTCGACGAAAATTTTAATTACAGAAAGGACTATTCAAGCCACTTGGCAGAAAAGTATAAATGAAAAAGCTTTTTATAGATACAAACATCATCATTGACCTTCTTGCTAAAAGGGACCCATTCTATGATGAAGCAGCAATGCTATTCACTCTGGCGGACAAACAAAAGATAGGCTTAAGCGTTTCAGCTCTTACTTTTGCTAATACAAACTACATTCTTTTACAATCAAAAAGGCCAGATGAAGCAAAGCTAATTCTACGAAAATTGAAGCTGATAGTACAAGTTTTATGTCTTGATGAGAAAATTGTAGGACTATCGCTTAACGACAATGACTTTAAGGATTATGAAGACGCCTTACAATACTACACTGCTTTAGAAAATGGAGTTGATGTCATTATCACGAGAAACCTGAAAGACTTTCAAAAAGCGAAGTTGCCAGTAATGACAGCAGCCCAATACTTGAAGACAATCAAATAACTGCCAGTTGCTAACAGAATGCAAGCGCTATTAAAACGAGCGCCTGCTCTCCTCCTGTATTTTATAAAATGGCCCGGTATGGACCAGAATAGCTATAATTCAAATGCACCATTTTATTTTGGTTCTTTCATGGCTCTTTTAGCTTCATTATATATTTATTATTTATACGGGGTAATTTTAAAATTTAAGATGATGACAAAAACTGATAATTTCGTATACAAAGGATTGCTTATTATAGCTTGGCTCATATTTGTCGGCTTATCTATTGAAGCAGGCGGATTAATAGTTAATTTCTTCTTCAGTCTGTTTAAGCCTGAATTGCTCCAAAACCTTTATCAAAAAATAGACTTAACTCAAATGTATAATGAGAGTGAATTGTCCTTCTTTTGCGCCTATGGCTTTATCCTCACAATTGCCATATTAAAGCCGTGCATGTTTTATATTGTGATCAGACTGATGCATAAACTTGATTTATCCAAACCATTCAGCTCTTTTGCAGCAAGACAAATCACATTGATAAGTTATTTTACTCTTTCAGTTGGACTTTTAAGTTTAATTGCAAAAAAGATAACAGATAACCTTAACCAATTCTGGGAGGATGGTCAGGCATTTATTTTGATGGGGGCTGTAATCTATATTATTGCGGTCATTTTCAAAAAAGGGGTGGATATCCAAAACGAAAACGATTTAACTGTTTAAGCTATGGCAATTGTAGTTAATTTAGACGTTGTTATGGCAAAGCGTAAAATATCGCTTAACGAACTTTCCGGTAAAGTTGGGTTGACATTATCAAATCTTTCCATACTTAAGACGGGAAAAGCAAAGGCAATTAGATTCAGCACTTTGGAGGCAATTTGTAGTGTCTTGAAGTGTCAACCCGGTGACATTTTAGAATACGTTGATGACTAAAAAACAACAGGTTGACTGTAACAAATGAGCAGAAATGATTAACAAACAGTTTTGATATGCATAATAGCGAGATTTTGCTCGCTCCATCTTTTCATTTCTACAATAAAAACTAATTTAATTTTGAAAATTTCCAGGCAATAATTAGTTATAACTTTGTAATAATGTTTTAATAATAAAAATATACAGTGATGACTTGTCGGGAAAAATCCAATCAGCTGCAAACTAATAATATGGAATATGGTTTGTACCAAGATTTGGCAAGTGCTCTTCCCTCCGGTGTTTACCGCCTTAGAGTTTATCAAGAGCTTTCTTTATTTGAAGATAAATGGCTTAGTTCAGAAGACTCTCCCTCCTGTATTGAATTTGCGAATGACAGGTTTTATGAAATACTTCATTTAGACAGATCTTCTTTTATAAACAATCCTGGTATTATAAGCCGGTTTATTTATGAAGAAGATAAAGCTCAATTTGCAAAAATTAATGTTGAATCAAATAAGTACAAAACTCCCTTTGAATGGGAGGGACGGTTCTTAATAGGTAACAACCTGATATGGACTCAATTTAAATCCATTCCAAGAGTACTGGAAAATGGGGATATTATATGGACCGGTACTTTGAATGACATTACCCAGCGTAAACAGATTGAAGAGGATATTAAACATAAAAATGCAGAACTTCAGAGATTAAGTGATGACAAGGATATTCTAATGTCCATTCTTGCGCATGATTTGATAACTCCTTTTAATTCAATGCTTGGTTTTTTAGATCTGTTATCTGAGAACTTACGTGAATATGATGTTCATACGCTTGAAAATTACATTTCAATTGTTAATAATTCTGCTAAAGGCGCATTTAATTTGTTAAATGACATCCTTTTGTGGACGCGATCTCAATCTGGTGCAATCCCTTTTGAACCAAAGATATTCAACTTAAAATCCAGTATTGAAGAGGTTACAGAATTTCTTAAGCCAAACGCAAATACTAAAAATATCACAATCAACATTGACGAATCAGATAAAACTGTCGTATTTGCCGATGTTGATATGCTAAATACAATTTTGCGCAATTTAATTTCTAATGCAATTAAATTCACAGATTTAGGTGGTATTGTAAATATTTCTTCTGAGCGAACAGAGTCAGATATTCTGGTTACAATTTCTGATAATGGAATTGGAATTGCTCCCAATATATTGCCAAGGCTTTTTGACACAACAAAACTCTATTCAACTCGCGGAACATCAAACGAAAAAGGAACCGGTTTTGGACTGATGCTTTGTAAAAAATTTGTAGAGGAACATGGTGGCGAAATATGGGCAGAGAGTGAATTGGGCAAAGGGAGTAAGTTTAAGTTCACTTTGCCGTTAAATGAATAATAAATATTGGGAAAGAGTGAATTCTAAATTTCGTTACCTTTACAACAAACACAGCAATATGGACAAAGGAGGGCAAATAGTTTATTTTTCACATGGAGGTGGCCCGTTACCTATATTAGGAGACCCGGGCCATAAAGAGATGGTCTCATTCATGAGAAGACTTCCAAATGAGATAGAAAAACCAAATGCAATAGTTGTCATAAGTGCACACTGGGAAGAGGAAGTTCCTACAGTAATAGAGAGTGAAAAACCGGCACTTCTGTTTGACTACTATGGATTCCCAAAGGAGTCATATGAAATTGACTATCAACTACCCGGGAATACAGAGCTGGTAAACATGATAAAACAGGTATTCAAAGATAGTGGAGCCCCACTTAAGGTTGATAATAAGCGCGGACTTGACCATGGAGTGTTTATCCCATTGCTTTTAATGTATCCTGAGGCAGATATACCTGTAACCCAAATATCACTGATAAAAGGATTAGACCCCTCAGAACATATACATCTTGGTAAGATGCTCAGAAGGTTAGCCGACGAAAATATTCTTATAATTGGCTCCGGATTCTCATTCCATAATATGAGAGCCTTTGACTGGAGCGGAGCAAACAATCCTGATGGGAATAATGATAATTTCCAGAACTGGCTTACAGATGTTTGCACAGGAGAGTACTCGGATTTTGAAAGAGAGGGCAAATTAATTAACTGGGAAAAGGCTACTGGTGCAAGATACTGCCATCCCAGAGAGGAGCACCTTCTTCCGCTCCATGTATGTTGCGGAGCGGCAAAAAGAGAGGGCGCAATCATCTTTGATAACTATATACTTGGTAAAAGGGCTATTGCAGTCAAATGGTAGGGTTTCCAGTCAAAACATGTTGTAAAGAATAAAACTAAACAAATAACAGATGTCAAACATTCTAAAAGCTACATTAATCGCGACATGCATTTTATTGTCACTAAATGTGTATCCTCAAAAAAAGGTCACATACGGAAAGAGCACATTTACTGTTTATAAACCGTTGCCGGATCTTGAACCTACACCTGTTTCCGGATTTGCACCGGATGTTCCCGGCTATACACGTAAAAGCAAAAACTACGGCCCCGGTACCTATTACGCCTATGCGCCCGGAAATGTTCCCAAAACCAGTTATAAGTGTATTCTTACAGAAATAAGAGACTGGATTGCCTACAGGCCGGAGGAGGTTAAAGAGTTTGCCGCAAAAAAAGGGTTGGAGCAAGTGAGTGAGAAGGAGATGAAAAAGCTCTTTAAGAATACAAGGCTTCCCAATAGCGGATTAATGTATAAATTGACAGAGGATTCGTGGATATGGTTTTATATCAAAGGGCTGCAAAATTGCGGGCCTAAACCATGGGGCTCAAATGAGGAGTATGTGCTGGGAGTATCATATATAGTTAAAGTCCCTCAGGAGACAGATGCGATTCTGGACAGGATGTATCGTTTCTGGAATGACGGTGTAAATTTTTCAGATTTTGCTGGGGTTAATCAGTCAAATTTCAAGACCAGACCTACTGCTCCAACTGATCAAAATCCAAACAATTTTGCAATAGGAGATGTACTTAACAGAGAGAAGGGTTTTTACAGGCTGTCATTTGAAGGAGGACCTCCTACTTACGTATGGCATAGCTATGCAAAGGTTGTTGAAAGTAATATGAAAAAACCTGATTTTGACGTCTCCGGAACAGCCGGATATGAAGATATATTTACTGCTTTTAATTACTCTCTGGATGCAGTAAAAGTTGGCCAGAATATCTACTTTAGTTACAGTGTGAACTCAAATTTCCTGCAAGACATTGTACCTGGAGTTACCTGGCAGAAAGAGATGGCCGGCCGCAAAGAGAGCGAGGCTCAAAGAAAAATAGAGATGCAGAAGCTGAGTAAACAGAATGCAACCGCCCTGGAAAAATATTACAAAGAGATTCTTTTTCCAAACGAATAATATGGCACAAGAGATTGAAAGAAAATTTCTGGTTAAGTCTGAGGACTATAAGAGAGAGGCCTATAGAGAGACTCGTATTATACAGGGCTACTTATCATCTGTTCCGGAGCGCACTGTTAGGGTAAGAGTTAAAGGGGAAAAAGGCTACATAACAGTAAAAGGTGTAGGAAGTGAAAGCGGTGCTTCCAGATTTGAATGGGAGATGGAGATTCCTGTCAAAGATGTAGAGGATCTGTTGAAAATTTGTGAACCCGGAGTTATTTATAAAACAAGATATGAAATAAAAGCCGTGGAGCACACTTTTGAAGTAGATGAATTCTATGGAGACAATAACGGTTTGGTTGTTGCTGAAATTGAACTTAAATCAGAGAGCGAGGTATTTGTTAAGCCGCACTGGCTGGGAGAAGAGGTAACTGGTGATGCCAGATATTACAACTCTATGCTGATGAAGAATCCCTATACTAAGTGGTAATAATGAAACCGAGTCCACTCCCTGAGGGTTAACATATGAATACTGCAAACGATAATATGCATGATATTCTCGATATGAACAACTATCGAGTGGAAAAACTTAAGAAGACTAAAAAAGAAATCAAGATACTATTTGATGATCAAAAACTTAAATAGTTTAGAAATCTAATATTCCCTATATTTACCGTAAAATCTCTTATATGACATTTCAGGAAATAATCAACCACAGACGCTCTGTCAGGCAATATAAAGATACTCCAATAGATGCAGAAAGAGTCAAACACTGTCTTGAGCTGGCTTCACTCTCCCCAAACAGCCCAAAAGAGAAGCAGCCAAAGAGAGTCAAAACTTGGGAACTTTATTATGGTAAAGTAATTCCGATTCTTTATTCGCGATTCTTTGGAATTCTGGGAATAATCAGGAAAATATTAGTATCAATTGTCGGCCTGTTCAGACCGAT
>WARP01000561.1_pt1 | contig 13920 bp, 11 predicted proteins | sample 4769151 | NCBI WGS metagenome assembly WARP01 (sample SAMN08893023, study PRJNA449175) | gut metagenome | isolation source: rumen sample fed with dry roughage | host: cow | place: India: Nagpur | collected 2016 | reverse complement strand
TCCGAATCAGAAATAGACATCCGGCTTCCTCTACCCCTCCGTGAACTGAGTATACCAGTAAATCGAGACCTGAGGGTGGTACAAGATGAAATTTGGTAGGCCTATGACGATCTTCTCGTATGAGGGCACATTGCAGCAAGGCCTTCCTACCTTTTCAGAATAGATGATTTAATTCGTTTGTGTAAGGTTGAGTTGTCCCAACGCCGAACATAGACAACTTTTCGCGTTCCATAACATCCATCCATGTCAGATTGGAGCTCTTCTGAATCAACCAGTCTGAGAGAATATAATCCTCACTGTTCACGAAGGTTCGGCTATTCTCTACTCAATAAGAAACAAAGAAAAAGTTGAAGAATACATCCAATAAGGCAAGACCAATCAGGTCATATCAGTACTGTGCATTGCTTTCATGCATTGAGGGGAGCAGCTAAGCTCCCCTCACCTATATTTTTGTTGCTATTGTTCGGTTATATCTCTGCTGTTGGCTAGCAGTTTACTTCTCCGCCAGCTGCTGCATCTCATCCCAGACACCATCGAGGCTATCGATGACTCTCTTATAAAGATTATACTTTTTCTCATACATTTCTTTGAAATCTGGATTCGGCATGACTCTTGCCGAAATTTTACACATTCTGCCAACAGCTTCATCAAGGGAAGGATAATCACCTACAGCTGCAGCTACTCCGATTGCACATCCTAATGCTCCTGTTTCATTCGCTTTAACAGTCTCAAAAGGAATCTGCATTACATCGGCAAACATCTGAGTCCACTGTCTGCTGTGAGCCGCCCCACCGGCAAGTCTGATGACTTTCACATCAGTTATCCTGCTCTTAAGCAATCTCTCGGTATGCATTTTATGACAGAAGCAAATACCTTCAAACACACTGCGGAGAAGATGCTTGCGGGAGTGGTTCATAGTAATGCCGATGAATGACCCTTTTGCATTCGGATGCACATTGCTGGCCATTAGAAAAGGAAGAAAAACAGGGACAAATTCATCGGGGCCAATCTCATCAATCCAACTGTCGAGTTCCTTATAAATGTTACCACCCCGGGCTGCCAAATCCCTTCTGAGCTCCGGCAGCAACTGGTTGATGTACCAGGCATTGTTGCCGGCGGAGGTAGGACTCGACTCCTCTATGAGGAAATACTCAGGCAGTGCGAACAGCGAGTTCATTGCAACAGAGCCATCCAGTACCGGCTCCTTCCTGATATACTCATTGATCGACCAGGTCCCTGCGATCATACACAGGTTGTCCTCATTAGTGATACCGGTACCTAAAGCACAGGCATCGATGTCGAACATGCCGCCGATTACCGGAGTTCCTGCATTGAGGCCGCACTTTTCAGCAGCCTGTTCGGTCACATAGCCTGCAATCTCGGTTGCTGTACACAACGGGGGCAAAGCATCATGTACCTCGCTGATTCCGAACAGCTTCAAGAGCTCATCATCATAGGTACGAGTGTGCAGGTTGAGGAAGTTTGCACCTGAATAGTCGGTATACTCCGCCTTTGCCTCACCGGTAAGCCTGAATCTCACATAGTCCTTGCACTCAAACACATACTTGATATTCGTATAAGACTCGGGTTCGTTATCCTTCAGCCAAGCCAACAAAGCAACCGGCTGGCAGGCCATGATATGTTGGCAGGAGAGCGCAAAAACCTTCTGCTCTGTACCATCCTGAGCCCATTTCTTTGGGTATTCATATGCGCGGTTGTCGGTGGAAATGATACCGTAGCGAACAGGACGGTCATCCTTTCCCCATAGATATAGACCCTTCCCATGACCGCAGATTCCTACGCCGGCAACATCGTCGGCCGAGATGCCAGTCTCCTCAAGGACCCCCTTGATTACTGAACAGTTGGCTTCCCACATCTCTTCCATGTCGCGCTCTGTGTACCCTGGACGGACGGCAATCATGGCAGTGGCTTTACTGCAAATACCAACCTCATTTCCCTCAGCATCAAACAGCGCTGCTTTTGTCGTAGTTCCACCATTATCAAGCCCGAGATAGTACTTCATAGTTGACTCCTTCCATTCAGAGTAGCATTATTGCCGGCAAGCATTTCTATTCCCTTTTTGAATTGTTCTTCCATCCACAAGCGAGAACGTAAAACCTCGGATTCGGAGAATGTAACATCTTCGTACCACATCTCCATCATATAAGGTCCGGTATAATTTAGTCTTTCAAGTTGTGCAAAACGCTTGGAGAAATCAACGCAACCTGAGCCGAACGGAACGCACTTGAATTTGCCCGGGAAGGACTCAGTGACAGAAAGCGTATCCTTGAGGTGAACCCCAACGATGCTCGATATTCCTCGCTCCAATTCAAAATCAACATCGTTCTCCGGCCATGCCGAAAGATTTCCGATATCGGGGTACACCTTATACCATGGTGAATTAATCATCGCCTCATAGGCCATGTGCTTTGAGATGGAGTTAAGAAAAGGAGTATCCATTATTTCCATCGCAAGCATCACCTGCTTCTGCTCAGCCACCTTGGCAGCCCAGGCCATCGCCTGACGGAAATACATAATGGACTGTGGTGTAGAAGGTTCATAGTATACGTCATAGCCGGCAAGCTGGATAACTCTGACCCCTGCATGGTTGCAAAAATCAACTGCTTTCAGCAAAAGCTCATGAGCCTTTTCCCGCACTGCAGGATCTTTGGAACCGAAGGGGAACCTTCGGTGAACAGAGAGACACATCGACTGGCAGGTCATACCCGATGCCAGAGCAGCATGCCTGAACTCTTCAATTTGTTCCAGACTCCAGTCAAGCCGTGTCAGCCTCTCATCGGTTTCATCGATGCTTATTTCGAGGAAATCAAAACCAAGCTGTTTTGCTTTTGCAAATCTCTCGTGCCAGTTGAATTTTGGATCCAGCGCTTTTTCATACAACCCCAACAGATGATTACCTAACACTGATCACTCCTATACTTAAATTCTCGGGGGACGCACAGAGGTTGTCGACGAACACATGGTAGAGTACCAAGAACACATCAGTATAGAGCGATGTCGACCTGTGTGGTACACCCCCCACCCTATCATCAGTAAAGCCACAGGCAGCCAAACAGCATGCCTGTGACATGTAATATTACCATACAACAAATGCTGGGCACCTGCATATGCGAAATTATTTGTCTCTCACCAACTCCAGTACGATAGCGACTATATTCCAAATCGAACTCAGAATCTGCCAGACAAGAAACAGTATTAAGGCAATCGATACGATTGTTGCAAGCATAATCATGTGCAATACCCCCCTTACGCCTTTTCTCTAATCCGTTCGCCTGTTTCGATGTCGAACAGGTGAGTCTTTTCTCCCCGGACCTCAAGCTTGACTACATCATCCCGTCGATACCGTCTCTCATCCTCGGTGATTAGCATAAGCAACATATCACCAACATGGATGCCGATACGCCGCTCATCACCCAGGTTCTCGAACGTCGCAATATGCTCAGGTGTCCCCGCAGAGTCCTCGCCGCCGATTAAAACATCCATCGGACGAACGCCAACCTTACAGCGGAAACCATCCTGGATAACATCATAGTATCGCCTTGGAACAGTAATTTGAAGATTGCTATTCTCAAATGTGAAGAAGTAGACTCCTTCCTTCTTGATGATTTTCGTCTCAAGAATATTCATCGGTGGTTCACCAATAAAGGATGCAACGAACTCGTTCGCAGGATCATCATATACCTCATTCGGGGTACCGAACTGCTGAAGGACACCGAAATTGATGATGGCAATCCTGTCGGCAAGGGACATTGCTTCCAACTGGTCATGCGTTACATAGATTGTGGTGCATTTGATTTTGTTTATCAGGCGCTTAATCTCAATACGCATGGCCTGGCGGGCTTTGCCGTCAAGGTGTGAAAGCGGCTCATCCATCAAAAGAATTTCCGGCTCCCTAATGATTGCACGAGCAATGTTCACACGCTGTTTCTGTCCACCAGAAAGTTTGACAGGCATCTTTTCCAGAAGGTCCTCAATCTGCATCAGTGGTGCAATTTCTCGGACTCTTCTATCAATCTCAGCACTATCAACCCCTTTAGCCCTAAGATTAAACGCAACGTTCCCGTACACATTAAGAGGAGGATACATTGCATAATCCTCGAAGGCCAGACCTATCTTTCGATCCTTTGGGTGAAGGTCGTTGATAAGACAATCATCAATATAGATATTCCCTTTCGTAATGTCTTCAAGACCGGCAATCATACGGAGCGTCGTTGTTTTCCCGCATCCGGAAGGCCCAAGTAAAGCAACGAACTCTCCCTGCTCACATTTAAGGTTCAAATCATTTACGGCATAATCATTAACGGTTTTCTTCTTTTTACCGGAATTGTCATATCGTTTGAATAAATGTTCTAGAGTCAGACCAGCCATTATCGAACCTCCTGTATTGTTGCTAAAGCCTTCACGGCCTCTTCATCATATCTGACAATGTAATTCTTCGATTCACAGTCAAATACAATGGACTTCCCGATTTCAGGATGGATGTAGATATCGCTGTCTATTTGGACCCTCAAGCCGTTCGGAGCAATCATGCGAAGCTGATAGTCACCGCAATCGGCAATAATTACCGATTTGTTCCCGATACTCTCATAGCTGTACACTGTTGCCTTAAAGTAACCCTCAATCTTCTCGAAGCTGTATTGGATGTTCTGGGGGCGGATTCCGATATCGACACAGCGAAGAGCAAGCTCATCGATCTTTACCATAACCTTGTCATCCACAGGCATTTCCATACTGATTTTCTTACCGAGTACTTCAAAGCAGAGGTTGTATTTGTTTCCCTCAACTTTAATCGTGGAAGGGATGATATTGATCTGAGGTTCACCCATTAAAGAGGCAACAAACTCATTAATCGGCATATAGTATATTTCATCACCGGATCCAATCTGAATGATCTTACCCTTATTGATGATGGCAATCCTGTCGCCCAATGCCATGGCTTCCATAAAATCATGTGTAACATAAATACAAGTTGAACCAAGGTTGGCCTGCATTTCCTTCAGCTCTGTACGCATGGAGTTTCTGAGTTTTGCGTCCAAGTGAGCAAGTGGCTCATCCATGAGAAATACATTAGGGTCGCGGACTAGTGCCCGTCCCATTGCCACACGCTGCTTCTGGCCGTTGGACAACTGGCTCGGCAACCGCTCGAGCAAATTCTCCATCTTCATCATCTTCGCAGCGGCATACACTTTTTCCTTGATGGTATTCTCATCGGTTTTGTAGAGCTTGCTTCTAAGGGGAGATGCCATATTGTCATATACGGTCATGTTGGGGTAAAGCGCATAGTTCTCAAACACCATTGCAACATTCCGGCGGGCCGGATCGACCAGATTCATCAATTGGTCATTAAATGATATGGTCCCTTCATCTGGAATCAAGATACCAGCAACACAATTCAGAATGGTTGTCTTTCCTGCACCAGCCGGCCCGAATAATACAAAGAACTCATTATTATGAATCTCGAATGAAATACCGTCGAGTGCGCATACCTTTCCAAACGTTTTCTTAACATTTTCAAACTTAATTCTTGCCATATCAAACCTTATCCTTTAACCGCACCGAAACTCAGTCCGCGTACAAGATGCTTCTGAATAAACAGTGCAAATACGATAGCAGGAAGTGCTGAGACTGTTGCCGCAACTGCAAGGTTCCCGTAACGGGCAGTGTCAGTACCAAGATATTTGGTGATTGCTACAGTGACAGGATACACTTTGCTACTGGCGAGAATTAGGGGGAATGTAAACGAGTTCCATGCAAAAATGAATGCCAGCAATGCAGAGGAGACAAGGCCCGGTTTGATAAGAGGAATAAGCATCTTGAAGAAAATTTGATACCACGGATAGCCATCTACTTGTGCAGCATATTCGATCTCAACGGAAATATCCTCGAAGTATCCTCTTACTACCCAAATCAATAGAGGAAGCGAAATGAGCTGATAAACCCAAATCAAACCTATATAGCTGTCATAGAGGCCCATCTTCTGATAAAGCATGAAGAGAGGAAGAACCACAAGAATTTCCGGTGCGAATTTAAAAGAAAGAATCTGGAAAGCAAGCTCCTCCTTCCTAGGGAAGTTGTATCTTGCAAGTGCATACGCTGCAGGAACACCAACGACCACAGAGACGAGAACGGCACCTCCGGAAACTATGAGGCTGTCTGTGATGTATCTTACATAGTCTGAACGCAACAATACTTCCTTATAGTTAGACAATGTCGGATTGAAGATGAAGGTCGTGGTGAAAACCTCCGTATCGGCCTTAAAAGAAATCATGACCATCCAAAGCAACGGAAACAGAGCAAAAATTGCATAGATTATCAGCAGAATATTCATTAGTGCGGTTAGTGCACCTTTATTGCCTTTATTCATAATACCACCTTCCTCACTCTTCCAGACCAGAGGCCTGCCTTTGTGCAAAGCGCTGGCGCTTTACAATAAACTTAGCCATCACATTAATAATAAGCCAAAGAACCAAAATGAATGAGATTGCAGATCCAAATTTCTGGAACTTGAATCCTTTCTGATACGAAGTCAACGAAAGCGACATGAGCGTATCGCCGGGACCGCCTTTCGTAAGTGCGAATATAACCGCATATTCCTGAAGTGCAGCCATCAATCTGAACAAGAGTGCGATGTAGAGACTCGGTTTCAGCATCGGTAGGGTCAGGTTCTTGAAATTGAACCATGCACTTCCTCCGTCAATCTTGGCTGATTCGAACGGTGACTTAGGAAGGGATTGAAGTCCCGCAAGTACCAGAAGAATGACGAATGATGTGTTGATCCATACATCGATCATCACTACAGTCATGAGCGCAGTCCCAGGGGCGGACGCCCAAGGGAAATTATAGACACCGAATATATTAAACAGTTTTTCTACAATACCTACTGAACTGTTCAGCATGAGCTGCCAAACAATCGTTGCAGTAACAGGAGCAACCATGAGTGGGAATACAAGCAAAACACGCAATATTTTCGAAAGCCAATTGTTCAGACTATTGAGAAGGAGAGCGATTCCCAGACCAAGGAGGATCTCTATCGCAGTTGAGAAGAATCCGTATAAAAGTGACACTGTGAGAGCGTTCCAGAATTCCCTGGAAGTCAACATGTTGACCCAGTTATCAAGACCAACGAACCTATGCGTAGGAAATTGGAATGAATAATTCGTAAATGAATACCAGATTGCCATTACAAATGGAACCATAATGCCGATTGTAATGATCAGTGACGGGGCAACAATAAGATACGGCCTAACACGTACCTTGAAAGGGGCTTTGTTCAAATCAGCTTTCTTGATGCCCAAGTTATCTTTTCCCATAACAGCACCTCTTGCAACAAACATAAAAGCACGGAGTATGGATTGGCCTATGCTCCGTGCTTATTAGCAGACTAACTACCTAGGTTACTCAACTTTAAGATCAGCAACGATAGAATCCATCGTCTTCTTCAACTGATCCATTGCAACCTGGACAGACGGGTACTTGTTGGTGGTAACCAGCTCTTGCAGAACCTTTGCCCATTCAGTGGTGGTTTCAACGAAATACGGCTGTGCGGTGAAGAAGATGCTTGCATTCTTGGATACTGTGCTGAATGCCTCATAGTAACCTTCTGCATCAGCAACAGAATTTCTGTAGGCCTGGCTGGTCAAAACAGACGTGCGCGGAGTATCGGTACAAGCACCTTCCGTACCGGACCAGAGCATGAACTCAGGGCTGGTGAAATGCTGCATGAAGTACCAAGCCGGTCCCTTCTTCTTTGAAGCAGAATTCATAGCCATGGACCATACCCAAAGGTTGGATTTCATGTCAGCTTCGGTCTTGCCAGCAGATACCGGATAAGGAACCATACCGAATGCAAGGTTGCCAGCTTGAGCAGAAGCACCCTTCACGTTCTGAGTGTATCCACCTCTGTCAGCATCCCACATCATTGCTGCCTTACCAGCACCAAGGTCAGCGCCGCACAACTCCCAACCATAGCTTGCCCACTGAGGGGCACCACCATTCTTTACCAGGTCAACCCAGTACTCGGTCATGGCGACAGCTTCAGGAGAGTTTACACGGCTCACGAGCTTTCCATTGACAACTTCAAAATCCTTTGCACCCCATGTCGAATAGAGGGACATGTATGCGGGGTGGATGGTACCCCAGTCAGGAAGACCGCGAACTGCGAGACCATAGGTTCCGCTTCCGCCAAATCCCTTCAGAGCCTTCGCAACACTCAGAAGCTCTTCAGCAGTCTTCGGAGGTTTCAAACCCTTATCAGCAAGGACTTTCTTGTTGTAGGTGAGAATGTTAACTTCCCAACCCATCGGAAGTGCCCACTGAGAACCCTTTCCAACCGGGTGACCGGGCTTGAGGTCCCACTTCAAAGCATCGATTACACCAGGAATGAAGTCGGCATAGTTCCAGCTCTTATCGGTGAGCGATGCATTGCTGATGTAGTTTTCCAGCGGCTCTACGTTACCAGCGGTTGCATATCCCCAAGACTGATAAGCACCAGTCATGAAGACATCAATCGAACCAGAGCGGCTTGCAAGTTCTACATTCAGCTTCTCGAAGTAGTTACCTTCGGGCATGCTTGAATAGTTTACCTTGATACCGGTCTTATCAGTGAAATCCTTCAGCTTTGCTTCAACAGCACTTGCATAGGTGTGATCACTGAAGAGAACGGTAATCTCACTTCCGGCATACCGTTTCCAATCGAAATCGCCCGTCACCGATGTTGCATCAAGCGCGGTGCTTGCTGCATCCTTGGATCCCTGTGCAAATGCGCTTGTCATAAGGACCGCAAGAATCATGAAAACCACTAAAAACTTTTTCATCCTTTTTCCTCCTTAATACTATATCCTTCTTATGAAAGATAAAAACCACAAACATTCGTTATAGAAATCAAAACCCTGACAGGTTAATCGAACTTGATGACCACCTTCAAATCGCCTTCGGCCCCACCGGCAAGCTTGAAACCCCTCTCCCAATCCTCCAGAGAGATTGTCGTTGTGACTATGCCATCGGTTTTCAAGTTACCCTTACTCATATTCTCAATCACAAACGGATAAGCATACGGGCTCAAGTGCGCTCCCCTGATATCAAGTTCCTTTCTATCGCCGATTATCGACCAGTCAACGGTTGTTTCCTTAGAAAAGACTGAGAATTCTACAAAAGTACCAAGCTTCCTGATGATGGTGAGGCCCTGAATCACGCTTGCCGGGTTTCCAGTTGCTTCGATGTAGATGTCACAACCATATCCTTCGGTAAGAGCCTTGATTTCCTTGTCGATATCGCACTTGCCGGGATTCAGGATCAGGTCGGCACCAAACTCCTTGGCCTTTGCCAAGCGGTTATCCTGCATGTCGAGAACGATCAGCAACTTAGGATTCTTCATACGCGCATAGGTAACCATGCCGAGTCCGAGCGTGCCGGCACCGGAGATGACGACCACATCCTCGTTGGAGATCTCTGCTCTATCGACAGCATGCTTGGAGCAACCATAGGGCTCAATGAGCACAGCCTGTTCCATTGGCATATCGGCGGGAATCTTGGAAACAACAGCATTCTTCGGGTAGCGCACATACTCGGCCATACCACCATTTGTATAGTGCATGAAGCCAAACATATCGTGAGGCTGGCACATCCAATAATGACCAGTCTTGCAGAAACGGCACTTGCCGCACGGAACAATCTGGTCGGCTGCAACACGATCACCGAGCTGGAAGTCCGTTACATTCTCGCCAATCTGCACAACGGTTCCGAAGAACTCATGCCCGGGTATGAAAGGCGGCTTCACCCATGAAGGCTGAATGTCATCACCCCAGAACATGGCTGCACCATGGCTGCACTTAAGATCACCGGCACAAATACCGCATGCTTCTGTCTTAATAATTATATCATCAGCCCCGCACTCAGGTGTCGGGTACTCCGGTTCAAAACGATAGTCATCCTTGCTGTAAGCTACTAATGCCCTCATCGTCTTTGGGATAGTTCCTTTTACTGCCATAACAGGTACTCCTCTAATATCACTTATAGAAAGTCATTTTATATATGTCATGATATGTCAATAAAATTGACTTGTCAAACACATTCTTTTAATAATTACCTCATTTTTTTCACAAAATCAGTGATTATATTTGAAACATGGCTCTATGTAACGTAAGATATTGACTTTAAAAATATGTGTTATATTATATATCTTTATAAAAGCAACCTATGGGAAAACAACAATGAATCTATCGTCCGCAAAATTGAAGCAATCAAACCGAAGAAAAGTGTTTCTTGAAATATATGAGCAAAAGGCACTATCGAAAAACGCAATCCTTGCAGACTTGAAACTAAGCATTCCAACTATTACTCAGAACCTAAAGGAACTTGAGAATGAAGGATTGATCATTCAAGAAGGGTATTTCAAATCCACTGGAGGAAGACCTGCAACAATATACAAGTGCAATGAGAGAGCTTGTGTTGCCATTGGAATGGACCTTCAACCAAACAGCATTGAGATAGCATCTATAGATATGTATGGCAGAATCATCGAAAAGGATTCACTGAGCATTACTTTCATCAATTCAGATTCATACTTTAAAACCCTCGGCCGCTTTGTCAATGAATTTATTCACAGAAGCGGAAAGCACAGTTCAACGGTCTTAGGGATAGGTATTGCCGTCCCAGGTATTATTGCATCTGATGAAAACCATATGCTGTATTCACAAGTTCTTAAAACATCCGATTTCACTCTTTCAGATCTGTCTAAATACATAGAAGTTTCTCGTTGCCATTTTTATCACAATGCGGAATCCGGTGCTTTTGCAGAAATCTGGCATGGCAAGATCGACGGTTCTGCTTTAATGCTTTTCTTGGACAACTGTCTGTGCAATGCATTGATATTGAATGGAAAAGTATATCAAGGAATACTGAGCAGCGGTACTATTGAGCATATGGTTCTCCATCCAGGCGGAGAAACCTGCTACTGTGGAAAGCAGGGATGCGTTGATGCTTATTGTTCCGCATCAGGACTCAGCAGAATGATGAAACAGGACAATCTGGATGAATTCTTCATTGATTTAAGAAACGGAGATAGTGAAGCTGGAAGGATATGGAGTAAGTATCTTGAAGAACTGGCTTTAGCCATCGATAACTGTAGGATGATCATTGCCAGTGATGTGATACTGTCCGGTATGCTCCAGAAATATTTGACAAGTGAAGATTTCGAGATACTTAAATCGCTCTCCATGAGTAAAACAACATTTAAAAATGCTGATTTCAACATAACCAATGGAGTCTGTGGACGCAATGCAATAGTCATTGGAGCAGCAATACCACTGATGAAGGAATTCTTGCACAGCTGCAAGCTTCCATAGCAATCATCATCCATCAAGTATCCGAGCTGACTGAAAATCCAAGACTCTTCCATCGAGCCGTAAAAGTTATAAACTTGTTGAGTAATGTTAGCAGGGCAATCGCTTAAAAAGGAATTTCTATAAGGATTGACAAATGAGGCCAAGCATTGGTCTCGTTTTGGTGAATTTTCTTTTTCATCTCGATACATTTTCAGGAATTCACGAATATCAACAATGCATAAAATCCCAGAGGTCCATGATCGGCCAGGGCAGAACCGGATCTTCTCGTTCGCTGTCAATTAAGGCCATCCGGGAAGTTTACGTGCTGACTGATTTTCTGAAACCTTTACGGAAGGATTCAAAAAACCATCTTCCCACATGATTGATAGGTATGCCGGTAATGGATCTGCCTTTCTTTTTGGGAGCTTTTCGCCATCTTTGGGTTATCTTCAGGCTTGGCAAGATGCATCACGAGCTTCCTCAACAGGGAGAAGGCATTTTCGATTCAGTTGCATGTACCACGTATTTGCTCTTGGAGTTGACAATACAAGAGAATGGTACTATAGGGAACAATGTACAATATTCCAACGCTGCCCTACAGGGAGACCTTGCATGAAAACACATATGGCCGTATTGCTTGTCCTGTTGATCGCCTTGTTACCAGGATGCACCACAAAGACAACGGAAAAAGGGGGTGTCAGCGTCCCTGTCGTGAAGGAAGAACGTGTCGACTTCAGTGGCTACTGGGAAGGTTCCTTGGTCATCGGTGTGGAACAATCACTTGCAATGGGCTTCACCATAAACTCCAACGGCGAGGGAACCTATGAAGCCCTGTTGCAGATTCCGTCCCAAGGCCTGAGGAATTTCAAGATCTCGTCGATCCAACAGGAACACAACCAGCTTGTCATTGACATGGAGCAGTTGCAAGCCACATTCACGGGAACCTACGATGCCGGGACCCAACAAATAGCAGGGACTTTTGTCCAGATGGGGCAATCGCTCCCCCTGGTTCTTGCCAAGGGAGAAGTCAAGGAGAACACACGACCGCAAGACCCCGTCAAACCGTATCCTTACATAGCCGAAGATATCTATTTCCAACAAGAACCGGAGGGCTTCAAGCTTGCAGGAACCATTACACGACCACAAGGGGACGGCCCGTACCCCGCTGTAGTGTTGGTTACCGGATCAGGATCCCAAAATCGGGACGAAGAGCTGCTTGGTCATAGGCCGTTCCTAGTGCTGGCAGATGCGCTGACACGTTCCGGGATTGTGGTCTTGCGCTATGATGACCGTGGCTTCGCCGAGTCAGAAGGCGATGCGAGTGCCGCCACATCGTTGGATTTCGCTGACGATGCCGAATCAGCCGTACACTACCTCAAGTCCTTGCCGTATGTCGATGCAGGAAATATTGGAGTCCTCGGACATAGCGAGGGTGCCATCATCGCACCGATTGTCGCCCAAAGGAACCGTGACCTGGCATTTATCGTACTTATGGCCGGTCCCGGTGTTGATGGAGTGGCCGTACTCGAGGACCAAACAGCGGCCATTCTTAGGGCTCAGCAGGCTCCCGAGCCGTATATCGACCAGATAGTACAGACAAACCTGACCATCTATGCAACGATCCTTGATGAGGGGAGGACAATCGAGGAACGCAAGGAAGCTGTACTGCAGACACTCCTGGCGATGGGATTGCCCGAAGACCAGGCAAAGGCCCAGGTATCTGCACTATTCTCCCCCTGGTATATGACGTTCCTCGCTCTTGACCCTTCCGATTACCTGAAAGACCTGGCATTGCCCGTCATGGTCCTCAATGGAGCGAAAGACACGCAGGTTTCCGCGGCACTGCATGTACCGGCCATCGAAAAGGCATTGCTTGCCGGAGGGAACACCCGCATTACGATCAAGGTATACGAAGGGCTCAACCATCTGTTCCAACCGGCACAAACCGGCGCTCCAGAGGAATATGGGAATATTGATATAACAATCGACCCGCAGGTCCTGGAGGATGTCTCAAATTGGATTGTCAGCGGAAGGTTCCAACTATAACGAACAGATTCCAGCAGCAATGCCAATGACTTTTCAATGTGAAATCCCGGTAACCAGCCGTAAAATCCGTCAACCTGATGATTGATTTTACGGCTATTTACTGTATGCATGCATATGCACAGCCAAGCCTTCATTTGTTAAGATAAGTCTGACAAAAAAAAGGAATGAAACAACTCCTATCTATACTAGACCCTCATCATCGCTCAAAGAGGCCTGGTTGCCGTCAGTAGCAACAATTTTCCTGAAGAAATCGCTGGTTTCCTTAAGAAGCAGAACCTCAGCTGGCTTTTCTGACTGGTTTTTTGATTCCTACGATGTCCTTGCTGTCATCGGAAGAAAACGTACCTTTTTCATAAGATAGCAAACCTTATTTCTTGTTTCCTGAGATTTGGTTGGAAAGAGGAAAATATCATACCAAACTCAAGAGAATAGCTCATGTACTTCTGACATAGCCGGCCTTAGCATTTAATTACCAGATGCGGCGTTGCCGCTGAATAACTATCTCCCATGTTTTTTGTGATTCCCTAAAAGG
>WARP01003024.1_pt1 | contig 14027 bp, 9 predicted proteins | sample 4769151 | NCBI WGS metagenome assembly WARP01 (sample SAMN08893023, study PRJNA449175) | gut metagenome | isolation source: rumen sample fed with dry roughage | host: cow | place: India: Nagpur | collected 2016 | reverse complement strand
AAAAGCTTACCGAAGGAAAATGGATGGTTAATTCTATTGAAGGCTTTAATTCCAAAGGAGATGAAGTGTTTTTCTATGCTACAAAAGACTCTCCACTTGATAGAAATTTCTATGGTGTAAATATTAAATCTGGAAAGATTAAAAGATATTCAATCGATAATGGTACTCATACAATAGCATTTAATTCTAAGGGGAATTTATTTATTGACTCCTATTCAAATTACACAAATACGCCTTTTGCATCCGTTCTATTAGATTCTAAAGGCAAAAAATTGTATTCAATATTCAATAGCGAAGACCCATTAAAGAATATTGATATGCCAAAAATTGAAGTTGGAACAATTAAATCAAAGGATAATACTGATTTATATTATAGAATGTATAAGCCTCATAATTTCGATCCAAACCACAAATACCCTGTTTTGGTTTATGTTTATGGAGGTCCACATGCACAATTAATAACTAATAGCTGGTTAGCAGGAGGTAATAATTTCTTTTTATTCTTAGCTCAACAAGGTTTTATTGTTTGGACTCTTGATTCCAGAGGGAGTGCTAATAGAGGGTTTGAATTTGAATCTTCAATATGGCATAATCTTGGAGTAATTGAGGTTAGCGACCAAATGGATGGAGTTGAATACTTAAAAAAACTTCCTTATGTAGATGCAAACAGAATTGGTGTAGATGGTTGGAGCTATGGTGGTTTTATGACTATTTCATTGAAATTGAAAAATCCAGGAGTATTTAAAACTGCAACTGCAGGAGGTCCTGTTATTGATTGGAAATGGTATGAGATTATGTATGGAGAAAGGTATATGGGAAATCCTGAAAATAATCTAAAGGGGTATAAAGAGGCAAGCTTATTAAACCATGTAGATAAACTTGAGGGCAAATTAATGATAATCCAAGGAGCACAAGATAATGTTGTTGTACCTCAACACGCAATTGAGTTTATTAATAAATGTATTAAAAACCAAAAACAAGTTGACTTCTTCCTTTATCCAGACCATGAACATAATGTTAGAGGAAAGGATAGAATTCATTTATACAGAAAAATTTACCAATATCACAAAGAGAATTTATAAAAGAAAATAATTATGTTTACAGGAATTATAGAAAATACATCGAAAGTAGTAAAGATAGAACAAGAAAATACAAACTACCATTTTACACTTCAAAATCCTCTTGCAAAGGAATTGAAAATAGATCAAAGTTTTGCACATGACGGATGCTGTTTAACTATTGTAAATATTGATAAGGAAAGGGAAGAATACGTAGTAACTGCAATGAAGGAAACCATGGATAAAACAAATCTATCATCATGGGAAGTTGGCTCAGAGATAAATGTAGAGCGTTCTATGAAGATGGATGGGAGGTTTGATGGTCATATTGTTCAAGGACATGTGGATCAAACAGCAACATGTGTTAAGGTTGTCGATGAAAACGGTTCATGGAGATATTTCTTTGAATATAACAATACTAAAAACAATTTTACAGTTCCAAAAGGCTCAATATCTGTCAATGGAGTTAGCTTAACAGTAGTTGATTCTCAACCTGGATTATTCTCAGTTTCAATTATCCCTTACACTTACCAATTGACCAATTTCCATAATTTCAAACCAGGTACAATTGTAAATATAGAATTTGATGTATTTGGGAAATATGTTCAAACCTTATTGGAACAGTATTTTGAAGCAAAGAAATAGATGATAGAAACAAGACAAGACCCCGATAGAGCTGTGATGGTTGGGATTTCAACCTATGAATCCCCTATTGAAAAAACTCACGAATATCTTGATGAATTAGCTTTTTTAATCGAGACCTCTGGAGGTGTTGCGGAAAAAAGATTTGTTCAAAGACTTCAATTTAAAGACCCTCGAACCTACATTGGGAGCGGGAAGCTTGAGGAGGTTAGGGAGTATCTCGAAGCCTCAGGAATTGAATTTGTAGTATTTGACGATGAGTTAAGCCCTGCTCAAACAAGGAATATAGAAAATGTTCTAAAGTGTAATGTTATGGATAGGACGGCTCTTATTTTGAATATCTTTGCTCAACGTGCTCGAACATCACATGCAAGAACTCAGGTCGAACTTGCACAATATCAATATCTACTCCCAAGATTAAAAAGAATGTGGACCCACTTAGATAGACAAAGAGGTGGAGGAGGATTGAATATGAGAGGTCCTGGGGAAACACAGATAGAAACGGATAGGAGAATTGTGCTTGATAAAATTTCTTTACTAAAAGAGAAGCTAAAGGAAATTGACAAGCAAAAAATTGTTCAAAGAAAAAATAGAGATAGTTTGATTAGGGTTGCCCTTGTTGGATATACCAATGTTGGGAAATCTACAATAATGAATCTATTAGCTAAGAGTGAAGTTTTTGCTGAGAATAAACTTTTTGCAACCTTGGATACTACTGTTAGAAAGGTAGTAATTGAAAATCTTCCTTTCCTGCTTACCGATACAGTTGGATTTATTCGCAAACTCCCTCATGGACTTGTAGAATCTTTTAAATCAACCCTTGACGAAGTTAGAGAAGCTGATGTATTAATACATGTGGTAGATATCTCTCATTCAGGATTTGAAGAACAGATAGAGGTAGTTAATCAGACTCTACATGAGATTAAGGCTCATGACAAACCAATAATAATGGTATTTAATAAGATTGATGCCTATACTTATATTAAGAAAGATGAAGACGATATAACTCCAATACTTAGAGAGAATTGGAGCTTAGAGGATCTAAAAGCTACATGGCATGCAAAAGGGAAATATCCTTCATTCTTTATTTCAGCAAAGGAGAAAGAGAATATTGAGGAATTCAAATCTGCAATTTACAATACAATAAAACATTTACATGCAGTTAAGTATCCATACAATAATTTTCTTTACTAAATAATAAATCTAAATTCAAAAATCATGCAAGACGAAATTCAAGGATTAAACTCTCAAACATGGGACTTTATAAAAGAAAAAGGCTTAGAATTAATAATGGATTTTGGGCCGAAACTATTAATAGCCTTAATTATACTTATTGTAGGCTGGAAGCTTATTAGCATATTAAAAAACGGATTAAATAAAGTATTTATTAAAAGAGACTTAGATCCATCCCTAAGACCTTTTTTTATTTCTATAGTATCTGTCGGTCTTAAAATTCTTTTAATACTAAGTGTTGTTGGCACGGTAGGAATACCTATGACCTCATTTATTGCACTAATTGGTGCTGCAGGTCTCGCAATTGGTATGGCGTTTTCGGGAACATTAAGCAACGTTGCAGGGGGAATTATTTTACTAATTATTCGTCCTTTCAAAGTTGGAGACTATATAGCTACACAAGGTTATGAAGGGACTGTAAAATCAATTTTAATATTCAACACTATTCTTACAACTGTAGATAATAAGGTTGTTATTATCCCTAATGGAGCATTAGCAACTGGAAATATCATTAATTATTCTGCTATGGAAGATAGGAGATTAGATATTGTAGTAAGTGTTGAACATGGAGTTGATATAATGCCTATTCAAGAGAACTTTTTAAAAATCATAAAGGAAGATAAAAGAATATTTTCTGACCCTGAACCCAAAACTATAATCTCTATCTCAGACACATCAGTTGTTATTACAATAAGATTCTGGGTTAAAGGTTCTGACTATTGGGATGTAAATGGAATAATGCACGAAAAAGTTTATAATTACCTAAGAGATAATAATATTGGAATCCCTTACCAAAAAGTAAACTTATTGAATAATAAATAATACGTAACGAATTTTAATCTATGAGTAAAAATAGCCCCCTCAAACTCTTTACACTTAAGCGAATATTAATTCCTATTTTAATCGGTTTGGGGGTAGCTATTTTTATGGTTTACCAAGATATCAACGAACCAATAATTACGGAAACAGCCCTTGGACAAGGGACACATTATTGGTTTGACTCTAATAATGATGAAATTGTTCAAATCAATGAATTATTAGAGGTAGAAGGGAATAATAAGGGAAACTATAAAATTGAGAAGCAGACAAATATTATAAAGTCAATAATTAAAAACTGGACTTGGGCTTCAACTCTTTGCTTATTTATTGCATTATTATTTACTGCCATGAGAGACCTAATGTATATGTATCGAATTAGGTTATTATCTGATAAACAGCTATCATGGAGACAAAGTTTTGAAATAATTATGCTATGGGAGTTTGGCTCAGCAATAACTCCTTCAATTGTTGGAGGTTCAGCATTAGCTTTTTTCATAGTTTCATTAGAAGGAATACCACCTGGGAGAAGCACAGCTATTGTAATGATTACTGCTCTTTTAGATGAATTATTTTATATAGTTATCGCACCAATTACTATTTTAATAATAGGTTCGAATCTCGCCTTTGTAAATGATTTTGATTTCAATCTCTTTGGCAATACTTATGGAGTTTTCTCAGTATTTCTTATGGGCTATGGTGTAATGTGCTTTTTGACCTTAGTAATTCTATTAGCAATATTTATCTCACCTAAGGGCTTTAAATATATATTACTAAAACTCTCAAGAAAAAGACTATTTAAGAAGATATCCAAGGGGATGGAGAAAATGGGGAATGATGTAGTAATATCATCAAAAGAATTTAGGGGTAAATCTTTTTGGTTTTGGACAAAAGCGTATTTAAGCACAGTGATCTCATGGTCAAGCAGATTCTTAGCCGTTAACTCCCTTATTCTTGCCTTTACCCCTATTGGGAATCATTTATTGATTTTTGTTCGACAATTAGTTATGTGGATAATCCTTTTAATAAGTCCAACTCCAGGTAGCAGTGGCGTTGCTGAATTTGCATTTCCAATATTCTTAGGCGAATTTCTTCCCGTGGGCACTTCCACAACCCTTTCTGTCCTTTGGCGAATATACACCTACTACCCATACATAGTGTTAGGACTAATAGTACTACCAATATGGACAAGTAGAATAATTAAAAGAAAAAGAGAAAGACGTTTAGATTAATTGATTTGCAAGTTCATCGAAGTTTATTCCATCAAAATTGCCGGAGCTCATCATTAATAGGTTTGTATTCTCCCATTTTATTGTTCTGATATAATCTATTACCTCTGAGCTTTTGTTACAAATTATTATATCTTCTCTGTCGAATGCTGAGAATACTTGCTCCTTTGTTATTTCTTGCAATCCTTTATGTTCTATTGTTTTTGGATTGAAATATACTATTGGCAAATCAGCCATATCCATAGCACCTTTATATTGTAATAGGAATTCTGAGGTTAGAGAGCTAAAAGTGTGTAGTTCCATTGCTGCGACTAATTCCCTATCTGGAAATTGATTTTTAAGTGCCGAAATAGTAGCTTTTAGCTTGGATGGCGAGTGTGCAAAGTCCTTATATATAGCTACATTATCATTTTCTTTTACTAATTCTAAGCGTTTCGAAGCTCCTGAGAAACTTTGTATTGCATTGAGAAAATCATTATTGCTTATTCCTATCTCTTGGCACGCTAACATTGCCCCATAGATATTCATAAGGTTATGTTCTCCAAATACTTTTAATATATATTCCTTACCCTCCCACTCTATTATTGTCTTACCTTTTTCTATCCTATTTGGTATAATTCCATAAGGGAGTTTTTTAATTTCTTTTCTTGCTGAATTTGCTATTTCCCTTACATTCTTATCCTCATTGCAGTAAATTAGCGACCCTTCTTTCTCTATCTTTTCACAGAAGATACTAAACTGCTCCTTATATATATCAAAGGTAGGGAATACATTAATATGATCCCATGCTATTCCACTTATTAAAGCAATATTAGGATTATATAAATGAAACTTAGGTCTTAAATCTATTGGGGAGGTAAGATACTCATCCCCTTCTAAAACCATATATTTGGCATTATCAGTTAGCTTTACCATTACCTCAAATCCCGAAAGTTGAGCTCCTACCATATAATCTGTTTCTATTCCACAATGGTTTAGAGCATGGAGTATCATTGCTGTAATACTTGTTTTACCATGGCTGCCTCCTATTACTATTCTTATTTTTTCTTTAGACATCTCATACAGAAACTCTGGATAGGAATAGATTTTTAATCCCAGAGCTTGAGCCTTTAAGAGTTCAGGATTATCTTTTTTAGCATGCATTCCCAATACAATTGCATCCAAATCACTATTTATATTTTCCTCACTCCAATCAATACTCTTAGGTAATAATCCATACTTCTCCAATCTCGATTTAGCAGGGTCGAAAATCTCATCATCAGAACCTGTTATAAAATAACCTTTTTGTTTTAAGGCAATTGCAAGATTATGCATTGCACTTCCACCAATAGCAATAAAATGTAATTTCATGAATATTTGAATTTTAGTACAGCAAAATTAGTTATTTTCCGTCAGTAAAATGAAAAAAAAGACAAAAAAAGTTGCAATGAATAATAAGATGTAGTATATTTGCAAGTTGGAAAAACATAATAAAGAACAAAAATAGTTTAACGAAAACAATTTAATCATGAAAAGAACACTATTATTAGTTGCTGCTCTAATTCTTGGAGCAACAAGTGCAAATGCACAAAGATTCGTTTCAGCTGATGGTAAAACACCAGTTAAAGCGACTGCGACCAAAGTAAACATTGAGAATGCTAAGGTTAACAAAATCAACAATAAATCAAATGCAAAAACAGCTGCTTTAACTGTTGATTTCGATATTCCTACTGAATATTCTGCAAAAGCATTAGCTGGTCATACTGCTGGAGCTAAAGGTACTTTTGCTCGTTTTGATACTGTAACAACTAATGCAGCATGGTTTGCAACTAATTACCCAATTGTTAACAATTGGTTTGGAATGGCAGACAATGGATTCTATTACTTTACAACTGCAGTTGGTGCAGGTATTGGAAATGGATTTATGTTAGTATCTCCTTACGACCAATTTTCTGCAGATGGACAACAAAACAATTCTGTAACTAATACTGCTGTTGAATTAACTACTCCAGTTACCACAACAGGTTGGAATGTTGTTGACGTTGAATTCAACCAATACACTCAACGTTTCAATGCTGATAAGTATTTTATCGATTGGAGTACTTCTCCAACATTTGCTACTTACGATTCAATCGAGTTTAACGTAAGAGGAGTTGAATTAAACTCTAATGAAGCTACAAGAGGAAGAAAAAGAGTAACCCTACCTAAGACTTCTACTATTGATCAAACACAACTTTATATTCGTTTACGTTATTCAGAATACAATGCAACTACAGAACAACCTTCTGGATACTTATGGATTTTAGATAGCGTAACAGTTGACAATGGACCAGAGGCTCGTTTAGATGTTGTTGCTTCTAACCACGGTTACAATGCATACCACGTAGTACCTAAAGATTACCCTCTTGATACAATGTTATTCTTTGCTACAGTAAGTAATACTGGTGGTGATACATTAACAAATGTATTTGCTCAAGAAAGAATTCATTCAATAGATGATATTAATGTTACTCCTTATACTTATACATTTATTAAGGAAAACAGAAATAATCCAGGTTGGTTTAATATTCATTGGATTGAAGATACTGCTTATATTATGAATCCTCTTACTTTAGCTCCTGGAGAATCAAATGTTCAAGTTGCTGCTGTTTCTACAAATTTATATAGTGGTACTGCTGGATGGAATATGGTTTCTACAGGTGTAAACTATGCACATAATGGAGTTGATGCTCTTCAAGCAATTGATACTATTTTCTATGAAGTACAAGATGTAGACCCATTACATACTGATTATGATTCTAAACGTTGGGCTGCTGACTATAATATGTTATTTGAAGGCGTTTCTGCTTCTTACGGTAAAGTCCTTTCAGGTTCTACTAAATATATTACTGATGACTCTCCATTAAAATTCACTACTGGATTTGAAGTTTGTACTCGTTTCATCCCTTCAAAAGACCTTAGCACTAAAGGCTGGTTCTTCAAAGGTATCGAAGTTGTACCTGCAGTTGACTCTTGCGAAGCAGGAATTAGAATTCAAGGTTCATTAAAGAAAATTGATTGGGCAAACTTCCCTGGTTGGGATAATGCACTTCAAACAATTGCTATAACTAATCCTCATACACTTTCTAATGGTGAATTAAATAATGGTTTATTTACTGACGCTACTACAATTTACGAAAGAACAAGAAACTTCAATACAATATTCTTACCATTAACAACTCCTAATATTATGGTTGATACTAACGCATGGTATTATGCTTGTTATAAATTATTAGATGATGGTATGTTCTTAGTTGGTAATGACTCAAGAGATAGAGCTTATACTTTCAATCCAGAGGATTACTATTCAGTAGTTGTTAATACTCCTGGTTTAGCTAATTATGCTTGGGGTGATTTATTCGGAAGCTGGTTAAGCAATAACTCTTACCCAATGGTTAGAACATTCGTTTCTGACAGAGTTGAAAATATCAACGAAGTATCTTCTTCTGTATTTAACGTAAATGCATATCCTAACCCAGCTCAAAACGAAACAAGTATTGAGTATACTTTAGGAACAAGTGGAAACGTTGTTATCACTATTAATGATATCACAGGTAGAGAAGTTATTAGAATGGAACAAGGAAACCAAACTGCAAACTCTTCAAAGAGAGTTTCTATCAACACTTCTAACCTTTCTAATGGAGCTTATTTCTATAACGTAATTGTTAACGGAGTTAAGCAAACTAACAAACTTATTATCAACAAATAATCGATTATAAAAATAATTTTATAATTCTTATTTTTAAAGAGTCTGCTATTTATAGCAGGCTCTTTTTGTTTTATTTGCAATAAAAATCATTGTGTTTTCGTATATTATATGTAATTTTGTCGCTTGTCTTTTGTCTAAACAAGGATAAGCGAATATATAAAAGAATATAATTAATAACGAATGAAGAGATTGAATCTAAAATTTATTGCAGTGATTGCATTAATGGTATTTATAAGCATTAATAGCTTTGCAATACCTGCTTTACAAAAGAAACAAACCATTAAACAAATTAATGGGAAAGAATTAACCTTTACCCTAAAAGGAGATGAAAGCATTAATTGGGCTATGTCCATAGATAGTTATACCCTTATACATAATAGAGAAGGGAATTTCGTTTACGCCCAATTATCAGAAAATGGTGATTTAGTCCCTTCTAATTTCCTTGCAGTAAATCCAGAACACAGAACAGAAGAGGAAAAAACTTTTCTAAGCACTTTACCTTATAATTTATTCTTTAGTGAGAATCAAATTAAGGAAATGAAAGAGAACTTTAAGCTATCAGCTAATGGTAGTAATACAGATAAGTTTCCTACAGTTGGTCAAACAAAGTTGTTAGTAATTCTTGTAGAGTTTAGCGACAAAGCTTTTACTTTCCCTCAAACTAATTTTGATAATATGTGTAACCAAATTGGTTATAATTATAATGGTGCTACTGGTAGTGCTAAGGAATATTTCTATGACAATTCATCAGGCAGAATGGATGCTGAGTTCGATGTTGTAGGACCAGTAACTCTTCCTAATACATCTCTTTACTATGCAGGAAATAACATGCAGAACATGTCTGCATTTGTAAACACAGCAATTACTCTTGCTGACCCTCTTGTCAATTATGCAGATTACGATAATGATAATGACGGAGTAGTGGATAATGTACATTTTATTTTTGCAGGCACTCCAAAATCCTCAACAGGTAATAATGATGAGATTTGGCCACATGCATCAAGGTTCTATCAGGCTGGGCTTAAAGACCAAAGACAATTTAGAAGATATTCTTGCTCAGCTGAAAAACGTTCCTCAGTCTCAATGGACGGTATTGGCACTCTATGCCATGAAACCTCTCATATTTTTGGTCTTCCAGATTTCTACGATACAGACTATCAAGGCTCAGGTGGAGAAATGGTACATCCTGAAACATGGGATATCATGGCTTCTGGTGGCTATAATAATAATTCAAATACTCCTCCTTACTACCATGCTTATGAAAGGGAATTAGTTAATTGGGGCTCACCTATTACACTAAATGCTAATACAGACTGTATCCTTCCTGCGATAAAAGATACTATGATTGCATATAAGATTTATTTAAGTGCTAATGAGTTTCTAATGTTGGAACATAGAAAGAAAGAAAAATGGGATGCTTATGTACCTACTCAAGGATTATTAATTATGCATGCTGACCAAAACAGATTAGACCTTTGGCCTGGAAGTAATAATATTAATGTTAATCCTAATGATAAGGGTTTATTTATTAAAACAGCTACTGGAAATGCTTCTGATAACCAAACAGCAAATGCTGTTTTCCCAGGCAATGTGAATAATACATTAATCACTGAATATACCAATCCTGCAATATCGCTTAAAAACGGAACAATAGTAAATAATAAGCCAATATCTCATATTAGATATATTAACGACTCTACAATGAGCTTTAAATTTATGTCCGATATACCTCAGACAAAGAATAACGGAGTAATTTCAAGTTCAATTAATGCTATTAGTGCCGATGTAAAGGGAGCTATTATTTATAGTGGAGCATCCGCAACTATTATTGAAAAAGGTTTTTACTATCATACTTCCGCAGATAGCGTAAATGAAACTTATGGGACAAAGGTTTTGGCAACTTCTAATGATTCTCTTATCAATACTACCTTGACTTCTCTTTCCCCAAGTACAATGTATTTCTACAGACCTTTTGCAAGCACCCAATCAGGTACTGACCTTGGTGAGATAATGAACTTAACAACTACAGATGGTTTAGGAGTTATAATTACAGGTCTTACTTCAAATATTGGAAACACACAAGCAGATATTTCAGGAACATTAATCAGTAAGGGAGATGGAACTTTTATTGAAAAAGGTATTGTATTAACTTCAAGTGCTACTGATTTACCAACAATAAACGATATTAAAGTTATTATAAATGATAGCTCAACTGGGGTATTTAACGTAACTGCTCAAGGGCTTACAGAACAAACTACTTATTATTATAGAGCCTTTGTAACTTCAAGCTACGGTACAAGATATGGTACAAGAAGAAATTTCACAACTACTTTCCCAGAAATCTTTGATAATATTATTTCTTCAACTCAAGACTATTGTGAGATAGGAACTCCTACACAACTAACAGGACTATCACCAACAGGTGGAAGAGGTAATTTCACCTATCTTTGGGAAGAAAAGAAATTAAATACAGATTGGACTGCAGCAAGTCAAACCAATAACACTCAAAACTATCAACCAGAAACTCTTAACGACTCTACTTTCTATAGAAGAATAGTATTTTCCGATGGAACTCTAAAAGATACTTCTAATATTGTTTCGGTTAATATTAATCGCACTTGGGCTGGAGAGCTTATAGGTTCAAGAGATACAATAATCGAAAATACTCCAACGGGAACAATTAGGTTAATGAATTACAAAGGCTCGATTATCAATTGGGAAAGAAAAAAGGATAATGAGGATTGGACAGTAATTTCCCATACCGGAGTTACTTATAACGATACTCCAACCTCTGAGGGAGAATACCGTTATAGGGTTAATGTTCAATTAGGAACTTGTCAGTCTAAATACTCTTCTGAAAAGATAATCGAAGTTCTTAATTCTTCTTCTATCGATGATATTAGCTTAGATATCAACCTAAGTATTTATCCTAATCCTAATAATGGTAGTTTTAGAATTACCTCTAACGAAGAGAACACAGTAAATCTTCAAATCATTAACTCTCTTGGTCAAGTTGTTTTAAACGAAAATACTAAGATTGATAATAAAGAGATAAATATTCAAGGATTAAATAATGGAACTTATTTTCTAAGAATTCTTTCAAATAATAAGACTATAAACAAGAAACTCATTATTAATAAATAAAATAAATAGAATATGAACAAGGTAATTAACACTGAAAAAGCTCCAAAGGCAATTGGTCCTTATAGCCAAGCTATCCAAACTGATAATGGTTTCTTATATATCTCTGGACAAACTCCTATCGACCCTAAGACTGGAAAACTTGTTGAAGGAGGAATAATAGAGCAAACTAAACAAGTATTTGAGAATATTAAAGCGATTTTAGAAGAGGCTGGTTATAGCTTTAATGATGTTGTAAAGATGAATTGCTTATTAGACTCCATGGATGATTTCGCAGCAATGAACAGTATCTATTCACAATACTACACGGATATTCTTCCAGCAAGAGCAGCTTATGCAGTTGAGAAACTTCCTTTAGGATGTATGGTAGAAATAGAAACAATTGCTTACAAATCTATTTAGTATTTAAGCAATAAAATTCATAAAACACTATTTAAAAGGCGTCTAAAGTAATTTAGATGCCTTTTTCTTTGAATATTAAGTCGAGAAATTAGACTTCAATATAACTAAGTCTTGTTTTGAACTTTTTTTATAGGACTTCGATCTCGAATTCATGGCATGATAATGTGCAATTCATGGCATGATTTCCTCCAATTCATGCCATGATTCTTTCCATTTCATGGCATGATTTCGAGTGATTCATGCCATGATGTTGAGAACTTCATGCCATGATATTCACATCTAAATTAAGATTAAATAGTTACAAACTTGATTTAATTAGTTTTTTCTTTGATTTAATTGGATAAAAATCTAAGAATAAATAGAAGTAATTTTAATCTGTAATTTAATTGATGAAATTAATTATTCACCTTACTCAATCAACTTAAGCAATTCGTTTACTTTTGGCGTTAGGATAATCTCTGTTCTTCTATTCTTTGCTCTTCCCTCAGCACTTGCATTTGTCATAATTGGGCTAAACTCTCCCCTACCCGATGGGATAATTCTCTCTGGGGCAATTATAGCCGAATTTAGTAGTATCTTAGTTATTGCCGTTGCTCTCATTACGCTTAAATCCCAATTATCCTTAACCTGTTGATTTCCTCTAAGTGGAACATTGTCGGTATGTCCTTCAACCATAACAGTTATATCTGGATTTTCTTCCAATACTAAAGCAATCTCCTTTAGAGCTGCAATACCATCCTGCCCTACCTGCCAACTTCCACTCTTAAACAAAAGCTTCTCATCCATAGAGACATAAACTCTTCCATCCTTATTAGTAATCTCCAAACCCTTATCTCTAAAGCCCAATAAAGCATTTGAAATCATAGTCTGGATATTATTAACCTCGCCTTGTTTAGCTTCTAAAGCCTTTTCTAATTCCTTTAATCTATCCTCTTTCTTAGCAAACTCCCTCTTCAATTCTTCAAATTTCTCTTCCTTATCTGCTAATTCCTGAGCTCTCTTATTCAAAGTCGACCGTGCATTTAACAAATCTTGAGACAACTTGTCCAAATCCTGACTCTTAGAAGCCATAGCCTCTCTATTTCTTCTATTACACTCCTCTATATCTCTCTGCAAATTATCAATATCCTTTTTCAAATCAGAAGTTTCCTTACTAAGACGACTAATCTCAGCCTCATATTCCTTAGCTTGGTTATGGAAATAGCCTAATTCGTCATTAATTGCCTTACTTTTAGTTGTTAGATCAGCAACCTCCCATTTCAATCTTTCCTTTTCCTTAAGGTTTCTCTGGTTCTCTTGCTCCAATTCGCTATACTCTCTCTGAGTAATACAAGAGCCAAGCCCAAGAGCGAGGAAAATCAAACCTAAATACTTAATTTTCATAATCATATTTTTTAGTTATTTATTAATTCAAGAATAATCAAAAGCAAAATTACAATATTTAATTCTTAAAACATTGCTAAGCTAAATAATAAACAATAAGCCCAAGATTAAGTTTATGTAATTCCGATAAAAATCAAAATACATTAAGGAATTTAAAGTCTTTATGGACATTAAAGACCTTTATCTCATTAAACGCAATATCTAATTGATTATTATTTTTTGGGACTTCTTAAATTAAGGAATAAACATTCTATATTAGAAAATAATTAATATCTTTGAAAATTCAAATCATATAAACATCCTATGAGAAAAATTCTAATTACTTTATTATTATCTTTTAGCATTTTATCTTCTTACGGACAAAGAAAAGCAGGTTTGGATGCTGGTTTCACTGCA
>WARP01004859.1_pt1 | contig 14079 bp, 12 predicted proteins | sample 4769151 | NCBI WGS metagenome assembly WARP01 (sample SAMN08893023, study PRJNA449175) | gut metagenome | isolation source: rumen sample fed with dry roughage | host: cow | place: India: Nagpur | collected 2016 | reverse complement strand
CTTGAAGTCCAAGCAGCTTTAGCGCCGCCTCTAAGTGTTGTGTTGACTGAAAAGTCAGTGATAACCTTATCAGCATCTTCGTTTGTCACGATGTTTAATGCTTGATAGGCTTCGTCAAAAGCCTTTTGGTTTGGATCGGTTTTTTCACCACAAGCCGCAAGTCCTAGGACTAACGCGAGGGCAAATACAAAATACAATGCTTTTTTCATTTCTTCCTCCTATATTGTTTGAATCTATTTTTGAATCATTAATACACGGAAATTAGTATCTTGCTTCGTCGTATGCATCATCAAATGCATCATCTACACTCTTCGTATTACCAAATACGACAGTGAAGATGTTACCGACTTCGTCTCTAACCTTAGATGAGTTAGGGAATACAACTGAAGTGAACATGTAGCTTGATTGGACTTTACCAACGTTTGCAACGTCAATAAAGACTTGAGTTCTTGCACTTGGGTTTGCTTGTTCAACGTAATCTTTATAGACTTGTAGGTCATACGCGCTTGTTCTTACTGGTGAATAACCAGTTGCAACACTCCAACGTGCGGTTTGTTCTGCTGCTGTGATGTACTTTAAGAATAACCATGCTGCGATGTTTTCTTGTACATTTGATTTTCTAAATAAGTTGATGTTTGGTCCTTGTTGGATAACAGCTTTATTATTTAAGTCAAATTGTGGAATTGGTGCAACACCAACTTCAAATTCGTTGTTACCAGGGATATTGTAGCCAGTACCACCAGTTGAACCAATTGACATAAATAGGTTACCCGCTTTAAACATATCTGAGGTGTATTGTCCACCTAACATATCTTTAGTCGTGAATAAACCAGCTTCGTACATTTCATCAAAATAACGAACCATATCTTTTGCATCGTCATTGTTGAATAAAATCTTACCATTGCCTTGATCATCTACTGATGTGTAAGGAATGTTTTTTTGTTCAGAAGCGGTAATGAATAAGTTATCGCCAGCGTCATAGCCAAACGGTGTCTTTGTTGGATCAATCGTTTTGATTTGTTGGGACACAGTTTTAACTTCGTCCCAAGTGGTTGGAACCGTTAAATTGTTTGTATCAAAGAAAGTTTTGTTATAGAACATCACTTCAGTTGATTTTAAGAATGGTAAGTTTAGAATAGAACCTCTATTGTCATAAACTTGACCTTCTGCCCAATAACCAGGGATGAAATCAGCAATGTCTTCTTCAGATAATGCAATTTCAGCATTTTTATTATTGATTAAGTTATTTAAAGGTAACACTTGTCCAGATTGAATGTAACCGGCAACGTGGTCTGGGTAACTGTAAGCCATGGTTGGTTCGTTACCAGCAGGTAATGCGTTGTCGATTGCTTTTCTAAGTTCGGTATACCCACCTTTTTGTTCGTGAACGATTGTTACGTTAGGGTATAGCTCTTTAAATTCTTGAATGAACAAGTCAAGTAGCGCTTGTTGACCTTGTGAAGGATCACTTGTTTTAGCCATTGTGTGCCAAAATACGACGGTCACAGGTGTTTCTTTGTCAAATTCTAAATCATCAGAAATGACATCCCAATCGATGGCATAACTTGTTGCTTTTTTACAACCAGCTAGCCCAATTGCAGTGACTGCTAGAAGAAAAACTACAAATAATTTTTTCATTTATTTCTGCTCCTTTTTCCTTTTTATTATCCTTTAATACCACTTCTTGATACACCACGCATAATGTATTTTCTAAACACAATGAAGGTGATCAATAATGGTAGGGTAACCAATACGGTTGCTGCCATTTGTAACTGGAATTCGGTACGGCCGGTGTCGCTATTTGTAAATGCGTTACGTAGACCGTTTGTCACTAATTGGAACTGTTGTGAGGCAACTAAGTTTGGCCATACATAAGAATTCCATGCACCCATTAATTTTAGGATGACGATGGTAATAATACTTTGTTTTGCAAGTGGTACCATGACTTTCCATAAATACTTCCAGTCAGAAGTCCCATCGACTTTAGCTGCGTAATATAATTCACTTGGTACTTGTTTAAATGTTTGTCTAAGTAGATAAACGTGGAACACAGAAACAAGGAAAGGAATAATCATCGCGTAGTATGGACCATAAGGCACTCTTGAACCAAGTGCAGTATCAACCCAACCTAAGTTTGATACGGTGATGTAGTTTGTAATAACCATCATTTCACCAGGAATCATCATGGTTGCAAGTAAAATCGTGAATACAACTTCTCTACCTTTGAAGTTTAATCTTGCTAGCGGATAAGCTAAGAAGATTGAAGCAAACGTACCTAAGACGGTTGAACCAACCGCAACAATAATTGTATTTAAGAAGTATCTTGTTAGATTTGCTCTTTCTAAAGCTTCTGCGAAGTTGCCCCACATTAATTGTCTTGGGAATAACGTTGGTGGATACAAATCCACTTCCGTTGCACTCTTTAATGCTGTGTTTAACATCCAATAGAATGGAATTAACATAAAGATTGCAAATACCGTTAAAAACGTATACGTTACTATCTTAACAACGATGCGTTGAACGCGTTGTTTTCTTAATATTTCTTCTGTGTGCGTTTCTTTACCATATGTATTGTTCATTACGCCACCTCCTAGTAATGCACGCGTTTCTTACTGAGTTGTAAGTTGATCGCTGTGAAGATCAAAATAATCACAAGTAAGACAACGGCTGCTGCTGCGCCTCTAGAATAAGATTGAATGCTTGTTTCACTTAATTGGGCGTAAATAAATCCTACGATGGTTTGAACGTCTTTGGTTCTTGACCATTCACCACCGAAGATACCAACCACTGAATCGTATGTTTTAAATGCGCCAATTAATGACGTAATTAAAATATAAGCAATCATTGGTGATAATAAAGGTAATGTAATTTTTCTAAAGACTCTTCCTCTAGGGGTTGCGTCAATTTTAGCTGCGTCATAGTATTGTTTACCAATATTTTGTAAACCACCAATAAAGACTAAAATCTTAAACGCTAGTGAATCCCAGATGATGTAGGTTTGAAGAACGAACATCTTTCTGAAATATGACGACATATAGACACCGTCGTCTAAGTTAATCCAGTTAATCTTGTCAATGCCAAAGATATTTAACATCCCATTAACTAACCCTGTGTTTACGTTAAATAAAACCGCAAATACCATCCCAATCGCGATAGCGTTGGTGACGTAAGGTAAGAAGAAGATGGTTTGGAAAATCTTTTGAAGCGGCTTAATTGAGTTTAATGCAACTGCAATAAATAGCGCTAATAAGGTTGATAGTGGTACCGAGATAAACACAATCAACAAGGTGTTTTTTAACGTTTGAATAAACGGCTTATAGGCGAAAATATCGCGATACGCTTGGAACCCAAAATTATAGGAGAACGCGTCTTGATATTTATTGTATCCATAGTCAAATGAGATAAATAACGTTTTAAACAAAGGATAGAATGTAAAAACCGTCATTAACCCAATTGGGATTAACATATAGAGCCATGCGTGATAATTTTTCTTATCTTCTAACATAGCCTATATCACCCTTTCACCTGAAATTTTTCTAAATACGAACACTTTCTTTAGATTTAAATCAAAATTCATCTTCTCTGGTGTAATCTCAGCAAGATCTCTAATGATAATTCTAAATGATTCATTTAAGCTTTCAGGGTGTGTACAAACAAGTCCGATGTCTCTTCCGATGGATTCAACAAAGTTATAAGCAATCACAAGTTTTGCTTGTTTTGAATCTTTCACAGGAATGTAAGCTTCTGGTCTAATACCAACCGTAACGCCTTCATCTTCTTTTAGATTGAATCCTTCAACGGAACGAATTTCACTGTTACCGATGAATAATTTACCATTCTTAATGACACCTTCATATAAGTTGATTGGTGGCGTACCTAAGAACTGTGCAACGAATTGATTTGTCGGGTTATCATAAACACTTTGTGGTTCACCTTTTTGTTGTTCAAGACCGAAGTTCATTACCACGATTTCATCTGAAATTGACATCGCTTCTTCTTGGTCATGAGTAACGAAAATGGTTGTAATACCAGTTTCTCTTTGAATACGTTTAATTTCTTCACGTGTTTGAAGACGTAAACGAGCATCCAAGTTCGATAGTGGTTCATCTAGTAACAACACCTTAGGTTTTTTAACAATCGCACGAGCAATCGCTACACGTTGTTGTTGTCCACCAGATAGTTGTGCAGGTTTACGGTCAAGAAGTTCTTCGATACCGACTAATTTTGCCATCTCGACGGTTCTTTGTTCCGCTTCTTCTTTGTCAACCTTTAAATTCTCTAGAGGGAACATGATGTTTTGTCTAACGGTCATGTGTGGGTATAGTGCGTAGTTTTGGAACACTAATCCAATGCCTCTTTTTTCTGGAGCAACTTCAGTGACTTCTTCATCACCAAAGAAAATCTTACCGCCTGTTGGGGTATGTAAACCAGCAATCATATAAAGCGTTGTTGACTTACCGCAGCCTGATGGTCCTAGTAAACCGATCAGTTTGCCGTTTGGGATGGTGATATCTAAGTTATCAACCGCCCTTACTTCTTTACCAGATTTATCAGAAAAAATCTTGGTCAAATTTTGTAATTTAATCTCCATTACATTTTCCTCCGTATAAGTAATGTATTTATGAATACATTTTACTATCTATTGCACAAAAAGACAAAACTAACTAACAAAACTATCGCCATAGACATTAAAAAAATCACGACTATCTAACAAAAGACGGTTGTGATTTATGTGTATAGTAAAACAAACACGAGAGTGTCCTCGCTATTTTCAGTTGTATTTGAACTAGAATTTGTAACCTGACATGTGTTGCAATTATATTTGTTCATCTAATCACCTGTGCACTATTATTATAACGCTTACGTGGTATTAATTCAACTTAAAAAACAAGATATTACAAAATCTTTTCAATTGGATTCTATTTAAAAGAAAATGGAACCCTTTATCTTTGATAAGGATTCCAATATTATTTTACTATTTGATATTCAAAACACGATAAAAAATGAAATTAAGACACTAAGAAATTCCCGTAGCCGTTGTTTTTAACTTTCTTAAAGAAAACAACTGCCATGATAACCGCTAAAATTGCCGTTGATGTATTAGAGACAAACATCGCCACACCGATTGAATGATGCCCTAAATCGGTATATCGTGATAACAACCACAAAGCAGGAATTCTAAAGACGAACAATCTAGCAATATTCATCAAAAGTGTCACTTTTGTCAGTCTAAATCCATAAAACATGCCAAGCGTAATCGCCACAATCGCACTTGTAAGCTTCGAGAATATTTCCCACCTAAATAAGTCAATAACGATTTGGATGTATTCTTTACTCGACTCACTATTCACCAACATTCCAATGATAAAATCTCTAAATAAGAAGGAATATGCAATGGTAATTACCGCAATAATGCCTGAAAACATTAAAGCAATAGGATAGGCTTTCATCGCACGATTCACTTGATTATTTCCCGCATTTTGTGACACAATCGTTGGGATGGATTCTTCAAAGCTATTTGCTAAGGCAGCCCCACCTGAACCAATCTTCATTGCCACACTAAACCCAGAGACCACTTGTGTCCCAAAAGTTGCTGCGATACTATTAACGATGACCTTACCAAAGCTAAATATAAACTTACCTATGAAAATCGGAAATGAAAGCTTTAATATCGGTAGAACTACTTCTTTTTTTAATCTTATTTCAGATATCTTGATTTGAAATGTGTTCTTTTTATTAAACAAAATCGCAAAAGCAATCAGCGTTAATACCCCTTGCGCAATCATTGTCGCAAAACTAACCCATATGATTCCCTTACCTAATCCATAAACAAACAAAGCGGTTAATCCAATTTTAATGATCATCATCACAATATTCAAATACAAAATTTTTTGCGTATTACCTTTGGCTTTTTCTAATCCAATAAACACGCTATTAATTGTAATAAATGCGGTTGTGAAAATTTGGACGATAAAATAGCCTAATCCAGTATCAATGACGTCCTTCGGTGTTCTTAAAAGCACCAAAAGAGGTCTTGCTAGTGGGACTAGTAATACAATGACACCGATGCTAATGAAAACCGCCAGGAAAAACACGGTTGAAGCGTTTTTCTTGGCCTCATCAATCTTCGATGCACCAATCAACCTAGCCACAATTACGGCACCACCAGATGCGATACCCGCACCAAATGCTGTAATCATGCTTTGAATCTCTGAGAAGATTGCAACGCTTGCAACCTCTGTATTTCCAATATGTGCAACCATCACCATGTCGATAAACCCATAAAGATGATTGAATAACGCATAAATTGCTAGCGGGTAAGTAATATATAATATGACTTTCCATAGCTCTTCAGTTAAAATATAACGCCTTAATTTACTCTCCCTTAACGATAAACTTGCCAATGTACTTTTCCCCTATCTATAAACTTGATTAAAACTCTGCGTGTTTTGGTGTTCTAGGAAATGGTATCACGTCTCTAATGTTTTCCACCCCTGAAAGATACATTAATAAACGTTCAAATCCCATGCCATAACCTGCGTGTACACAACCACCATAACGACGTAGATCCACGTACCAATCAAGCTCTTCTTTTGGTACGCCCATTTCGTCCATGCGTTTAATTAGATAATCAAGGCGTTCTTCTCTTTGCGAACCACCGATTAACTCACCACTACCTGGAACAAGTAAATCTACCGCCGCAACCGTTTGGTTGTCGTCGTTTAATCTCATATAGAAAGCTTTTATGTCTTTTGGCCAGTCTGTAACAAATACTGGCGATTTAAAATGTTCTTCTGTTAAGTATTTTTCGTGCTCTGTTGCAAGGTCTTGACCAAACTCTGGTTTGTTTTCAAATTTCTTTTTTGAGTCAATTAATACTTGAATGGCATCTTTATGTGTGATTCGATAAAATTTAGAATCGACTAACTTTTCTAACTTTTGTCTTAATCCTTTTTCGACAAATTGATCGAAGAAGTCAATTTCTTCAGGCATTTGATTAAGGACGTCTTTAACCACGTACTTCACCATTTGTTCAGCAACTTCCATGTTGCCCTCTAAATCACAAAACGCCATTTCTGGTTCAATCATCCAAAACTCGGATGCGTGTCTTTGTGTGTTCGAGTTTTCTGCTCTAAAGGTTGGACCGAACGTATAAACGTTTCTAAAAGCCAAGGCATAAGCTTCTGCCTCTAACTGACCAGTTACAGTCAGGTTCGTACGTCTTGCGAAAAAGTCTTTTTTGTAATCGATGTTGCCTTCCTCATCCTTTGGCGTCTTTTCCAGTGGAAGGGTTGTTACTTGAAACATTTGCCCAGCACCTTCACCGTCGTTTGCGGTAATCAGCGGTGTATGAACATAGACAAACCCCTGTTCTTGGAAAAACTTATGAATTGAGAAAGCAGCAACGCTTCTTAAGCGAAAAACCGCATTAAATAAATTGGTCCTTGGTCTTAAATGCGCCACTTCTCTTAAAAACTCTCTGGTGTGTCTTTTTGGTTGAATTGGGAAGTCCTCAGGACTATCGCCAAGTAAGACAACGCTCGTTGCCTTAACTTCAAATGGTTGTTTCATGTTAGGTGTTAGCACTAATGTCCCAACGACTTCGACCGAAGAACCCACCCTTATTTTTTGAACATCTTTAAAGTTTTCAAGGGCTTCTTCATAAACCACTTGTAAGTTCATTAAGGTTGTTCCGTCATTCATATTTAAGAACCCAAATTCCTTTTGAGCACGGTTTGTACGTACCCACCCGGCAAGTTTGACTTGTTTTTGATCGTATGATTCTTTTTTAATTGCTAATTCTTTTACTGTTTGCATATTATTGCCTCTTCTCTAATAGTTCTTCATAAATACGTTTTAACTCTTTACCGATGATTGGTAAATCTTTTTGTTTTACATCTTCATATGCTCTATTGGTCACTTCATCTAGATCCATCGAAAGCATCGCCTGAATTTGTTTTATAAACCCTTCATTTGAAGATGCTTTAAACAGGGTCTTTCCATGTTCGAATGATTCGTAAATCGGAATATCTCTGATGAGCAGTGGCAGTTTCGAAGCCATTGCCTCTAATAGCACAATCCCTTCAGTTTCTTCGTAACTTGGGAAAAACATTAAATTCGCACTGGTAAGCGCGCCTTTGATTACATCACCTTTGATGTAACCTGGAAGGATGACGTTATCCGATTTATCACTAATGGCGTCTTTTATCTTTTTCGTTTGAAGTGATTTCGCTAAATTCCCAAACCAAATGAATTTGATTTGTGGAAACGATTTTGCGACCTCGATAAAATCATGAAGCCCTTTTCTTTCAAACAATAAACCAATGCCAATGACTACTTTATCCTCTTCTTTTAGATCGAAATAGTCTCGAAACGCTTTTTCACTTATTGGGTTTGGTTGATATGCATTAATATCGATGCCATTTGATAAAACAACAATCGGACAATTCACATACCCATAACTAGTAATCAATCCTTTAGCGTACTCGGTAGGTGTAATTATTAAATCCGCATTTGAGTACATCCGTTCAAGGTTTTTATAAAAATACGACTTCATTACGTTTGAAAAATTAAATGAATTTAAAAAATCTTCCTTAGTTGAGTGACCATGAACAATCACTGGAATGTTATTTTTCTTACACTTTTTTAAGAAAACGTACGAATCTTTGAATATCGTATTAAAATGAACCACATCAAATGGCTCATCCTTATCGGTTACTACGGTGACTTGATTTAATTGTAGGGCTTTTGTTTGTTGTTCGTAAGCTCTGCCAATGCCACTCTTTTTAAAGAGTTTCTGCATGCTTTTGTATAATAATACTCTCATTACACTCACATCCCAAACTCTATTATATCAATTATTTAGTAAAAAAACGATAGTAATCGTTCGTTATTGGTATATTTTTGATTGTATTGTACTCATATTTTTAACAAAGGACAATAAAAAAAGCAAATTCGTTTATCATTTTTCTTTTTTTAACGAATTTGTCTTTTTTCTATTATTTGATGATATTGATTGTCACTGGTGTAACGAATAACTCTTCTTTGTCTGCGTACATTAAACCTTTAATGACGCAATACAAATACAAGATTACAAGAACTAACCATGAAAGTCCAAGTACCAAAGGCCCAACAAATGGGATGAAAGCAAGAATAAACGCACCTACCCATAAGGCAACAACAATGATAAAGAAACTAATTTGTGTGTTCAGTAATACTCTAAATGCGTCATGAAGCCAAGCGTCTTTCTTTTCGTAATACAAATACCCAGAAAGTGATGCAATCAAACCAAGCACTGGAACAAACATCGTTGCCCATCCAATGACTAAAGCCGTTCTACGATCTAAATTAAAGTCTGCCATCTATTTTCCTCCTAGCCTATATAATAGACGTGTTTCACGTTTTTTCTATCCGTGGTGACGAAGTAGGCAATGTACGTGTCTTTTGATAATATCATATCATTAATTGTCACTGCAAATCCATCTTTATTAAATTTATATTTTTGATTCCCCTGTGAATCATTAATTTTTTCTATGGACCTCGTCACCAAATCGGTACAATAATAACGATTCTTCGTATTTAAAACAAATAGGAAGTTGTACTGTGCTTTTTGTTCGGCTAGCGAACGTAAATTACTTACAACGGCTTGGTTGTCTTCTAAAGTAGATTCTTTGAGCCTCAAACCAATCCATTCTTTTCGATAGTAATTACCATAGGTGCGATACCCAGGATCTGTTTCATCTCGATGGTTTGGATCAAGCCAATAGTTCCTGACATTATCCATCGCATGCGTGTTTTCGCCACCGTTAAGCAAGACATCTAAGAACTTTTCACTTGCACCAGGTATGCCTATGGTTTCAAATAAACGATTATTTTCATCCACATACGCGGCATGACCACCAAAATAGAAACTAACAAACTGATGGACACCAGGATAGAGTGCTAAAGGCGACGTTTGTGTGACAAAAATATCACCAATTGCCCCTGGACGATTTAAGTTCCCTTGATAAAAAGGGTCTCTTACGTATTCTTCAGGATAATATGTTTCACGTGAAACTTTGTAGTATTTGATTAAATCAGTACTTATATTTTCTTGCAATACTCCTTTCGATGTAAATTCTTTTACTTCTCTTCGAATAATGATGTGTTCGCCTACGGTTTGTCCGGTTAGAAAGATAAAGAAACCCGCCACCAGAACTAAAATTCTAACTATAATCTTTTTCATGGCTTAATTATATCATAAGCCTTCAAAAAGATAAAAAAAATAAGACCAAATGGCCTTACTTCTTTCTAGGTTTAACGATAATCGCACGATTTTCGCCTTCACCTTGTGATTCTGTATAGACATCGCGCCATTCAGCAAGCTTTGTGTGAATGATACGACGTTCGTATGAGTTCATTGGATCTAATCGAACTTCGATGCGAGATCTAGCGACATCTTTTGCAATTTTAGTTGCTAAGATTTCAAGTTGTCTCTTGCGATTTTCTTTATAACCACCAATATCAAGAGAAACCGTTAGTTTGTCCTCAGTAAAGTTATGTAAGTAGACTTTAAGTAAGGTTTGGAATGCTTCTAAAGTTCTACCTTCTCTACCGATTAAGAGTGCATTTTCCGCACTGTGGATGCTATATACGATGTATTTACCATCTTCAAGTGTTCTAAATTCAGTCTTGACTTCGATTTCTAATGCTTGAAATAACTTTTCAAGATATTTTTTTCCTTCAAGTGCTAGGTTGATTTCTAAAACTGCTTCATAAAACGTTGTAGAACCGATCCCTAAGATACCTTTTTTCTCTCTTGTAACTGTTAATTTAATATATTCTAGGGGCATTTTTAAAAGTTCAACGGCTTTAACTTGTGCATCTGCTAAGGTTTTTGCTTCAAATTCAACTTTTTTTGTCATATACTATCCCACCAAATCTTTATTTTTCATTGCGTAATATTTACGTTCATTTATTACTCTGTTAATCATGTTTTGACCAATTGAATATAGGTTACCTACGACCCAATAAAGTGCCAACGAGTTCGAACCTAATGAGATACTAAACATCATGATTACCATGAAGTATTGCATATATTTCATCATTTTCGCACTTTGTTCTGCTTGTGCTGATTGAGGACCGTGTGCTGCAGTGTTTTTTGCATACGATGGTTTCTTTTGTGCCAAGTGGTTTAAGAAGAACATTGTTCCCGCAACGATAATGGCTAAAATCCAGCCAGCGATATCGCCATCTTGTCCTAAAATAAGACCGAAATTACCTGACTTAGCTAAGTCTATGCCTAGAAACTTCATGTTTTGAACTTTGTCGGCATACATCCCGCCTTCAATCCAAATACGTTGTACGACTTGATACATCGCTAAGAAGATTGGCATCTGTAAAAATGGCATCAAACACCCAAAGAAATTGATGCCGTATTTTTTATATACCGCCATTAATTCCATTTGCATTTTTTGTTGAGATTCTGGATCTTTTCTTGTTGCGTATTTTGCCTGAATACGATTCATTTCAGGCTGAGCTACAGCCATTTTGATGCTTAAGTCATTACTTTTAGCATAAATTGGCCATGCAATTGTACGTACAATGATTGTTGTAATGATAATACCGATCGCAAAGCTATTATTAAATAACCCTGAGAAAAATTGCATCACCCAAGCAACAGGCAATACTAAGATTCTTTCAAAGAATCCGATATCGCCAGATTTGATTGGTGCTGTTACATCACCACTACATCCAGATAAGACAACGAGTAATCCAATCATAACAAAAAGAGTAAATACTTTTTTATAATTTTTCATTCTGTTGCTCCATCTTTTTTATTTTATTAATTTTTCTTTGAATACTGCTTTTTATTTCATCAAACTTGAGACCGTTGGCCTCTTTTTTTACAACAATTATATAATCAAAAGAAGGTATGTCTTTTTCTTGTGAAACAATCATTCGTAATTGTCGTTTAATCTTGTTTCTTTGTACCGCATTGCCGTATTTTCTGCCAATCGAAATGGCCATTCTCATGTGATTATGATCATTCGATTTGTAATAGAGCACAAAATATTTGTCGCCAATGGATTTTCTGTATCTAATAATTGCATCGATTTCGATATTTTTTTTAATTCGATATACCTTTTTCATGAATGTGTTATTTTAAAAAGAAAAAGGACTACAGTGAAAAAAAATGTGTTTGTACATTATTTTAATCGAGTAGTCCTAGTTGTTTTAAAATAATTAAATTATTAAACCGTTAATGATGCGCGGCCTTTAGCTCTACGACGTGCAAGAACGGCTCTGCCGCCCACGGTTGCCATTCTAGCTCTAAACCCGTGTGTCTTTTGACGTTTAAGTTTACTTGGTTGATATGTTCTTTTCATGTAAATAAACCACCTTTCTCACGAAACCATGCGTTACTATTATATATATTCAATTTGTAAAAGTCAACCATTATTTCATCAATTCTAACTTTTATAAAATCTTTCTTGTTAAGTTTATCTAGTTTGGGGAAAAATGTGGAAAACTTTTACCCACAAAAAGGCCGTTTGTGGGAATCTTTGAAACTCAATGAAAACTGATAACAAAGCCACGAAGTGTCTGTATTTTGTCCACAATCGTATGTGGACAAGTCAGTATCTCTTATAGTTTCCCACATTTTGTGTGGATAACTTTATCCCCCAGAAGAGACGCTTTTATGTTACTATTTTATTACTAGAAGTTTGGAGTGATTTAAGTTGAAACAATACGAAGATTTATGGCAACAAGTCTTATCATCTTTGCATGAATTTTATTCAGAAGATATTTTTGATGAGATCTTTTCTCAGTTGTCAAATGTAAAAAAACACAGTGGTGGTTACATCTATGTGATTGCCCCTAATCCATACACAAAAAGCCGTATCGAACGTCTTTATCTCGGACGAATCAATCACATTGCAAGTACCATCTACAAGAAAGAATTAGTTAAATTCAAATTCGTTCTTGCTGAGGAGCTGATTGGTGAGACATCACTAGTAGGACCTGAGAAAAATTTAGAGCATAAATACCGTCATGGCGACCTTAATGCAACCCTATCTTTCGATAATTTTGTTGTCGGTAAATCCAACCGATTTGCCTTTCAAATGGCCTTAAAAGTTGCCGATCAACCAGGTGTTGTCGCAAACCCGTTCTATATTTTTGGGGACGTTGGACTAGGTAAAACCCACTTGATGCAAGCCATTGGTAATTACATCGCAGATAACGACATTACAAAGAATATCTTATACATAAAGGCTTCTGCTTTTATTGAAGAATTCGCTAACCAATTAAAAAATCAAACCATTGATGAATTTAATGAGAAATATAGAGACGTTGATGTCCTGTTAATCGATGACATTCAAATGATGTCTGGTGCACCAAAAACACAAATGGAATTCTTTAAAGTATTTGATTTCTTAACCCAGCAAAACAAACAAATTGTCATCACATCCGATAAACCTGCCTCTGAGCTTAAAAACATCATGAGTCGTTTAACTTCTCGGTTTGAACAAGGCTTATTAGTTGATATTGGTGTGCCTGATTTAGAACACAGAGTCGAGATTTTAAGGAAAAAACTAACGACCGAAGCCCCAGATGTCAATGATCTTGATTTAAATGTCTTAGAATTCATTGCCTCTTATTTTAACACAAACGTAAGAGAACTCGAAGGTGCATTAAAACGCGTCTTATTCTATTGTGTAACTAATAACATCGATATTTCCATTGACACCGCTACTGAGGCCTTAGATAGTTTAATCAAAACAAGGAAAAAAACAGCAGCTTTAACTGAAAATAACTACGACAAAATACAAAGTGTCGTCTCTGATTATTACGCAATCAGTGTTCATGATTTAATCGGTAAAAGACGTAACTCAAAATACACTTTACCGCGTCATATAGCAATGTATTTAATTAAAAATAAATATAACATCGCTTATAAAACCATCGGGAGTCTCTTTGGTAACCGTGATCACTCAACCGTCTTAGCCGCGTGTGAGAAAATCGAAAACGAACTAAAACACAACAATGAAATGAAAATCGCAGTTGATACAATCTTAAAAAAAATCGAAAAATATT
>WARP01000260.1_pt1 | contig 14116 bp, 11 predicted proteins | sample 4769151 | NCBI WGS metagenome assembly WARP01 (sample SAMN08893023, study PRJNA449175) | gut metagenome | isolation source: rumen sample fed with dry roughage | host: cow | place: India: Nagpur | collected 2016 | reverse complement strand
CAGCAGGCGTATCGTTGTAGAGATAGAGGCTTTCGGCTTCTTCCAAAGCTGCTTCCGCCTCGAATACTACATAAGCGATATCCCGATTGGGATAGTACTTCTTGTGATAGAGAACACCATTGTCATCCCTGGCAATTATATGAATGACTTCATCGTTATCTCCCTGCAAAGCCTCATCCAGGTAGTCCAGTTGGGCCAAATCCACAGTGAGCTCGTCAGAGTCGTAGATCAAGTCCCAATCGAGAAGGTCTGAACCATAGTCTCCTTCCACAAAATAGGAGTCGGGAACAGCATACAGATACCAAAGCGTCTGACCGGTCTGGTTTTGTACCGTCAGGTAGAACTGATCGCCCTCGGGCCACTGCAGCTCTGCCAAGGTGAGCTCGATGAACCAAGCATCGGTTGTGGGATGCCAAAGCAAGGTATAACGATCTCCATCAGTGTCGAAGGCAGTAATAGTCAGCGTTGCATACGCATCGAAGGTCAGGAACTCCTGCAAGTAGGCAAGGTCAGCCACCTGGATGCGGGCAAGCTGTCCGCTTGAAAGCAGTTGCTCTCCGAGCAGATTGGTTTCACTGCCATCCATCTCGTTCGGGCTCTTCCTCTCAATATACAGCCGCTCGAAGGGATAACCGCTGCGGTTGGCTATGACAATCGAGGGACCGAAGGATTCAACATCAATGTCCATCGATGTCGGAAGCAGAGAATCGGAAGTAAGCACCAAATTCCAAGAATCCTCGCTTGGATCCCACTCCCCCCAATACAGGTCATCGTCCCAGTCGCTGGCATTGAAGGTGAAGATTGAGCCGTCACGTTTCTGAATCTCTTCAGAGAGCAGAGGGAATTTCGTCAGGTCGATAACCATCCGCTCCCCATCGCCAAGAGATTCAGGGAGCAAATTCGTCACTTGCATGCTTGCAAGATACATCCGGTCATTGAAGAGGTCGAAACTCTTGATCGAGTACCCTGTCTCATTGACCAACCCCATGATCTCTCCATATCGAACAACAGGAGGATATTTTATAAACCGTGGAGGTAGTTCAATGGAGGCCATCGCAAGCTTCGGTTCTTCAACCGCCACAGCCTCGCTCTGCTGCTCAACCTCTACAGGTGCTGCTGGAACCGGCGGGACAGCTTGCTGATCAATAGGGGTTGCACAACCCAAGAACAGAGTAGAGAGCAGAAGCACGAGAGAAATCGTGCGTACTAGGTTGATTCGTTTCATACCAGGGTCCTTTGCGACAGAAAAGCTGTCGCTCTTCGTCATACCTGCAAAAACCAATGGAATATCTATAGAGAGTGTAAAAAGAAACCTGTAAAATAACAATCAGCGAGGCTTCTATCTTTGTGTTATTTCCTATTTATTTAGTATGATTTATCTGCTTCAAGCCGCTTAATCGACCAACCATCATAAATCGTGGGCTTGAACGTGTATGAGTAGTCGTGAATCTTAAATTCGTTGTCTTCAATCATCCGAAAGATACGCTTTCCCACTTCAAGACCCATCTCGAAACCAGGATGGATGGAAGCAGTGATGCCGCTGTCGGTCCAGTCGGTGTCGGAATAGTCAAAGGCAACCACCGAATAGTCTGCAGGTACCTCCTTGCCGTGGTCGGCAAGGAGCTGAAGTACGGTTTTTAAAATCATGTAGTTGCAGCAGACAATGGCTGTGCACTCAGGCAGGGCCTTCAGGAATCTCCACAAGTTCTTTGAGAACTCCTTATGATCGAGAGTATCATCGGAGATATACCATTTCACATACCGGTCATCGTACGAAGCCCCGTAATTCTGCAGAGCCCGTACATACCCTTTGTACTTTTCAATGCCTTGATAGTTGTCGTAGACGAAAATACCGGCGATGTGCTGATGACCGCATGCTGTGAGTCGATGCACCAATGCATCGGCACACTCTCCATCTGCAATGGTTACCCTGGGAAACGGAGAGCCGGCATAGTAGTTGTTGTAGAAAATGACACGAACATCCTGGTCATACAACCTGGAATAACAATCAAGGTTGGGATTGAGGATGCTTGCCTTCACCCCGTCGACGATAAGACCATGGAAGTTGGACAGGCAGGAGAGCAGGCAGTTGCGCTCATTGGCAAGCTTGTTGTCGGTATAAAAAATCTTCAGCTCCACCGACTCATTAGCCAAGGCGTGCTTGATACCCCTGAGCAGGTTCTTGTTGGCATTGTAATCCTGACCTTGGATGATGACGGCAATCTTCGTCTTGCCGCTGACCATAGGATTCTGCTGGGCAAGGAACGCCTTCTTGTTGACATAGGTGCCACTGCCCTTGCGGGTATAGACGATCTGCTCATCGGCAAGACGGGACAGGGCATTTCGCACCGTCTCACGACTTACCCCCAGCCTCTTGCACAAGAAATGCTCGGAGGGAAGTCGTACATCCTCGGTAAATTTCTTCTGATCTATGAAGGTCAGAATATAACGCTGAACCAACTCATACTTCTTCAGTTGATCAGGTTTCTTTGCATCCATCCCCTATCACCACTTCCTTTCGCTCGGCATCCATTATCCATGCCTTCAGACGACTGCGCAGCTCAAGTTTAGCATGAGTGTAGGCCGGATCCCAAACCACATTGTGCAATTCATGCGGATCACTGCGAAGATCGTAAAGATAGTCATCCACATACACATCGCTTGAGGCGACAGAGCCTCCGTTCAGGCCAGGAGCATATACGGCATACTTGTAGCGGTCGGTGCGTATGGCCCGCCCCACCCTGCTTTCCGAGATTTGGGCATAAATCTCATTGGCCCGCCCCTCTACTGTTCCATCGATGACTGTTGCCAAGTCTTCCCCGATCATACCCTTGCCAACATCGATGCCGGCAAGCGATAGAATGGTCTTGGGCAGACTCTCGGTACTGACCAAATGCTCGACCACCGAGCCGGTGCTGAAAGCACCACCGCGGATGACCAAGGGAACACGCAACACTGCATCATGCGCACTGCGCTTGTAATCGTCGTACCCATTCAGGTGCGCATCACAATTGCGGGTCCTGAAGTGGGAACCATGATCGCTGGTAAAAATAATCACCGTATTCTCATACAAGCCTTTCTCTTTAAGCTTTGCAATCAAGCGCCCAAGGTTGGCGTCCACCCGTTCACAGGCACCCAGATAATCCGGATACTCCTCTCTTGCATCCCCGCCTCCCAGTGCTTCCAAATCCCTGGGCAGCTGGAAATCGGCAAATTTTTCTTTTGAACCCTTCGGTCCCTGATAATGACGGGCATCATTCTGGTGATGCGGCTCGATCTGAGAGACCGTCATGAAGAAGGGTTTCTCCGAATTATAGGAGTCCAGGAACTCCAGGGCATAGTCGGCTATGCAGTCGGCACGATACCCGGAGAAATCGCGACGTCTCATATGCTCGTCAAACACATAACCGCCATAGCCGTCGCTGGTGAACTCAAGCACATCGCTGGCACGCCAGAATCCGGTGTACCCTCCCCTGAGTTCAGGCGGAATCGCCTTCCTCTGGTAATCCTGGGAGGGTTTTTCCTCCAGCCCGCCATCGCTGGCAAGATGCCACTTGCCGATGTAGGCGGTCTCATACCCGCTCTCTTCCATATAGTCGGCAACAGTCTTGACTCCGGAGGGCAGTGCCTTGTTGTTTCTGAAACACCCTGTATCGGTGGCATAGAGCCCGGTCTGGAAAATGGCCCTGCAAGGTCCACAGACCGGTTGCGGGGAGAAAGCAAGGTCGAAGCGCACACCCTGCTTTGCCAGCTCATCCAAGACAGGGGTGATGTTCAGCTGCTGTCCGTAACAACCGCAGGTATCAAAACGCTGCTGATCAGAAAAGTAAAAGAGAATATTCGGTCTGCTCATCATAGGCTCCTACTGTTTTGATTCGTTGATTTTTCCCCGGACGATCAACACCAGTGTAAGGGCAATGACAACCAGGAAGGCTATGGATATGGGTGATTGGACAAAAATTGACCAACTCCCATCGGAAAGTATGAGGGAACGGCGGAAATTCTCCTCGGTGATATCACCAAGCACCAGACCCAATAAGATGGGGATGGTAGAGAATCCAAGCTTGGAGAACACATAGGCAATGACTGCAAAGGCCAGGGTCACCCTCACATCGAAAAGGGAGTTGTTCACCGAGAATGCACCGGCAAAACAGAAAATGACTATGATGGGGGTGAGAATGGAGACAGGAATGCTGACCACACGGGCAAAGTACTTGGTAAGGGTCTTGCCCTGCACATACATGAAGATATTCACAAAAATGAGACCGATCATGATGGCATACATCGTTACCCCATGTTTCACAAACAGGTTGGGTCCCGGAGTAAGTCCGTTTATCATCAAGGCTCCCAGCATGATCGCCGCCACCCCGTCGCCGGGAATGCCCATGGTAAGCAGAGGAATCAAGGTGGCACCGGTCACTGCATTATTGGCGGTTTCTGCTGCAGCAATGCCTTCGATGGAGCCGTTGCCGAACTCCTGCTTGTGCTTGCTCATGGATTTGACTCGATCATAGCTGACGAAGCTTGCCATGGATGCACCGGTTCCTGGAATAATGCCGATGATTATTCCTACAATTGCTGAGAAAACTGCAGGGAAGGACATCTTCTTATACTCTTTCAATGTAATACGACCCGATTCCTGCTTTACTTCATCCAAACTGGACAGCGTGACTTGGTTGCTCTTCTTGCTCTTGGAAAGCACTTCACTGAGTGCAAACAGGCCGATAAGGCAGATGACCAAGTCAAATCCCGAGTAGAGATTGATGTTCTTGAAAATGTAACGGGTGCTGCCGGTCATGGGATCGAGGCCTATGGTCGAGATGAACAAGCCGACCGCCCCTGAGATGATTCCCTTGATCAAGGATTTTCCAGAAACACCGGCTATGACGGTAAGGCCGAACAGACAGACCAGGAAGTACTCGGGAGTGCCCATTTTCTGGGCGAATTTGGCCACCTGGGGGGCGAAGAAGAGCAGCGTCAACGCACTGGCCATACCACCGAAGGTGGATGCCTGCAGTGCGATGTTCAAGGCCTTTTTACTCTTGCCCTGCCTGGTCAGCGCATACCCGTCGGCCATCGTGGCCGTAGCATGAGGCGTACCGGGGGTGTTGATCAGGATCGCCGATATCGAGCCGCCGTACCCTCCTGCACAATAGATGCCCAACAGGAACATGAAGGAGTCGATCGGTCCCATGGTATAGGTGAAAGGGAGAAACAATACGATGCAGAGTATCACCGTAAGGCCGGGAATGGCACCAAACACCAAACCCAACAACAGCCCGATGTTCATAAAAAGAAAACTCGATAGCGAGAAAAAGGCTGAAAAGCCCTGAATAAACAAATCCATGACGGCCTCCTACGGCAGACGTACGTTCAGGACACCTTGGAAAAGGAGCCCGATGGCCAACGCAGAGAGTGCAACTATCAGGTAGTACCCCCACTTCTTCACCCGAAAAAAGCCCAGCATGGCAAGACCAAAAAGCATGGATGTCACAATAAAGCCCAAGAGAGGGATCAACAGGGCGTAGAGGACCAGAAGGGCCAGGATGATGATCGCCCGAATTTCGGTCATCACATCCAGCATGACAACCTCAATGGGCTGCTTGCGTATAATCTTGATCACTTCCTGCAGTATCAAGACCACAGAGCAGACTAGAATGAGCGTGAGCATCAAGGAAGGAAACGTCCGGGCCGTCGTGGCAGTCCCTTCCTGGATTTTTACCTGTGAAGGCATCAGGATGTAGCCCGCGGCACCGGCTGCCAAAAAGAGTACAGGTCCTACCAGTGAAGGATAGAAGCGGACCTGTCTGCCTTCCCATTTCGTGCTGAAACGATCGATGGCAGCATTCAGTTGTGCAAAAAGATGATTCATATATACCCTTTCCTTGCACGAGATAGGCCTTCCATGATTGAAAGCCCATCTACTCGAGGTAGTAAAACTAGATGTTTGCTTTTACGATTGCAGCTACAGATGCAATGTGCCCATCGATTGCCGCCTTATCCATCGGATCGACTTCAATCATCATTGATTTGTAGAACTCTCTCATTTCCGGTTTTTCAAGAATCGTCAGATAGGCATTGCGGACCTTATCGATGACCTTCTGGTCGGTTCCCTTGCGGGCGAGAATGAAACAGCGGTTGCGGAAGTAGGCGGTGTAGCCGTATTCGCCGACACCCTTCACGTTCTTGAATACTTCGTTGTTTACACCCTTCTCGTCGAAGACCACCACAGGATTAAGAATTCCGGCCTCAACGCTTCCCCTTGCCTGGGATTGGTGGGAAATTGCAAACGCGGTCTCACCCTTGGAAGCTGCATCGAGGGCAAGATTTGCACCATTGTAGCTTACCAACTCAAGGGAAATTCCCAAATCCTTGGCAAGAGCCATCGCAAGGAAGGCCTCAGAGCCGGCAACACCGTTTACTGCAACCTTCAGCTTCTTGCCCTGCGCATAGGCCTTCAGAGCGTCCAAGTCCTTGATGTTCAGTTTAGCATCACTGGTAAGCACAAAGATGGAAGAGTACAAGTTGATGATGGGCTCGTAATCGGCATAGGTGAACTGAATGGCATCGGCTCCATCCACATTGGGAGCAATGGAAAAAGCCCCTTCCGCACCAAAAATCAGGTTGTAGGAGTTCGGCTGGTTCTTCAGATAATTGGTCAAGGCGACATTGCCGCCGGCACCAAGCTCGTTGGTTGCCAGAATGGGCTGGCCAAGCACTTCCACCCCATAGGTGGCAGCCTTTCTGTTCACGACATCGGCCACTCCGCCGACAGCCCAGGGGCAAATAACGGTTACCGGTTCAGTCGGCCAGGAATCAAGATTGGTTTCAGTCTTGCCTGCGGCGCTCAAAGTACCGAGCATGCAAAGAACAATCAGCAGCAATACTACAGCTTTCTTCATAATTTCCTCCAAGTTGTTTGTACAATATACGCAAAGCGTACCATCACATGGCAATTAAGCAATGCAGATTTTCAGCGATTTTGCTGAAAGTTGTATGGTTGATGGACAAAAAGGACAGACTTGTCTAGGTGTGGACCTGAAACAGGACCAGCCTTGCAGCCGGTCCTGTTTGTTACTTCTTCACATCGTAGAGCTTTTTTCCCCGAACAGCACTCTCCATCGGAAGGCCGGTATCATAGTCCCACTGCCGGCTCTCGTACTCCTCGTTCTCACGCTGGCGCGTCAGGCCGCTGTTCTGCCAGTTTGGATGACGGTCGTTCCGCCATGGCCGGGCAACCCACTGATAGCCTCGATAGACATCGCGGGTGCGGTCCATGTGCTCTATCAGCAGGTCGTGAAGCTTGTTTCTGATTTCCCTTCTGCTAGGATCTTCAATCAGGTTGACCACCTCATGGGGGTCAGAATCCAAATCGTAGAGCTCATCGCAGTCCATCAGGTTGATCGTCAGCTTGAAGCGACCATCGGTGATGGAACGCATCATCTGCAAGCCTCCAAAACCGTCATGGTCGACCTCGTACCGGGTGAATTCACAATAGACATGCTCATTGACTTGAACCGTCGGGTCTTCGAACTGGACGAGCATGCTTTTTCCCTCAAGAAGCTTGGGAATCGGGATGCCGAAGTAATCCAGCACCGTAGGGGTCACATCGATGTGGCTGGCAGGATGGGAGACCACGACATTGCGATTGAGCTCATGGCCTCTGCCCGGCTTCACAATGAACGGAATGTTCGTTATCTCCTTGTAGAAAGCGGCATTCTTGGCCTGCAGGCGGTGCGAGCCCAGCATATCGCCATGGTCGGAGGTAAAGATGACCAAGGCATCCGGGGCAAGACGATACACCTCATCCAACACCCTGCCGATCTCATGGTCGACGAAGCTGTTGCATCCTAGGTAAAGAGAGAGCATCTTCGAGGGCGCGTGCAGCGCCTCGGGACTCTTGTGAAGGTCGTCCCCCGACCACAGGCGCTGGAGCATCGGCTTGGACTGAAGGCTGTCATGGAAGGTGGGATTGTCTTCAAACGAGAACCCATCGTACATAGTGTTGAAGGGAGCGGGACAGATGAACGGACCATGGGGCTCGTCATAGGAGACTGCAAGGAAAAAATCCTGGCCTTCATGCTCCTGCACATACCCTATCGCTTTGTTCGAAACACGGTGGGCATAGGTCATTTCCGCCCCCCAGTCCTCATCAAACGCGGTTTCGGACTTTCGTGAACGAAGCCTCTCTTCTACAGAAAGTTCCTCAAGGTAGTTGTGCATATCGTACCACGCATCTGGATCCCACCCATCCGGGCACTGTCCTAAACCGAAATAATCCCCGCCATCGAGGTGCCACTTGCCGGTATAGGCCGCTTGGATGCCGTTGTCCCTCAGCCTCTGTCCGAGAGTCTTAACATTATCTCCCAAAGGCAGGTTGTTTGAGACCACCCCGTTGGAGTGGGGAAAGGTCCCGGTAAACAGGGCCGATCGTGCCGGTCCGCAGACAGGCTGACAGCAGTAAGCCTGCTCGTAGCGCAAGCCCTGTCCGGCCAGCTTGTCGAGATTGGGTGTCAGCATGCGACTGTCGCCGTAGCAGCCCAGCATATCCTTTCTTGTGGTATCGGTCATAATGAACACAACTTGTCTTGGCATTGAATACTCCACCTCAGCCCTTCACAGCACCGGCTACCAGGCCTTTGATCATATATTTTTGGAAGAAGAAGAACAGCAGTACAACAGGAATGGTCCCGATGATTGAGATGGCATTGACCAACGACCAATCGTAGGAGAGCTCACCCAAGTAGCGAAGTGCTATGCCCACCGAGAGTGTGCGCAGGTTGTCAGCCTGAATGAGGGTGGCTGCATGCAGGTAGTCGTCCCAAGTCATCAAGAAAGCGTAGATGCCGACTGCAAGCAGACCCGATTTCACCAGGGGTGTCACAATGGTCAAAAGGATTCTCCATCTCCCCGCCCCATCGACGAACGCAGCCTCCTCGATCTCGGTGGGGATGTTCGCAAAGAAACTTGCCATCAGGATTATGCAGAAAGGCACTTGGGCTGCAAGGAGGGCGAATATCAGGCCGCCCAGGGTATTGATGATTCCCAGTTTACCCATGATTGCATACAAGCTGATCATGCGGCTGATGACCGGAAACATCTGGCTTACCAGCAGGAGGGCGAAAAAGGCTTGGTTCCAACGATTCTTGAACCGTGCAAGTGAGTATCCGGCAAAGATCGCCAGCATGCAACACAGCAAGGCCACGCAGGCTGAGACGATAAGGTTGTTCTGATAGTAGACAAAGAACTGGTTGTGCTGGGTAAAAAGCTTGATGAAGCTGTCAAGAACGGGAGTGTGCGGAAAGAACGTCGGAGGGTACTGATAGGCTTCCATATTCGTCTTGAATGAGGTGACCAGAACCCAATAGAGGGGAAAGAGCAAAAAGAGTAGAATGCTGACAAGCAGCACGTATTTGGCCAGGATGAACAACCGGGAATCGTGTTTGAGTGTAGAAGTATTTGCCATAGGTCACCCCAGATCCTGAACACGGAAAATCCGGTTGTAGAAGAATACCACCAACACCATCATGAGCATCCACAAGGTGGTTATTGCTGCCCCTGCACCCAGATTCATTGACACAAACGCCTCGCGGTAGCTGAGTACGGCAAGCGTGGTGGTGGCGTTGTTCGGACCGCCTCCGGTCATGGTCCAGAAAAGCGGGAACTGCTTGAAGTTCTCGATGATCGCCATGGAGATGCTCACCTTGATCACCGGACTGAGATAGGGCAAGGTAACAGAAACAAAACGTCTGAACTTGCCGGCCCCGTCGATCATGGCCGCTTCATTGATTTCCTGCGGCACATTCTGAAGGCCTGCCAGCAACAGCAGGGACATGAGGGGAATCTGCTTCCAAAGGGCGGCGATACCCACCCCGGCAAGTGCTGTCTGTGGATTGTTGAGCACGGCGAAGTCTTTCACGTTCCCAAAGGTAACAAGATCGACCAAGTATTTGATAAACCCGTATTGGGGTTGAAAAAGCCACATCCATATAAGGGCCGAGATGACGGTGGGCACCACCCAAGGAGTCATCATGACGCTTCTGAGCAATCGGGCGCCCTTGATCTCGGTATTTAAAATCAGGGAGAGCACAAGCGAAAGCATAAACTGCAACAACACCACTCCCAGCACAAAGCTGAAGGTATGGATGCTCGCCATGGTGAATGCATCGGTCTTCGCTAGATACAGATAGTTTGCAAAATCGTTCCAGACGCCCGGCTTTCCGCTGATGATGTTGCGTACCCCATAGTCCTGAAAGCTCTTGATCACTGAATCCACTATGGGAACGATGATGAACAACACCGTCATCAGAAGGGCCGGGACATCGAGGAGGAACGAGAAGAGAAAGTCTGCTCTCGTCCGCTTCAAGGTTCTGCTTTTCATACCACTCCTACCATGGGAGCCGGGAAGACCGGCCCCCACAAACATACGTTATGTTACTGGGAAATCTTTACACTTGCAGTGTTTTTGAACTTCTCGATGGAAGCAGCAACATCCTGCTTGCCGACCGTCACAGCCTGCGCAAGGGAGCACAGCTCAAGATTGAGATTGCTGATCCTGGGAATGAACGACTGCACCTGCACTCTGCCTGCAGCCGGGGAGGCACCCTTGAGAATGCCGTTGTTCACCACACTCTCCATGGTCGCCATCGACTTCTTTGCAGGATATGCGGGGGTGAGGTCACGCAGGTAGGAGCTGAGTGTCTGTTCGCTGATCACGAACTCCACAAACTTCGACAGCGCAGCTTTTCTGGCGGCTCCGTTGTCGACCAAAATGAAACAGTGGGCTTGAAGCAGGCTCGCCCCTACTCCGTTTCCACCCTTCAAGGGCTCGGCGGAGGCGGTGAAGTTGACTGCATCAGGATTAATCGACTTTACACCGTTGAAACCCCAGCTCTGGTCGTAATACATGGCAAGCTGTCCGAGGGCGAAGAGGTTTCTCAGGTCCTTCAGCTTGGCATTCTGTGGATTGTACCCCAGCTGGTCGAGCTTCTGCACCATGGTAAAGGCATCCTTGAAACCTTGGTTGTCCACAGCGAGTTTTCCCTGTGCATCGAGCACCTGACCGCCGAAATTGAAGACCATTGCAGTCAAGGAAGCTCCTGAAACAGGTACCGAAGCAGTGGTCTGGCCAAAGGCATAGACCTTGTTGCCGTTTGCATCCTTCAGTTGGGAGAGCTTCTGGGCGTAGGAGAGCATCTCATCATAGGTCTTGGGCGGCTTGTTCGGATCGAGTCCCGCCTGGGTGAACAGGTTCTTGTTGTAATACAGTACATACGGAGAGACATAGAGCGGAATGCCGTACGGCTTGCCTTCCACTTCGAAGGACTTGAGGACATCGGGATAGAAGTCATCGACAAACGCTTGAGAAAGGATGTCCCTGACAGGGGCAGCCAAACCTGCATCGACAAGTCCTGGAACCCAGTCGATCTCCCCGAAAATGACGTCGACCTTGTTGCCGCCGCCGGCCATATTCACCACCTGGTTGACGATCTCACCATAGGGAGCGGTCACCCACTCGATGGTGATATCGGGGTTGGCAGCCTCAAAATCCACTTTCACCTGCTTCCAGAACGGTTCATACCCGCTCTCCAGCAGAGCATAGTTCGCCACCTTGAGGGTCACCGGACCGGCGGGGGCGGCTTCAGTCTTTCCTGCTGCAAACACAGAAGCAGACAGCATTGCAAGCACCAACAGAAATACTACGACTTTCTTCATGATTCAAACTCCCTTTTGTTGTATAGCTATTTATACGCTCTCGCGCATAACCAGTTTCGTATCCAGATAGACTTCCAAGCGCTTTTCAAACGAGCTGCGGTTGTCTATAAGGCTCATCATCATATCCATCACCCAACGGGCAATTTCGCTCTGCTCAATCTCAACAGAGCTAAGTGTAGGAGAAGAGAATCGGCACAAACGCGTATTGTCAAAGCCGATGACCGAGATGTCATCCGGAACATTGAAGCCCATTTTTTGACATGCCTGCATTCCCACCAAGGCAATCGGATCGTTCCTTCCGAAAATCCCGTCAGGGACATAGCCCGACGCAAGCAGATCAATCACCTTGGCACTCAATTCGTCCTCGGTGCGGCAACCGCTGACAACCACAGGCTCCAGCCGATACACATTGCACTGGTCGGTAAAGCCCTTCAAGCGCCAGTCATCCATGCTGCTCCAATTGCCAGAGGTGCTGACACGGTCAAGAAACAACAGCTTGCGCCTGCCCCTCTCGTACAAGGTCCGTACGACACGACGAGAACCATCATACAGACCGGTGTTGATCAATCCATAGACCCCCTGAATCGAGCTGTAATCGCGGATTTCCAAAAGGACAATCGGAATTCCGGCATCGATCAACCGCTGGATATTATGCAGAGGAAAGGATGCCGAACCGATGACGATGCCGTCAAAGAATTTGGAATAGATACGGTTGACGAAATCCTCATCCTGATGGTCGGCACACAATGTAATAAAGTAGTCCTCTTTATAGGCGAGACCGTCTATTTCGCTGATAAGCTTGCCGAAGTACTCACCCTTGATGTCGTCGGCGATGAAAAGAATGTGATTCGACTTCTTGCCCTTGAGGGCACGGGCCATGGAATTGGGACGGTAGTTGAGCCGGGCGATCGCCTCCTCCACCTTCCTGCGCTTCTCTTCCTTCACATACCGATTGCCGTTGATCACATACGAGACGATGGTCTCTGTCACCCCTGCCTCGATGGCGATGTCCTTGCGCGTTATGGTTCGAAGGTCCTTTTTGCTTTCCATGCCTGATTCCACCAATATACACACCTGTGTACATTGCTAGGATAAGACAGGTGTGCTATTCTGTCAAGGAAAATTGTAGGAGCAAGGAAGAGCACCATGCAGGATATCGCAGACATCATAGGCCTGTTCGCCATCGAAGGCGAACTTGAGAAAGTCAAGGCAAACAAGGAAGGGCACATAAACAGCACCTTCATATCAACCTTCAAATGGAACGGGAACCATTACAAGTACACCCACCAGAAACTCAACGATGCAGTCTTCACCCGGCCCGAGGAGGTCATGGACAATATCCAGCGGGTGACAAGCCACATCCAGAGCAAGGTTGCACACCTTCCCGACAAGGACAAACGGTGCCTGAAGCTTGTACAAACCAAGGGGCATCAGTGGTATGCGTATGACGATGAGGACAACCTCTGGCGAACCTACCACTTCATCGACGGGGTGAACACCTACCCCTTCCTCGATGACCGGCACCTTGCCTATCGCTTCGGAGAGGCCGTGGGGACCTTCCAGCAGCATCTCTCGGATTTCCCGGCCGACCAGCTACATACCACGATTGCAAAATTCCACCACATGGGAAATCGCTACAGCCAACTCAGGCAGGCTGTCAGCGATAACAAAGCTGGAAGGCTCGACTCCGTGCAAGCCGAACTGGAATTCTTTCTAGAGAACGAAGAGCGGGGAATGGTCCTCACCAATGCCTTGGAAGCAGGACAGGTACCGCTGAGAGTGACCCACAATGACACAAAGATCAACAACATCCTTTTCGACCAGACAAGCGGCGAAGGAGTTTGTGTGATCGACCTCGATACCGTGATGAGCGGAACCATCCTCTTCGACACCGGTGACATGCTCAGAACCGGCAGCATCACGGCAAGCGAGGATGAGCAGGACCTGAGCAAGGTCAAATGCGATGAGAAGCTCTTCATCCAGATGGTCAAAGGGTACCGCTCTGTAGCGGACAGCTTTTTAACACAATCCGAGCGAAGCCTCATTGCAGAATCAGGGAGGGCGACCACCCAGATCATGGGGGTGCGCTTCCTCACCGATTATCTCAATGGTGATGTCTACTACCACATCGAGCGGCCGAGCCACAATCTCGACCGAGCCAGAACCCAGATCGCCCTGATGCAGGATATGGACCGCAAATGGAAGGACATTATGGATTGTCTTTCATAGATGCAATGTGAGCATGCAGCTGCTTGCGAAAATCGGTGGGAGAGAGATGGTGGTACTCCTTGAAGGCCTTCGAGAAAGCCAGTTCATCATCAAATCCCACCTGATGGGCAACCTGCGATATATACAAGTACTTTGAAAGCAGCAAACTTGAAGCATGCTCCATGCGCACTGC
>WARP01001184.1_pt1 | contig 14138 bp, 10 predicted proteins | sample 4769151 | NCBI WGS metagenome assembly WARP01 (sample SAMN08893023, study PRJNA449175) | gut metagenome | isolation source: rumen sample fed with dry roughage | host: cow | place: India: Nagpur | collected 2016 | reverse complement strand
AGTCGATGTTTCGGGGCCAAAAAAGAGCCCTCCCTTTGAGGCTTCCATGTTCAGATGATCCAAAACCACCCCAGGCTCTAGCCATGCCCATTGCTCTTCAAAGTTGATTTCGACTATTTTGTCCATATATCGAGAGACATCCACTACCAGGCCGCTCCCCACAACCTGCCCGGCCAACGATGTACCCCCGGCTCTAGGGATCAAAGTCACTCCGTTGCCCGAAGCCCATTTGACTATCGAGACAACATCCTGATCATTATGCGGGTAACAGACTCCCAGAGGGAACTCCCTGTAAGCTGAGGCATCCGTAGCATACAGGACTCTTGACAGAAAATCGTCGTGAAGTTGCATTTTTATGGAATCCCCCGCCATATTAAGAAATCCTTTCCACACCTGTATCGGTCAGCCGATACCTTTGGCCGCTTTCGGGACAAACAGCAAAACCATGATTGTCAAATTCCAGTTTATGAGCGAATTCACTTACCCAACCCACCTGACGGGCGGGAGCACCGACTACCAGGGCATAAGGGGCCACCGGTTTGGTTACTACCGAACCTGCACCTACAAGTGCATATTGTCCAATATCATTACCACAAATAATCGTTGCATTTGCACCTATGGTTGCCCCCTTGCACACCCTTGTATTTATGTAGAAACCCCTCCTTACCACAGCACTCCTGGGATTCACCACATTTGTAAAGACACACGAGGGACCAAGGAAAACATCATCTTCGCAAACAACCCCGGTATACACAGAGACATTGTTCTGGACCTTTACATTCCTACCCAGCACTACCTTTGGTGATATGACCACATTTTGACCAATGTTACAATATTCACCAATCACACTTTCTGTCATTATATGGGTGAAATGCCATATTTTAGTACCCTTCCCGACACTAGAGCCAGGATCGATCACTGCCGTTTCGTGAGCAAAGAAATCCATTTGTGTTTACAATTATAAGCTCACAAATTTAACTTATAATTCAACCACTCCCAAAGATTTTCACAACTAATTGAATGCTCCCTGGTTGGGATCTGTTACTCCAAATGAAAATCCGTTATAGGATTGATTCCTGCCAACCCAAAATAGCTAGCCACGATAGTACCCTTTACCCACACCCTCTTTCCAAGGTTCCCGGGATTTGACTTTAGGTTCAAAGCATTGCGGATATCTCCGGAAGGGAGTGCCACCCCGGCACAATAGAGCTTATCGGTTTGACCCTTGACAGATGAAACAGCAATGTTTGTTTCAGTACCAAAAGGAGGCACAGTGACCAGAGATGCCGTAGTGAGGAATCCTGCAATATATCCACTAACCCAAACGCCTTTTTGCCCCACGAATGCGGCAATCTCTTCCACTGTGAGCGCTAGCTCCCTGGTGCTTCCATCCCTTCTCTCTCCCACAACCAAATCTTCCGAAAGCCACACAGAGGCAGTATCTATCAGAATACCAGAATAAAAATTGGAACCATCCCCGGGAGTTCCTTCTCCCGAATCACCTCCCGGCAACGAAGAGTGCAGGTTAACTGTAACCATTTCGGTTGGCCGGAGCACTTTCCTGGTGAGCAAAAAGGAATCCGAAACACTCTTCATTTTAAGGAACACCTCACCCGGGGTTAGGTACAGATAACGGCTCTCGGAATAGGGATACCCAAGCCTTCCTTTGGCATCTTCGACAAAAGCAGTGTATCCGGTAAACCGCTCCCTGAACGCCTGTGTAAAACCGAGTTTAACCGCCCCGTTGGACATCCTGCATAAAAACGAGAGTTTGGCCACCTTCCCGCTCTCAACAACTACCGTTGCCGAATCCGAATAACAAGGCGTATTAAATGCCGGAGCTTCGAAACGGACCGACTCTACCCTGACATCGTAACTGCCGGGTGATAATTTAAGTTCACCAGGCCTCTCCGAATACCTCCCGCTGTAAAGTATCTCCCCGGAACTCTTTTTGATGCTGAGATAAAAGTTATTGGTATCGGGTATCTCCCTCGCATTGGAACCTGTCACCTGAACTTGTGCTGCTATTGGAACTCCTCCGTACCCGCTGCCATAGAGCAGGTTTTTTACCCCCTCTTCCCTGGCAAAGCTAAGGAACAGGAGTCCCGGCTCTTTGTCCTTGTCATCGGTAATTGTAAGACCACTGCAAGAAGAGGTCAATACCAACGACACAATAAACAAACCCATAAGAAATACAATCATTAAAACATGGAAAAGCGCCACAGGCATGCTCTCCTTGTTTTTTTCCCTGAAAAAATCCTCCCGCCTCATATCTAAATATATTTAATTGGTTTTCACTGCCGAAATTATAGCTATCCGGTTGAAAACTGTTACAAAAAAAGATATAATTCAAAAAATATCTAATTTTAAAATAATGATTTCTAATTTTAATTAATTTTGTTAAAATTTAAACCAAACTATGTACAAAATTTCGGAACATCCCATACTTCCAATCCCAAAGGAAGATTTAGCAGAATTCCTGTTCGAAGGAAATAAAGTTGTTGGACAAAAGGGCTTTACTATCGCTGCAGCACTCCACCAGGCAGGACTTGTGGTACACAAACACAGCCTTGAACACAGGGAGCGCACTATGGAGTGCGGGATTGGCAAATGCGGAGCATGTGAGATGTTGGTCGACGGCAAAGTCCGTCGTATCTGTATTACCAAGGTAGATGACGTGAAAGAGGTAAACCGTATTGACGAATCCTACCTGCCGATGGAAGAGGAATCAACCAGTGGAAAAGTAAGGATTTTCAAGACAACAGTAGCCATAATCGGTGCAGGCCCGGCCGGGCTTGCAGTGAGGGAAGAGCTCAACAACAACAACATACCCAATCTTGTCATAGACAACAACAGTAAGATCGGTGGGCAGTTTCTGATGCAGACCCATCAGTTTTTCTTTTTTGAAAAAGAGCAACGGTTTGGAGGAATGCGTGGTTTTGATATTGCAAACAGCCTTGCCGGCCAAGAGCAGTCAGGAATCATACTGGATTCCGTCGTTTGGGAAATCCTGGAGGGGAAAAGGCTTGTTGTAAAAGATATTGCCCGTCAGGAAATTTTTTATGTAGATGCCGCCCATCTGGTTATCGCCACCGGGGCTGTACCCTTTATGCCTGCATTCAAAAATGACGACCTCCCGGGTGTCTATACTGCTGCCGTGGTGCAGAGGATGATGAACAACGAACTTACACTGCTGGGTAAAAACATTCTTACTGTGGGTGCCGGCAATATCGGTTATCTTACATCATACCAGGCCATGCAGGCAGGAGCCAACGTGAAAGCGATAATAGAGGCTATGCCAAGGGAGGGAGGCTTTCCTGTTCAGGCCAACAGGGTGAGAAGGCTCGGCATTCCCATATTGACATCACATATACTTTTGGAGGCTATACCAAATGATAGCCATACCGGAGTAACCGGTGCAATAATAGCACAGTGTGAGAACTTCAGGCCTGTTCCCGGTACCGAAAAGATCATAGAAGGAATTGACTGTATCAATATTTGCACAGGGCTTATACCCGACAACCAGCTCTTCAAAAAGGGTGCTGAGGTTTACGGTCGCAACTGCCACGGTGTAGGGGACTCTGTCAAGATTGGAGAAGGGACCTCTGCAGTGCTCAGGGGAAAACAGTGCGCCTACGAAATTATTCAAGAGCTGGGTATCAAATATGATTACGACAAATACCTTGCAATATCCAAGGAGTACATTGATTCCCAACAACACCCGGTAAGGATACTGGAGAGACCGGCACTGCCCGGCAAAGAGCGGATGTGGTCCAAGGGTTTCGTGCAGATTGACTGCCTTTATGGTTTTGCCTGTAACCCATGTTCATTTGCCTGTAAATACGGGGCTATAGAAAAATCATCAACCTCAACTGTACCAAAGATAGATTACGACAAATGCACAGGATGCATGAGGTGTGTCTACCAATGTCCCGGACTTGCCATATTTGGCTACCAGCTCAACAAGAACTGGCTCTTCCTGCCCATAGAATACAAAGCCGGCGAGGGGGAAGAGGTCTTTTTGGTAAACAACAACGGAGAGATTCTTGGAGAGGGAATAATCGAAAAGATCTCCAAAAACCCAAACAAGACCAACGTAGCAAGGGTCAAAGCCACCACCTTGGAAGGAGAGGCCCTGACTGAGGTAAGGGGATTCATAATAAAAGAGAGGTATCCTGCCAAATTACAGCTGACTCCACTTGGGCAGGAGCACGATGCTAAAACCTATATCTGCCACTGCGAAGACATTACAGTCGATAAACTTTTGGCGGTAATTGGAGACCGAAAGGTGATTTCGTCGGACGAGCTCAAACATATTTCCAGGATAGGAATGGGGGCATGCCGGGGTACCCGTTGCGTTCCCAGGGCCAAACTATTGCTCAGGCCATACGGGATCGAAGTAACAGGAGAACCAACCCCACGTGGTCCAATGTCCAATCTTGTCACACTTGGCGACATGAACCATACAGGCAAAGTGAGTGAAATAATCATCCCCGGCCATGACAAATGGGTGGAAAAGGTTCCGGCAATAATAGCCGGCGGAGGTATTGCCGGGTCGTCTCTTTTTAGGTACATGGCCCAAAACGGGTTCAAACCCATACTTTTAAACGACGGACTGGGAAGTTCCTGGCGCAATATAGCCGGCGGAAGGCCTGCGTTTTCTCTCCCGGCCCTTGCCGATATTGCAAAACACAATCTGGAACTATTCAAAGAGTTACAGGAAAAACACGATATCGGGTTCAAACTAATCAGATACGTGAACTTTGCCCATGACGAGTCAACATACCGATCCCTGGAAGCTTCGATGGCCTGGTCCGATGCCAGGATGGTAGGAAAAAGGGATTTTGCCAGGGAGATATCTCCATACATCGATCCAAACCTCTCTACCTACAGCCACGCTCTCATAACAAACGACTGCTGGCAGGCCAATCCGGGACAAACCCTGGACCTTCTCAGGTACCTTGGCCGGCATGCCGGGGGAGAAATCCTGGAAAACACAAGGCTCGAAGAGGTTTACAAAACAGGGAATGAATACAGGGTAGTTGTACGCACTGCAAACAATGAATACAAAGAGTACCAGACAGAGATTTTCATCAACGCCCTGGGTGCAGAGGCCGACAAGTTTGCCAAAAAACTTGGTATAGAAACCGGCCTTTATCCTGTAAAACACCAAGCCTTTATCACTAAACGACTCCCAATGTTGGGCAAAGAGGGTACCAACCTGGACATGTTGATAGACCGCCGCAAATACAAAGGATTCAGTGCTGTATATGGGCAGCAATTAGCCGAGACAGGACAGATAATCGGCTGTGCTTCTCCACTTAATGACGCAACCGAGACTGCAAAAAACCTAAAGGTCTCTTCCCAGGAGTTCCTCGAAGTTGTGACCGAAATGTTCTCCAGCTGGATTCCCCGTCTTTCTGGGGTAGGTTTCCAGGCTGTATGGTCGGGATACTATGTGGAACCACGTTACATTGTGGATCCTGCCCTAGGATTGTTTGCAGGAATGAGAGGGCACGGCTTCATGCTCTCGCAGTACCTGGCCAAGCTATATGTAGACAGTTTAATGGGAAAAGAGGTCCCCAAATACTTCAACGACCTCAGGCTCAACGGACCAGGCCTTAGCGAACAAGCCTTCAAATAGAGCAAAAAAAAGTATGAGGCTTTATCCTTGGATAAAAGCCTCATTACTCAACCTAAACTTAAACTATGAAAAACTTCACTATAAGAATATACAAATCCCGTGCCAAACTATTTCCATCCCTCGGATAAATTAACACAACATTTATAGTCAGGTATAAAATTTCATGAGGTCCTACCCTCTCGGATAAAACCTCACTACTTAACCTAAACTTAAACTATGAAAAACTTCAGTTTAAATTAATACAAATCGTGTGCCAAAAATCTGCAAATACATTTTTTTTAATCAACTACCCTAAGTTTTGCAAATTTCAACAGTAAAACCTTCCTCCCTCCTTGCTCAAAATCTACAATTGCCTTGAGATTGAGCGGATCCCCTTCAATAGACAAGATCTGTCCAAAACCAAACCGGTCATGTTCTACCTTCTGACCCTGTTTAAGTTTGGATACCGGATCGGCCTGGAAATTGGGATCAGGTGGTTTGGGCGGAGGAGTTGACTGGCGCTTCTCTCTCCACACCCATTGCTTAGGCTGGAGGGATTCTCCCCCAAAACCTCCTGTCAAAACCTTGCTGTCGGAATCGGGCCAGTTGAGGAATTGTTTGTCTATCTCCTTCAAGAAACGGCTGGGCGGGTAAGTGACATGAGAACCCCACCGGAAGCGGGTCTGTGCATAAGAAATTGTCACACTCCTTTTGGCCCTGGTCAAAGCCACGTACATCAGACGGCGCTCCTCCTCAACCTCTGTCTCGCTGCCCGAGCTGTTGACCGACGGAAAGAGGTTTTCTTCCAGACCTATTATATAGACATGCCCGAACTCGAGTCCCTTTGCCGAGTGTACTGTCATCAGACTCACCTTGTTTGTGTCATCCTCCTTGTCGTTTTCGTCAACGACACTCATCAACGAAATTGTCTCCAGAAAATCGCTCAACAAGAATGAAGGGCGGATTTCCGAACCGGACTCCTCGTCCATCTCTGCATTTGCCTCGGCCTCCTCCACAAAAGATTTGATAGAATTGAAGAGCTCCTCTACGTTTTCGGCCTTTGCCTGCCCCTCAATGGAGTTATCGCTTTTGAGCATTGTTGCATAACCACTTAGTATGAAAATCTCCATGGCAACATCATAGGCGTTTACCACGGACGCTTTTCCCCTTACCTGCCCAATCATCCTGCAAAATTCGGCGATTTTGTTGGTTGCGGCATTTTTTAGCCCATGTTTTTCCAGGTCGGCCTTTACCTCTGTCTCTTCCATATTGGATACCACCGCTTCCCAAAGGGAGATTCCGGCCTCGCCGGCAGCTGCCGAAAGGTACCCCAGTGAGGTTGCCCCGATACCTCTTCCGGGGTTGTTCACCACCCTGCGGAATGCCTCATCATCCTTGGGATTGACAAGCAGTCTGAGATATGCCAAAACATCCTTGACCTCGGCCCGGTCATAAAACGAATTACCGCCATAAATACGGTACGGCAGGGAGCGTTTGCGCAGAGCCTCCTCTATTGCCCTTGACTGGGCATTTGTGCGGTAAAGGATTGCAAATTCACTATAGGGCACTTTATCCGAAAATATTCGGGAAACAATGGAGCCGGCTACGAGGAATGCCTCCTCCTGGTCGGTATAGGCTTTTACAATCTCTATCTTATCACCCCCCTCCTCTGCCGAGAAGCACTCCTTTTTGAGCTGATTGGAATTTTTGGCAATCAACGAGTTTGCCGCCTTGACAATCACCTGGGTGGATCTGTAGTTTTGTTCCAGCCTAAACTCCTTTGCCTCGGGGTAATCCTTGCGAAAGTTGAGGATATTCTCTATCCTTGCCCCTCTGAATGCATAAATGCTCTGTGCATCGTCACCCACAACACACAAATTCCTGTGCAGGGAACTAAGCTTTTTTACTATAAGGTACTGGGCATAGTTGGTATCTTGATACTCGTCTACCAGGATAAATGAAAAACGGTTGCGCAACTTTTCCAGCACCTCCGGGAAATCCCTTAACAAAATATTCGTATACAATAGAATATCGTCAAAATCCATGGCTCCGGACTGCCTGCAACGTTTCTCATACATAGCATATATTTCCCCTATGCGCGGCATTTTCGCGACGGCATCATTTTGTTGCAAAGCAGGAGTATTGATGTATGTTGCAGAGGTAACCAGGTTGTTCTTTGCCATGGAAATACGGGAAAGAACGCTTGCAGGTTTGTAAAACTTCTCGTCAAGGTTCAGGTCCCTTATGCAATTCCTGATGGCACTCCTCGAATCGGATGTATCGTAAATTGTAAAGGCAGAGGGGAACCCTAGCAAAGCGGCATCCTCCCTCAGGAACCTTACAAATACAGAGTGGAATGTTCCCATCCACAACCATCTGGCACTCTCCTTTCCGACAAGTGAAGAGATCCTCTCCTTCATCTCCTTGGAGGCTTTGTTGGTAAAAGTAAGGGCCAAAACCGAAGAGGCTCTGTGTCCGTGGTTTAAAATATTGGCTATACGGCAGGTAAGCACTCGGGTTTTCCCCGACCCTGCCCCCGCTATTATGAGTGAGGGCCCCTCAAATTCTTCAACTGCCTGTTTTTGTGCAGCATTCAACCCCTCAGTTATAGTTAAAAATTCTCCTTTCATTGCCACAAAATTATAAATATTGTGTATCTTTGCGGCAAAATATTTGAAATATAATGTCAAACCACATTCGATTACGCAAAGGGCTCAACATTCCGCTGCAAGGCGAGGCTCAGCCCAAAATTACCAAAACAATATCGCCGGGTATTGTTGCTGTAAAGCCAACCGATTTCAAAGCGTTTAATCCCAAGATACTGATCAAGGAGGGAGAGGAGGTCAAAGCGGGAACACCGGTTCTTGCCGACAAGAAACGTCCCGACATCAAACTCTGCTCTCCGGTGAGCGGTGTAGTCAAGGAGATTGTCCGCGGCGACAAAAGGAAACTGCTTGCAATAACAATTGAGGCAAACGAGAAGACAGAGTACTTACCAATAGAGATACCCCAGGTCAGGACCGCAACCCGCGAAGAGATCATCAGTACTCTCATGGAAAGCGGTCTTTTTGCTGCCATAAAACAGCGCCCCTACGGCACTATCCCCGACCCTGCCATCGAACCCAAAGCAATTTTCGTATCAGGTTTTGACTCTGCACCCCTTGCACCCAACCTCAGCTTTTCACTTAAGGCCGAGACCGGGAACATCAAGGTTGCAGTGGAGTTGCTCAACAAACTTACCAAAGGCGGAGTACATATATCTCTCCATGCATCGGATTACGCAAGCAGCCCTTTCCATAAAATCGAAAAGGCCATAATGCACACCTTTGACGGCCCGCACCCTGCCGGGAACGTAGGAGTACAGATTCACCATGTGAGTCCCGTAAACAAAGGGGAAACAGTATGGACACTGGATATGTACGCACTGGCAGCCATCGGCAAGCTCTTTACAAAAGGAATTTACGATGTCAAAAAGGTCATAGCCATCACAGGACCAAGGGCAAACAACCCATCCTATATCGAAACCGTCCCCGGAATGTCCATGACCCAAATCAAGGAATATGTGAACAGGGACGAGAAAGAGGAGCTGCCTGTAAGGTACGTCAGCGGCAACGCCCTCACAGGAGATAACGTGACCGGGGAGGGACACCTGGGCTTTTTCCACAACCAGGTCACCCTTTTGAGCGAAGGCAAATACTACGAAATGTTCGGATGGATCAAACCAATGAGGCTAAAGAAATTCAGCATCTCACGCTCATACTTTTCATGGCTCTTCCCCAAAAAGCAATATGCTCTGGACACCAACCTCAACGGCGGCGAAAGAGCCCTGGTAATGACAGGAGTATACGAAAAAGTCACCCCTATCGACATTTACCCGATGCACCTGATCAAGGCTATCCTTGCCGGAGACATCGATAAAATGGAGGCGTTGGGTATATATGAGGTAATCGAAGAGGACCTTGCACTTTGCGAATTTGTATGTCCTTCCAAAACCGAGATCCAGCATATAGTTTCACAGGGGATCGAACTCATGATTAAAGAAATGTCGTAATAAGAGATAGAGATGAAAGCAATAAGAAAATTAGTAGATAATATAAAACCCACTTTCAGCAAAGGTGGGAAACTGGGCTTTTTGCACTCCACCTTCGATGCCTTCGAGACCTTTTTGTTTGTACCCGACGTGGTAACGGCAAAAGGGACCCACATACGTGACAGCATTGACCTTAAGAGGACAATGACCATGGTGATCATGGCCCTTGTACCTGCATTGCTGTTTGGAATGTGGAACACCGGTCACCAGCACTTCCTTTCTATCGGTGCAGAGACGGACTTTCTGGCAACCTTCTTTTACGGGTTCTGGAAAGTGATTCCCATGGTAATAGTATCATATGGTGTGGGACTAGGGATTGAATTTGCTGCAGCCCAAATCAGGGGCCACGAAGTAAACGAAGGCTACCTGGTTACAGGGATGCTCATCCCGCTTATCATGCCTGTGGACCTTCCCTTGTGGATGCTTGCCCTGGCAGTTGCATTTTCCGTTATAATAGGCAAGGAGGTATTCGGCGGAACAGGAATGAACATATGGAACCCCGCACTTATCGCCAGGGCATTTGCATTCTTCGCCTACCCCTCTTATATGTCCGGAGACAAAGTCTGGATAGCCGGCCTTGGAAAAGGGGAAGGTATCGTGGACGGTTTCTCCGGAGCAACACCCCTCGCCAACGCACAAGCAGGATTGGAGTTACCCTCTTTCCAGGACATGTTTTTCGGGTTTATTCCAGGCTCTGTGGGAGAGACCTCTACGCTTGCCATTTTAATTGGTGCGGCCTTGCTCATATACACCGGCATAGCCAGCTGGAAGATCATGGTGAGCACCGTTGCCGGAGGATTACTCACAGGATTGTTGCTCAATGCTCTGGCTCCATCTCCTGATTCATACCTTGCAATCCCTGCATGGTACCATCTGGTCATGGGAGGTTTTGCATTCGGGGCTGTTTTCATGGCAACCGATCCGGTAACAGGAGCACAGACAGAGAGAGGCAAATGGATATACGGATTCCTTATCGGGCTGTTGGCCGTAACAATCAGGGTTTTCAATCCGGGATACCCGGAGGGTATGATGCTTGCCATCCTTCTCATGAACACCTTCGCTCCTTTGATCGACCACGTTGTAGTACAAAAGAATATCAAACGCAGGCTCAGGAGAGCTGCCGTAAAATAGATTAAAAATATGGATACAAATAAAAATTCATACACAATCATATACGCTGTCATAATGGTTATTGTGGTAGCTGTGGTACTCGCACTTGCGGCATCCCTCCTAAAGGAGAGGCAGCAAAGGAACGTGGAGATTGAGAGAAAGCAGATGATCCTTAAATCGGTGAAGCTTGCAACAGAGGCCTCTGCAGCAGCCGACAAGGATAGCTACATTGAGCAGGAATATGCCAAATACATCACCGACAGTTCGATTGTCCGCGATGGTGCAGAGTTGACCCTTTATATCTGCAATGGAGACAACGGGGAGAAATTTTATGTGATCCCGGTACTAGGTGCAGGATTGTGGGGGCCTGTATGGGGCTATGTTTCACTCAAGGACGACTACAACACAATTTACGGAGCTGTGTTTGACCACAAAAGTGAAACACCGGGTTTGGGTGCAGAGATTTCTACAGACGCATTTGCTTCACAGTTTGGTGGTAAAAGCATTTTTGACAGCAACGGGAATTACGTTTCGGTAAAAGTTGTCAAGGGTGGAGCAAAAGCCGGCAGCCAACATGAGGTTGATGCCATTTCCGGTGGAACCATCACCTCTCAGGCTGTAGAAGAGATGCTGTTCAAAAACATCAATGAATACCTGGATTTCTTCTCTTCACAGGCCAAAACCCGTGCAGAGGCCATCAAGGCGATGAGTGAAGCTCAGGCTGCTGCCGATTCACTATCTGTAACTAATCAAATGGAAAACAATTAGTGCTATGGACAAAAAGATATTTATAGAACCTTTATTCAAAAACAACCCGGTATCGGTACTGGTATTGGGGATATGCTCTGCACTGGCCGTTACGGTCAAATTGGAGCCCGCTCTGGTGATGGCCCTTTCGGTAACCATTGTGCTGGGATTTTCGGAGGTGATCATCTCCCTCATAAGGAATACTATTCCAAACAGGATCAGGATAATTGTGCAACTGGTGGTTGTGGCTATGCTGGTGATTCTGGTAGACCAGATACTCAAAGCTTTTGCATACGAAGTAAGCAAACAGCTCTCGGTTTTCGTAGGGCTGATCATTACCAACTGTATAATCATGGGACGTATTGAGGCCTTTGCACTTGGCAACAAACCTCTGCCTGCATTTGTAGACGGGATTGCCAACGGGATAGGCTATGGAATAATCCTGGTTGCAGTTGCTTTCTTCCGTGAACTGTTCGGTTCCGGTACCTTGTTCGGAGTACAAATTGTACCGGCATCATGGTACATTAAGAATGGCGGGTTTTACGAAAACAACGGGCTTTTCATCCTCCCTCCTATGGCCCTTATTTTGGTAGGTATTTTCATTTGGGTACAAAGGAGCATCCAAAAAGAGTTGATTGAAAAACAATAACACATTACAATTATGCAAGATTTAGTAAGTTTGTTCGTCAAGTCTATATTTGTAGACAACATGGTATTTGCATATTTCCTTGGAATGTGTTCATACCTGGCAGTATCAAAAAACATCAAAACAGCTGTTGGCCTTGGATTGGCAGTTATATTCGTACTAGGAGTGACTCTGCCTGCCAACTACCTGCTCAACGAATATATCCTCTCTCCGGGAGCCCTGGCATGGCTCAATCCGGACTACGCTTCGGTTGACCTCAGCTTTCTTAGTTTTATCATTTTCATTGCGGTCATCGCCTCAATAGTACAGATTGTGGAAATGGTGGTAGAGAAGTTTACCCCCGGGCTCTATTCGTCCCTGGGCATATTCCTTCCCCTGATTGCCGTGAACTGCGCCATTCTTGGCGGAGCTCTTTTCATGCAGGAGAGGGCATATGAAACCCTTGCAGAGGCCACTGTATTCGGTCTTGGCTCGGGACTGGGATGGTTCCTGGCCATTGTTGCCTTGGCTGCAATCCGCGAAAAACTATCCTACTCGCAGGTTCCTGCCCCTCTTCGCGGACTGGGTATAACCTTTATAGTAGTAGGTCTCATGGGCATTGCCTTTATGAGCTTTATGGGAATTAAACTATAGGAAGCAAAATCATGAATTTAACACTAATAACAATTTTATCCATAGCAGCGTTCATGCTGGTAACCCTTTTACTGGTAGCACTGCTTCTATATGCAAAATCCAAACTCACTCCTTCGGGAAAGGTCAAGATGACCATCAACCAGGAAAAAGAGCTGGTTGTCTCCCCGGGCGAGAGTGTACTTTCCACATTATCAAACAACAAGATATTCCTTCCCTCTGCCTGTGGTGGTGGCGGAACCTGCGGTATGTGCAAATGCCGGGTAACTTCGGGTGGTGGCGAAATCCTCCCTACCGAAGTAGGTTTCTTCACCCGTAAGCAGCAACAGACCCAGTGGCGCCTGGGTTGCCAGGTAAAGGTCAAGGAAGACATCGAGATAGAGGTTCCCGAAGAGGTTCTCGGAATCAAGAAGTGGGAGTGCGAAGTTGTCAGCAACAACAACGTGGCTACCTTTATCAAGGAGTTTGTCGTACAGCTACCGGAGGGAGAACACCTCAAGTTCAAGTCAGGCGGTTATATCCAGATCGACATACCTCCCTGTGAAGTTGACTTTTCCAAAGACATCGCGGTACAACCCGAGTTCCACGAGGATTGGGATAAACTCAATATCTGGGGTCTCAAAATGAAGAACTCCGAGCACACCTTCCGCGCCTACTCTATGGCCAACCACCCGGCAGAAGGCAACATAATCATGCTCAATATCCGTATTGCCACCCCGCCCTGGGACCGCAACAAAGGCACATTCATGCCGGTAAATCCCGGTGTTTGCTCATCCTACATTTTCTCGCGCAAACCTGGCGACAAAGTGACAATTTCGGGACCTTACGGTGAATTCTTCATCAAAGAGACCGACAATGAGATTGTATTCGTAGGAGGTGGTGCCGGAATGGCGCCCATGCGTTCTCATATCTTCCACCTCTTCCATACAGAAAAGACTACACGAAAAGTTAGTTTCTGGTATGGCGCCCGCTCTTTGAGGGAGGTCTTTTACGAAGAGGAGTTCCGGGCAATTGAGAAGGAGTTCCCCAACTTCACATTCAACCTCGCCCTAAGCGAACCCAAGCCCGAAGACAACTGGACAGGCTACACAGGCTTCATCCACAAAGTTCTTTTGGACAACTACCTCAGCAAACACGAAACACCCGAAGATATCGAATACTACCTCTGCGGCCCCCCCATGATGAACAGCGCAGTCACAACCATGCTGGACAACCTGGGAGTCCCCGAAGAGAACATCGCCTTCGACGACTTTGGAGGATAACCAAAAGAGGGCATGCATCCCTCGGATAAA
>WARP01000505.1_pt1 | contig 14156 bp, 12 predicted proteins | sample 4769151 | NCBI WGS metagenome assembly WARP01 (sample SAMN08893023, study PRJNA449175) | gut metagenome | isolation source: rumen sample fed with dry roughage | host: cow | place: India: Nagpur | collected 2016 | reverse complement strand
ATGGCCCGCACCGGGTCGTTGGAGATGGTCGTAGCAGCACCCGGTACCGGTCCCGGCACTTGGGTTCCTCAGCTGATGATGTTCGAGTTCCCGTACATCTTCAAAAACAACGACCACTATCGCAGAGTGCTCAAGGGTCTGGAAGGTGAAGTAAGCAAGCTGGTGCAGCCCTATGGTTTCATCGCTCTTGCCGGACAGAGCCAGGGTTCACGGCATATGCTGACCAAAAAGCCTGTAACCAAGCTTGAGGATCTGGCAAACATGAAGATGCGCGGCCCCAATGCCGTCTACATCAGCATGTTCAAGCACCTTGGTGCTGCCGGAACCACGATGGACTGGAACGAGATCTATACCGCTCTGCAGACCGGTGTCGTCGATGGTATGGAAGCCTCCCCGAGCATGATCAACTCGATGAAGTTCCAGGATGTTGCCAAGAACCTGACCATCACCGACCACATCATCGCCTGCACGTACTACTTCTTCAACGAGAAGTGGTTCAACTCCCTGCCTTCCGACCTGCAGGCAGTGGTGCGCGAGGCAGCCGATGAAGCAGCCGCTTATCAGGCCGTCATCGATGATGAGGACCAGAAGGCCTCCTTGGAGAAGATGAGAGCCGAGGGTGTTGCCATCCATGTTCCCGCCGACCGTGCAAAGTGGGTTGAAGCCTGCAGCCCGATGCTCGCCGAGTATCGTGCGAAGGGTGAAGGCTGGAACAGTTTCATCGACAAGATGCTTGCCATCCAGTAATGATTCCCATTGTGTTGAGGGTGTCCGTATGGGCACCCTCATCGTAGGTGGACTCATGATTATTGAAACAAAACAACCAAAGGAAACAGCTGCAGAATATGCCTTGCGTGTACTCAAGGAGAACATAATCTCTTTGGATCTTGCTCCGGGGAGTATGGTCAGCGAGAACGAGATAGCAGCCCAGCTGGGTATCTCACGCACTCCTGTGCGGGAAGCCCTGATCGAATTGAGCCGGGTGGGAATCGTTCAGATCATGCCGCAGAAGGGAAGCCGCATCAATCTCATCGACTACGGGATGGTGGAGGAATCGCGCTTCCTTCGCTTGGTTCTTGAGCGTGAAGTCGTCAAGCTTATCTGTATGAACGAGACGAGAGCCGACCTGTCCTCCTTGGAGGAGAATCTTCGGCTGCAGAACTTCTATGTGGAACATGCCAAGCCTGAGAAATTACTTGAGCTGGACAATCAGTTTCATGCATTGCTGTTTTTACTTGCCGACAAAGTACAGTGCTACGGGTGGATGATGGAGGGCCTTACCATCCATTTCGACCGGGTGCGCAGTATGAGCCTGAGTGCGGTAAAGGACATCAAGATAGTGGGCGACCACCAAGCGATTGTTCAGGCATTGACCGACCGGGATGCCGAATTGGCACAGCAGCTGATGGAGAAACACCTTTCCCGTTACAAGATCGACGAGCAGGCGATCAGGGAATTGTATCCAACCTACTTCTGCTAAAAGCCGTCTCTTGCTACACTGCCTTCATGCACACAATTCTCTGTTATGGTGATTCCAATACCTTCGGCACCAACCCCGGCGGGGGAAGGTGGGACATAGATCAGCGCTGGACGGGTCTTCTGTCTGCCATGCTTGGCCCTTCGTACCGCATCATCGAGGAGGGCCTTGGCGGCCGGACCACGGTCTTTGACGACCCCCTGGAACCCAAACGCAATGGGTTGGAATACCTTCCGGTCTCCCTGCAAAGTCATCGTCCTTTGGACCTGGTCATACTCAGTCTGGGTACCAATGACTGCAAGAGCCTCAACAATGCCAATGAACGCATCATCGCCAAGGGTCTGGAAAAATTGGTTGCCATGGTAAGAAACCATCCCTATGGCCCTGGATACCCCATTCCCCAGGTTCTGGTCATCTCCCCGATTCATATCGGAGACGACATTGAATCTTCCATCTTTGCCTCATTCGACAAGGGTTCTACCGCACTCAGCAAGCGTCTTGCCGATCCCATCAGGGTAATGGCAGAACAGCAGCATGTACATTTCTTCGATGCTGCAACGGTGGCTTCGAGCAGTCCCATCGACCAACTTCATATGGACAAGGAGAGCCATGCTTCGCTTGCGAAGGCTCTCCATCCCCTGATCCTCTCCCTGTTTGGGGATGTGCAGTTGGCTGAGGCTCCTGCTGAACCTGCAAAGGAAGCCTCTCGTGCAAGACTCTTTGGTTTTCTGAAACGCTAATTACCCACATCCAGTACGACAGCCACCGGCCAGTGGTCCGAAAGCACCCCTCCTGGGATGGTGTATCGGGGGCTGGTTGCGAGAACCGGCCGGATGCTGCCGCGGGTCATGACTTTGTCTATCGCCTCGACCAGGAAGCCTTCGGTGCTCAAATAGGGGCAGGGGAAGGTTACCGGTGCACATAGGCCCAAGGCGGTGAACACATCGGAAAAGCCTGCCTGCTCGGCAAAAATCCTTGATGGGTGGACCGGGTCGTTGAAGTCTCCGCAGATGACCGCATCGTCAGAGCCGATGAGAAAGTTCAAAGCCTTGGCAGCCAGATGGGCCTCATTGTGTCGGTACCCGATGCCGGTTCTCAGTTCATCGGCATTGAGCTGGTGCGTAAGGTGCATGGTGGCAACGAACAGGGGCCGATTGTCCGTCTTCATAAGGCGCACCCAGAACACACCACGATGAATCTCGGGCATTTGCAGATCCACCCTTCCGAAGTCGAGGACGGAGAAGAGGTTCTTTTTCACATAGATGGAGTTCTCACACCTCCAGCCCTCATCCGGTCCTTCGATGCGTCGGTATTCGCCGAGTGCTGAGTCCAGGACGCTCAGGGTTTGTTCACGGACTTCCTGAAAGCAGTAGATGTCTGCTGCGAAGGTCTGCACAAAGGATACTACACAGTTTCTGCGTTGCTGCCAGTGCTCGGTATTCCATAAATTCAAGGTGATGAGACTGATTCTCTGCATCTGCTACTCCTCAAGCATCGAGGGAAACTCCTCGAGAATCGATTGGTACGAACCAAGAGTCAGGACGGTGACCCAGGCGATGTCGATGTCATAATACCCCTGCATCGCATGGGAGCGGTTGAAGTACTCCCAGGCGGTGTGGTTAAGCTGCTCCGGCTGCCACCCAATATAATCTTCATCCCGTCCGAGTTGGTCGGTTTCGGTTGCCACCAGCTGCCTGCAGGCTTGAATCATAAGCTTTGCCTGCCTCTCATACAATGTTTCTCCGGTCCAGGCTGCATAGCGTAAAAACTCGTAGGCGATGGCCATTCCGTAGAAGTCCAGATGGTGGTGGGCCACCGAGACCGAAGTCATCCCTCGGGTGCGGAAGGTTCTCTGTCCGAGCATGCTGTCCTCGGGCAGGAAGGAGTTGCACTGCCAGATCCATTGGACGATGAACTGTGCGGCAAGTTTTGCACTCTGAAGCAACCGTTTGTCGTGTTCAAGGTGGTACAGGTCGAGGAAAAAGGAGAGCAACGCCACTCCGGCTTCCTTGTCACATGAGTCTGCATCGAGGGTGTCGCCGTAAAATGCACCTTCATAGGCAAGCTCACTGTAAAAGGAATAGGCCTGATGCACGGCGCTCTGCAAGTCGGCCTTCAGGGGATCTTCGTCGGACAAGAGGGGGATGAGGGTGCAGAAGAAGGATCCGATGTAAGCTCCGTTGGTTCCCTGGATGTCGCCGGGTTTTCCCTTCTCGGTCCACCACCGGCCGAATGAGCCCGAGGAGAGCTGTGCCTCGCAGTAGAAGCGGGCGACCCTGCGGGCCAATGAGAGGTAGGATCCTTCTTCCATGCCGAGCTTTCGCAGGGTCAGGGCAAGCAGAACGTACTGTTTCATTGCTTCCCCGTTGCAACGGCTGTTGACCATCGATTTGAACTCTGGATGCTCTCCGATGCCCAAGTATCCTCCCCAGATGTCATTGACCAGATCATAGTTGTCCTGAAACACCCCATCGCTGCGTTCGGCCTGCAAAAAGAAATCTCCGATTCTCTTTGCTGTTTCGGCAAGAAGCAGTTGGTCGTCGGGCAGCATGAATTTGGAAGCAAGCTTCTCTCGTGCCTTGATGAGAGCCTTGGTTTGTGCACGGTAGTTGGTAAGACTTGCCAATTCATACGCACCCTGCAGGCTCTTTACCAGAAAGGAGGCACTGGTGAATGCATAGACATCCTGTACCTCCTTGTTGCCGTCACCCATGAGCAGGTAGGCAAGCCCCTTTCCGTCGTCCTGTACGAGATTGATCAGGCGGGTGAGTTTGTACTCGAACCAAAGTGTCCAGTCAAGGCCGGCTGGCTTGTCGGTAGGCATCAATGCGTTCAGTTGCTCGACAAACAAACAGTAGGCTTCAAGGCTGGATTCCTCTTTTTGGTTTGAGAGGTAGAACGTTCTGGTATACACCATGCCTTCAGAGGGAATGGCAAGGCAGGGAAGAGCAAGAGCTGAGGTGTCCACCAGCGATTGCTTGCCTTGGTAGCTGTACGGCCATTCGCTTCCGGGTATGGAGATGATCATGCCATGACGTTCGGTCGCCACCGATGCAACAAATCTCTGCTCCTGTGCAGGTTCGCTCGCACAGGTAAAAAGACGCTTGCCGTTGGAAAGTTGTGCACAGCAGGGAATGCTCATCCTGGTTTCGAGGAAGGACCAGTTCGCCGAGCGTTCGGCCGAGGGGAAACACCCCTTTCCCTTGCTGTTGTCCTGATACCACAGTGCCGGTATGAACAGCTTGTTCTCTAGCTCCTGGTCATCGTAGGAGAAGGCAGCCTGCAACCGGTATGAACCTTCCTGTCTCAGGTTCCATGTCCTGTGTAAAACCAACAAGTCGCCTTCCATCCGGATATGGTCCTCGATGGCTCCAAGAGCGCCGAAGTCGGCGGTAATGGAATCTTCTCCAATGCTGAGGGAAGAGGGTGTTCTGCGCTTGCCTTCAAAGGTCAATGTGTAGGCAAGCAAGCAAAACGACTCGTCGGTATGCAGCTCCACCTTCTCCGATGAGCTCTTGAGTATGTGCATTCGATTTATCCTTTCATACCGCTGGTGGCGATTCCTGCGATGATCTTCTTCCTGAAGAAAATGTAAAACAGAATCTGGGGAATGGAGGCTACCGCAGCACCGGCCATGATCAGGGAGTACTGCGTGCCGTGGGTTCCCTGGAAGTTGGCGATGCCGACGGTGATGGTGTATTTGATGGTGTCGTTGATGACGATCAAGGGCCAGAGGAAGTCGTTCCAGGCATTGATGAAGGAGAGGATGATCACCGTTGCCATGGCCGACTGACCCAAGGGGACGATGATCTTGAAGAAAATCCTCGCCCGATTCGCCCCGTCGATGAAGGCGGCTTCCTCCAAGTCGGTGGGAATCCCTTCATAAAACTGCTTGAGGATGAAAATCCCGATCGGCAGTGCAATCCTTGGGAGGTAGGCTGCTGCCAGTGTATTGACCAGACCGTATGAATTGAACTGCAGATACAAGGGGACGATAAGGACCTGAAAGGGAACCATCATGCCACCCATGACCAGCCAGAAGAGGATGTTGCGGCCTCTGAATGGAATTTTCGCAAAAGCATAGGCGATGGGGGCGTCGACTGCCAGGGTGAGGAGCATGGCAAAGAGTGAGACGACGAAGGAGTTGCCCATCCAGTTGATGATATATGTCGAGGTAAAGGCCTTGATGTAATTGGCAAGGCTGGGATTCTGCGGCCAGAAGGTGAAGGTCTTGGTGATGACCTCTTCTTCGAGCTTGAGACTGGTGATGAGCATCCAAGCCAGAGGGAAGACCCACAGTGCGATGAACAACAGTTCAAGGGAGCGTATGAGGATTTTCTTGGTTCTCATGTGTTCTCCCTCCTGCCCAGCAGGGTGTACTGGAGAACGCTGACCAGCAGGATGATCAAGAAGAGGATGTAACTCATCGCAGCGCTGTACCCCATCTTGTAGTATTTGAAGCCGGTTTCGTAAATATACTGGACCAGTACCCTCGTGGTTCCGTGCGGTCCTCCTCCGGTCATCACGTATACTTGGCCGAAGACGTTGAATGAAGCGATGATCTGCAATATCAGACAAAGTACGGTAGTCGAGGAGACCAAGGGGATGGTGATGTGTCTCACCCCCTGCCAATAGGTGGCCCCATCGATTGAGGCCGATTCATAGATTTCCTTGGGAATCTGCTTGATGCCGGCCCCGAAAAGCACCATGTTGAAGCCTGCGGTCCACCACAGGGTGGTAAGGGCTACCGACCACATGGCATAGTGTTCGTTGGTCAGCCAGCTGATCGGGCTCTTGTCCAGCTGCATAAGAACCTGGTTCAACACCCCCCAGTCCTTTTGCATGATCCAGGCCCACAGGGTGCTTACCACCGTCATGGAGAAGATGTAGGGGAAGAAGAACACATTTTCCATCAGGCCTTTCAACGGTGACTTTCCTGTGATGGCCAAGGCCATCAGAAAGCCGACCATCAAGAGAGAAGGCGTAGTCATGAGAACGAACTGCAGCGTATGCCACAGCGATGTGTAGAATTTTTCATCGGTGAAAAGTACTCGATAGTTGTCCAAACCGATGAAGGATGCGGTTGAAAGAATGTCCCACTTGAAGAAACTGACATAAAGCCCGGACAGCAAGGGGTAGATCATGAATGCACTATAGACAACAAGAAAGGGTAGGCTGAACGCTATCCCATCACGGGTGTCTTTGTTTCCGGGTATCATGGCACGGCCCTCCAGAGAAATTCCCTCCCCCCAACAATGGGGGGAAGGGTGAACATGGTCTTAGTACGATGCGATAATATTCTTAACCGTTTGTTCCATATCGGCAAGTGCCGCCTTTGGATTCTGGTTCTTGGTCACGGCATACTCAAGCTTGTCGCTCAGTGTTCCGTAGATTTCTTCCCAAGCGGCAGTGCGCGGGGTGGGAAGAGCGAAGGCAGCAGCAGCGGCATAGTCTGCGCGGTACGGCAGCGCCTTCATTTCGCTTTTGTCAGCTACGCTCTTGCGGGTGGGGATGTGGCCGGCTTTTGCCCACAACTCGCCGCGGGAGGTCATCCAGTCGATGAAAGTCATGGCAGCTTGCACGCGCTTGGGATCCTGATTCTTCTGTACCGGAATGGCCAGGGTGTGGGAGCCGGCCCATGCAGCCTCGCCGCCCATGATGGCCGGAAGCGGAGCAGCGCCGAAATTCAGTCCTGCGGTCTGTTCGAGTGTGCCGGTTGCCCAGACGCCATTGAAGTAGAATGCTGCATCACCGAGTTTGAACGTGTTCATGGCCGCGTCATAGTCGAGCTCGCCGGGATTGACCTTGTACTGGTGCACCAGGTCCTGGAGCCATCTCAGCGCTTTCTCTCCATAGGCATTATTGAAATTGGGAGCTTTTGCATCTGCAGTCAGAAGGCTTCCACCCTGCTGGGCGACCATGGACATGAACAAGCGGGCAAGGGTGTAGGCCTTGTATACGCCGGTGGTGTTGTCGATGGCCAAGCCCCATTTGCCGGTGACTTGTTTGACTTTCAAAGAAGCATCGATGAACTCCTGGGCGGTCTGGGGAACCTTGGTGACTCCAGCTTTTGCCATCAGGTCCTTGTTGTAGTACATGACGATCGGATGGACGTCGAACGGAAGGCTGAAGAGTTTACCGTCGAAGCGGCAGGCATCGAGCGGAGCCTTCTGGAAGTCGGCGAGCATGGCATCGCTTGCATAGGAGTCGAGAGCCAGCAACGACCCGCTGGGAACATAGTTGAGCAGGTTGCCCTGATGGACCACCACCACATCGGGTGCGGTTTTTGCAGCGAGGGCGGTGGTGAGCTTGGTGTAGTAGTTGTCGAACTTCACCATGTCATTCTTCATGACAATCTCACTTTGCGATGCATTGAATTCATCGACCATGGCGTCGAAGAACTCGCCGTCGCCGCCGGTGAACAGCGACCAGAAGGTAATCTCGATCGGTCCTTCCTTCTTCTGCTCTGCTGCAGCCTGGGCGAACAGCACACTCGAAGCCAACAATGCTGCGAGCACTACCAAAACAAATCTCTTTTTCATGTGAACCTCCTTACTTGGAACACAGTACAGTGTGAATATTTCCTACCGAGTGGTCTCCCGAAAGACCAATCTTGTGGGAAAATCCTTGGTTATATACTCCAGGCTGGAATCCTGGATATGGGCAAGCAGGGTCTCCATGGCTACATAGCCAAGGCGGTACTTGGGTACATCCACGGTACTGAGGCTGGGTTGCATGAATTGGCTCATGTACAGGTTGTCATAGCCGAACACCTCGATGTCGTGCGGAACCTTGAGGTTGTTCTCGTACAGGCTCTTGAGTACACCCATGGCAAGCATATCGTTGAAGCATGCAACTGCAGTGAACCCCAACCCCCGGTTGAGTGCCTGGTTGGTCAGGTAATATCCATCCTCGATATGCCCCGAAGCCTCCACAATGTAGTCGGGGTCGACTTCCATGGCGTTGTTTGCATATGCTTCGGCAACTCCTGCAAGACGGTCGATGGTGTTGCTCACCTTTTTGGGTCCTGCGATGTAGAGAATCCTGCGATGCCCGTTGGCGATGAGGTGCTCGATCACCTTTCTCTGTCCGTCGCGGTCGCTGTGCAGGATGCTGTGGTTCACCAAGCCTTCCAGGCGTCGGCCCGGAAATACAAAGGGAATCTTCAGGCTGCGGTATAGGTCCAGGTGTGCATTGCTGTTGTCAAACACCGGCATGGCGATTATACCGTCCACCTTGCGACAGAGAAACATCTTGATCAGGTCGGCTTCTTTCTTCACCGACTCCTCGGTGCTTGCCAGCAGGATATGGTAGTCTGCTTTTGTGGCTGCTTCCTCGATGCCGCGCACCACCTCGCTGAAAAAGGGGTTGGCCGAGTCGGCACTGATGATGCCAACCATTTTGGAGTGGGCCGAACGCATGCTCGCTGCCACGGAGTTTGGAATATAGCCCATTTGCTGGGCTGTTTTCTGGATGAGCTCTTTCGTCTGCACAGAGATTTTCGGGTCCGAGCGCATGGCTCTTGAGACTGTGTTGATGGAAAACCCTGTAGCTTGTGCAATGTCTTTTAATAGGATGCTCATAGATTAAGGTTAACATGCAAAAAGGGGTTATCAAGGAAAACCCCTCGAATAACCCCCTAATAATCCCATAAATTAGGATTAACGATAACCTAACCTATCTGTACATCCATATAATGTTTACTCTGCTTCTTAATTTTCTTCAGTTCACGATTCTGTGAGCGTGCCCATTCTTTACGGCTGATCAAGGCTACCTGTTCGACCGGCCTTCCTCCGATGAACTGGATGATCGCGCACTCGGTCTCCTCTGTTCCTGTCGCCTTGGGATAGTTTATGAAACCGTGAACGGTTTTCTTGACCTCCAGGTATTTGACCGGGGTGTCCGCCGAAGCGAGGGCATCGGCATAGAGCATGCCGTCATCGTGCAAGGGGTCGAACTCGGCTCCGATGATCAGTGTCTGGGGAAGCCTGCTGTGGTCCTTGCCCAGAAGAGGAGAGAAGCTGGGATTGAGAATGTCCTTCGGTTCGCGCTGGTAGTTGTTGATGAAGAAGGCCATCTGCTTGTCGGTCAGCGTCGGAGAATCCTTGTACTTTTCGTAGCTCTGGGTGCGCATGCGCCCGTCGGTGACCGGATAGAGCAGGACTTGGCCTGCGATGGCCGGACCTTTGCGGTCGCGCGCCAATCGGCTTACCACTGCGGCAAGGTTCCCTCCGGCGCTGTCGCCCACCAGATAGATGCGGTCGGGATCGGTTTTCCAGTATCTGCATCCCGATGCAGCCCACAGCAGCGTGTCATAACAGTCCTCCACTGCGGTGGGGAACTTGTATTTGGGAGCCAGGCGGTAATCGACCGAGAGCACTGCCGCCCCGGTTATGTCGGCCAGATGTGCGCAGAGGAAGTTGTACAGGTCCATGTTACCCCAGACCCAGCCCCCGCCGTGGTAGAAGATGATCAGGGGGGTCAGGTCGCTGATGCCCCTCGAGCCTTGTCGTTCAAAGAAATATCCTGTGACCATCCCATCGGTGACGGGGATGATGAAGGTTTTGGTCGCAATGTTTCTCGCACTCTTGCCAAGAAGTTTGCGGATCAGGATATTGTTGGGAATCGATATATCGTTCAGCTCCTCGATGCGTTTGGGAGTCAGCCCTTCAGGATCGCTAATTGCGACCTTGTTTATCAGGGCGACCAGCCGTTTCATCCTCGGAGACAAGTCATAGTCAGCCATAGTGGACACATCGTAGTATATCCAGCTTCAGCGCGCAAGTCGCTTGCAGGGAACCAGCAGTGATTTTTGCATACAGTATGCATCCTTTGGTGCTGCACCTTCCAGCCGGTGGAAGCGTATTTTCATGGTTTGCAAGGAGAAATCAAATATGTTATGTATGAATAAGTCTTGCATACACGAAAAATCCTGTCATGCCGGACCGACTTTTTTCAACGTCGGCCGGCCTTGATTTCTTGTGCAGGAGCATAGGTGTTGCTATACTTATGCAATGAATGACAAAGTAATCACCCTCGACCAAACACGGTTCGGCTACGATTTCATTACGGCTCCCTTTCTTCCCGCAGGAAAGGATGAGTACTACATCAGAGACCGACAAAACAAGCGCCTCAGCTCTTCATATCGGAAGCTGACCAAAACAGAAATCAAGAGCTTGGAGGAGAACCTCAACTCCTCACCGTGCTGGAACGATGTCCTGGTTACCGACCCCTTCGACCCTTCTTTGATTCGCAACAGCGAGTTCTACGGCCTGATCCGTATCGGGAAAATGGATAAGAGTATTGTAAGCTTTCATGATTTCAGTGTGCCGGTCGGTATTGCCAACAGCCGCATCGTCAGTTGCGATATCGGCGACCATTGCGCCATTCTCGATTGTGCCTACCTCAGCCACTACATCATCGACCATCATGTCATTCTCTATCGCATCGGGGAGATGCAGACCACCAACCATGCCAAGTTCGGCAGCGGCATTCTCAAGGAAGGCGAGGATGAGGATGTGCGCATCACCATCGATATCATGAATGAGGCGGGAGGCAGGGCCATCCGCCCCTTCGATGGTATTCTTCCTTCCGATGCTTTTTTGTGGGGTACCTACCGTGACGACCAGGTTCTGATGCGCACATTCGAAGAGCTTACCGAGAAAACGATGGACAATCGCCGCGGATATTACGGGTATGTGGGGGAGCAGTCGGTCGTCAAGTCCTGCGATACCATCAAGGATGTCTGGATCGGCCCCGGTTCCTATATAAAAGGTGCGAATAAACTGAAAAATTTGATGCTGCGCTCCACACTTGCCGAACCGGTACAAATCGGAGAGGGCGTAGAGCTGGTGAACGGAATCATCGGTTCAGGGTCCCGCATCTTCTACGGTTGCAAGGCGATCCGCTTCATCATGGGGGATAACTGCAACCTCAAGTATGGAGCGCGCTTGATCCACTCCTTCCTTGGGGACAACTCGACGGTCAGTTGCTGCGAGCTCTTGAGCAATCTGGTGTTCTCCGGCCATGAACAGCACCACAACAACTCCTTCCTCATTGCCAGCCTGATTATGGGGCAGTCGAACATGGCCGCCGGGGCAAACATCGGCTCGAACCACAACAGCAGGGGAAACGACGGGGAGATGGTTGCCGGCAGGGGCTTCTGGCCGGCTCTTTCCAGTACCCTCAAGTACGACTGCAAATTTGCAAGTTATGTCCTGATAACCAAGGGAAACTATCCTCATGAGCTGAATATTGCGCTTCCATTCAGCCTGCTCAGTGCCGACACCAAGGAGAGCCGCCGCGTCGTGATGCCGGCCTACTGGTGGATGTACAACCTCTATGCCTTGGAGAGAAACAGTTACAAGTACCGCAAGCGGGACAAGCGCAAGGTCATCCGCCAGCACATCGAAACCGAGTATCTGGCACCCGATACGGTCAATGAGATCTTCCATGCGTGCGATCTGCTCTGCCTTTGGGTGGCCCAGAATTTCAACAGGGCCCATGCCTCCAACGAGGAACAGAAGAACCTGATTCGTATGGGAAAGGAGTTGATACTGAACAAAGCCTCTGAAGTAAGCTCGCTTCATGTCTATGCCTGGGGTCTTGAGAACAGCAATGAACCGGTGGAAATCCTAAAGGTGGTGGAAGCGTATCAAGCCTATCAGGAGATGTTGCTGTACTACGGGGTGAAGACTCTTTCGGCGTACTGTCTCGCCACAGGGCAAAGCATTGCCGCTTTCCAGGAAAAAGAGTCGATCCGGCGTGAGGATTGGTTGAATGTAGGCGGCCAGCTTGTTCCTGCAAGCCGGGTGGAGACATTGAAAGCCGACTTGAAAGCCAAGGTCGTCACCAGTTGGGATGAGGTTCACCAAATCTACGAGACTTGGTTTGCAAGCTATGAAGAGGATCGGGCAATTCATGCGCTGGCTACGCTCTACCAAGCCCTGGGCACGAAACAGGTCAACAGCGGGCAGTGGGAGGACTTGGTGGAGGAAGTTGCAAGGATTCGGCTGCATATAGAGAATCAGGTGTTCAAGACCAAGGAGAAGGATTTCAACAATCGCTTCCGCGAGAGCACCTATCGAAACCTTGCCGAGCGTGATGCCGTCCTTGGCAGCTTGGATGACAATCCATTCATCCAGGAGTCTCGTCAGATCACCGAACAGGTGCTTTCCCAGATTCGTTCGGTCTCGTTCGCCTGAAGACGGTATAGGCATCATCGCCGAGGCTGATCAGGGTGAGGATCAGCAGCACGACGCATGCAGCCTTGACGATGATCTGCCATTGATTGATGTTGCCGGAAAAGAAGGCCAGGAAGTCGGGGTTGTAGATATGCCATCTGGTACTCAGGAAGATGAAGTAGCATAGTCCCAAGAGGTCTGCCGCTGCACTGATGACGAACAGCTGCGTGCTCCAGACTTTTTTGGCGAACTTGATTACCGCAACGCAGAATGTCAGGATTGTGGTGATCATCCAACCGATGATATAGGGCTTGAGAGCGGAAGAGACGAAAAGGGGAATGGGGCCTGCTCCCTTGCGATAGATGGCGATAAGATCCGATCGGCTGTACAACACGATCAAGAGCACGAAGAAAATGGAGAGACCCACCATGTCACCGATGCTGTCGCTCTTTTTGATGCGACGAGTAGGCGCTTGTTCAAGGGAGTGCAGGGCTTTGAGGTTCCACTCCTCCAATTCAGTGTTGACCTGATAGTAGGACATGATGGCAAAGGTTATGGTGACCCAGAGGAATGCTCCTGAAAGTCCAGAGAATACCGATGCCAGCACCTTGGATATCATTACTCCGATGGAGGTTGGCTCGGAGGCGAAGAACAGCGAGACAAAGGTGATGACCATGGTGACCAGTCCGACCACCAGGCTCACAATCTTAAGGACCATAAGGTACAAATCGAATGTTTCAGGGCCGATGAGATAGCGTTCCTTGCCCCGATACTGCCTTGCAAGGGTTGCAGGAGAGCCGAGAGCGAGCAGTGTTTCTTCAATCTTCCCTGTTGAGTCATCGCCTGCGAGCATATCCTGAATATTCGCTTCAAGTTCCAACGCTACGTCTTCCCTCTCTTTGACAGGAAGATGCCGTACTGTTTCCTCTACATATCGTACAATGAGATCATGCATGTGATTCCTCCTCAAGTAGTGTGGCGATTTGTGAAGTCTGCTCCCTCCACGCGGCGGCGAGGTCGCTGAGCAAGGACCTTCCCTTGTCGCTCAATGCGTAGAATTTCCTCGGTCTGGCTTCGCTGGTGTCCCAGCTGCTTTGCAGAAGGCCTTGGCTTTCCAGCCGGCGAAGCAACGGGTAAAGCGTATTTGCCTCGATGGCAATCTGCTTGTCACAGAGCACCTGCAACAACGAATACCCATACTGGGGCTCTGTGAGCTGACTCAGTACACACAATGTCAGCGTTCCTCGCTTCAGTTCGGTGATCAGATTGGTGAGAATCGGGTCTTCTTTCATAATTCGACAATAATGTATGACACACACTATTGTCAAGAACAAAGCATACCCGACAGAAAGAAAAAATTGACGGGTCCTCCCTTCAGTGGTACGATGAGGTTGTGGTGGCGAAGAAGGGGAATAACCGAAGGAAACAACCCTGAGTAGCCAAGGAACCCTCCAGGGCGGAGGGTTTTATTATGCTTGATGACGTTTGCAGCAAAA
>WARP01000451.1_pt1 | contig 14189 bp, 7 predicted proteins | sample 4769151 | NCBI WGS metagenome assembly WARP01 (sample SAMN08893023, study PRJNA449175) | gut metagenome | isolation source: rumen sample fed with dry roughage | host: cow | place: India: Nagpur | collected 2016 | reverse complement strand
GTGACACCATCGACCTGACAGGCTACCATCATCCGGCTAACTACCGCATCACCTCCAACTACGGCTATCGTCACCGCAGGATGCACCGCGGTGTCGATCTTGGGTATCCCGAAGGCACGCCTGTGGCAGCAGCTTGGGACGGCATCGTGCGTATCTCCAAGGGTACGGCCAACACGGGTGGCTATGGAAACCTTGTGGTCATCCGTCACGACAACGGGCTGGAAACCTACTACGCCCACCTTTCCCGACGACTCGTCAACCCTGGACAGATTGTCAAGGCCGGCGACATCATCGGACTTGGCGGCAACACGGGAAGATCCTACGGTTCCCACCTCCACTTTGAAATCCGATACCTCGGCAATGATATCAACCCCAACCGATTGGTAGACTTCGACAACTACAAACTGAAATTCGACACCATGTACGTGTCCGGATACAGCGTGTCTACCCCGAATCCTCCCACCGAAGAACAAAGAATCGCCTCCGCACAAAAGGCACAAACCAGCGTGCAATACTACCGTGTTCGCAAGGGAGATACCTTGGGAAAAATAGCCCAGAAACACCACACCACTATTTCCAAAATCAAGAAACTGAACAAACTCCGCGGCGACTTCATCCGCGAAGGACAACGTCTGCGCGTCCGCTAATTATGGAATCCCACATATATGCGGTGCAAACCTTTTCCCTTCCAGCTAATCCTCTTGTTCCTTAGTCTCAATCTTTACGTTCAGGCTCAGGATTTGGTTGAAGATTTCAGTTTTTTCCGCACTCAAGATATTCCCGTCTGCATACCACCCGACACACTTCGTCTCCCATGGGCGGGCGGCATCAACGGCGTACGTTTTTCTGAAATCGACCTCGATCTGGACGGAACCCCAGACCTGTTCGCCTTTGAAAAGCACGGGAACCGAATCCTTCCATTTCTGCGGCGTGGCAGTCACTACCAATATGCCCCCGAATACGCACAATACTTTCCAGACCTACACGACTGGGTTATCCTCAAAGATTACAACTCCGACGGCAAACCCGATATTTTCACCTACGGTCTGGCCGGCATTCGCGTATTCCGCAACGTGTCGGAAACGCATCTTGAGTTCCATCCCATAACAGAACAACTGCAGGCCTACTATTTCAACGGATATGTCAACATTTTCGCCTCACCGGATGACTATCTTGTTGTGGAAGACATTGACCAAGATGGTCATCTCGATATCCTGAACTTCTGGGTGCTGGGCAAATATGTACACCACCTGCGCAACTACAGCAACGACCCCGAGACGCTGGATTTTTTCCTTGAGGATGAATGTTGGGGACAATTTGAAGAAGCTTCGGACAACAACACCATCACCCTGTTCAGCCTTTGCGACGACAAAAGTGGGAATGATGCCGCCCCCACCCGCCATACCGGATCTTCCATGCTGCTGCACGATTTCGACAACAACGGACTGAACGACATTCTCATTGGCGATATTGACTACCCCAATCTTATTCTGCTGTACAACCACGGAAATCCGAATAAGGCACGCATGACGGCTCAGGACACGGCTTTCCCCAATGCCAATCCCGTTCACCTCTATTCCATGCCTACCCCTTCTTTAGTGCAGCTTCCCGGTCAAAATCACCCTACCCTGCTCGTATCGCCCACCGATCCAACGCTGAACAAATCACAGGATATCAACAGTGTATGGCGCTATGACTACGACTCTCTGCTGCAACAATTTGTGCTAACGAGCACAGCCTTTCTACAAGATGAGATGATCGACGCCGGCAGCGGCAACCATCCCGTGCTGTTCGACTGGGACGGCGACGGGCTACAAGACCTTTTCATCGCCAACTACGGCAGCTTCGACAGCGCCCACCTAGTGAACGGTTTTCTAACCTCTTATCTTTCGTCTTCTATACAATATTTCAAAAATACTGGCACCGCCACACAACCGGCCTTCCGAATGGAAAATCCAGACTTTGGACAAATAAAGTCTCTGGGATTCCAAGCGCTCCACCCGACCTTCGGGGATTTTGACGGTGACGGCCTTACGGACATGCTCTGCGGCGAAGAAAACGGCACATTACTACTCATACCCCACTCAAAATTGATTAACGGAAATGGCAACATCATCGCTGATTATGGCCATATTCAGGTGGGAAAGTACAGTACGCCATACTATTTCGACTTGGACAATGACGGGAACAAAGACCTCATAATCGGCAACCAGCGTGGATTACTGAGCTATTACAAAAACCTCAGCGGTGGTTCTATCCCCGTATTCACTTTAATTACCGACACACTTGGTGGTGTGGATGTGCGGAACCATGCAGAATCCTATTATGGCTACAGCGTCCCTTGTCTCTATCGCGATGCCCAGCATGGCACCACACTATTCTGCGGCAGCGAACAGGGACGGGTGCTTGTTTATCGCAATATAGACCAAAATGTTGACGGCATTTTCAGCGCAAGGGGTAATGTCTGGGAGAGCGAAGACGCCCACTGTCAATACTGCGCCAGACCATTTCGAGAGGGACGCCGCGTGGGAGCCGCCATTGCCGACCTCAACGGGGACAACTACCCCGACCTCATCGTGGGCAACCATGCGGGTGGTGCCGCATTTTTCAGCGGGCGCTCCCCGGTGATGCACCACGCAGGCACTGCCGAGCCTATGGCTGCTAAACCGTTTCGAGTGCAACCCAACCCCACAACGGGCAGATTACAGATAACCGGCTTAAATGAAGCGGTGGAAAATGTATCGGTTTTCGATTTGTCGGGCAGACGGATTCTATACACCTCCGACTGCGAGCCTAACCTCGCCCACTTAGCCGATGGCTTCTATATAGTGGAAATCAACCATCGTTTTCGGGTGAAGGTTGGAAAGATCGGCCAATAACGGCTACTCAATCATCTGAATATCGGCTCTTCACATACTCCAGTTGGCGACGGTCGCGCTTCGTAGGACGACCCAATCCATGGGGACGGAATTCAGCCGTTTTGAGCGTCTTCATCCGGTCATATTCTTCCTGCGGGGTAAGATCTTCCATATACTGCGGCACCAAGGGCGCACCTACCCTACTCTTGGGTGTGCCTAACACCCGTACTGTTTTATTGAGCGAACCAATATGAACCTCGTACACCTCATCCGTACGCACATCTCGCGAAGGCTTTACATTGATGCCATCCAGTTTCACCTTGCCGGCGTTACAGGCATCGGTAGCCATGGATCGTGTTTTGAACAACCGCACCATCCACAGCCATTTGTCTATTCGAACATCCAATTTCTCCATGGTTAACCTATTTTTTTCCAAGTCATGGTGCGTCCTAACGCCGGTATGCCAATGTAACCGCGTACTCGCAAAACGCCCTCCTTCTCAAACCACATCCGGCTTTTATAGAACTTGCCGTGTACGGGATCGTAGATTTCCCCATCCACCCACTTGGAAGTTTTGCTATCGTAGCGAAAATGAAAGAGCAACTTGATTTTGTCGCCCGGAGTATTGCGTTTGTTCGGATCAGGGTTCTTGATATCCCGTTTCGGCGACCCATCCTTGAAAAGAGGGTTCTTCACCCAGATAATCTGTCCTTCGTAGAGTCCGGATGAAGTCTTTGTAATCCGAATTTTGCAGTCTTCATCGGACTGGTCGTCGGAAATATAATATACCCCCAAAATTTTGTCTGCGCCCGTTTGGGAGGACGCAGACAAAAATGGAAGGCACACAATGCCCAACAATAATATTCTAAGGGCAGTTTTCATCATATTGTAATGAACTACTCAGCTTTAGTTTCCTCAGCAGAAGGATTCTCCTCAGCGGGTTCCTCTTTAGCCTTGGGGTTGTTCATCATGCGAATCTTATATTCCAGATCCTTAACCTCGGCCTTTGCGGCATCGATCTTCTTCCGGAACTCAGCCGTGATGATTTCGGCATTCTTGGAGTTGGAGAAGAAACCAAGGTTGTTTTCCCAGAGGGTGATATCCTCCTTCAACTGCTGCAACTTGTTTTTAAGGAAGTTCTTTTCCTTATCGATCATCTTGTCTGCATTGGGGTTATTGAGGATATTGTCAATCTTGGACTGGAATCGGTTATAGCGCATGTCGTTGGCGCTGATTTTCAGCTCGGCAAAACGCTTATCCAAAGCCTCACGATAGGCGGTATAGATACGATCTTTGTCCTTTTTGGGCACGAATCCAATCTGGATCCATTCATTCTGATAGGATTTCAGCACATCCATATTGGCGTTGCGGTCGTCACCGAACTCGTGGGTGAGGATTTTCTGGATAAGTTCTTCCTTCTTGCGAAGATTCTCACTTTCCACATCCTGGATATTGTTGAAATAATTGGATTTTGCCTCGAAGAATTTATCGCAGGCGGCGCGGAAACGTTTCCATATCTGGTCAGAGTATTTGCGCGGCGTTGCACCAATACTCTTCCATTCGGTTTGCAGGCTCAGAATGTCAGCTGTAGCTTGTTTCCAGTCTGTGCGATCCGCAATACCTTCTGCCTGGATAGCGAGGTTGAGTTTCTGGTTGTAGTTCTGCATCTGAACATCCTTGATCTGTTGGAAGTATTCCTTCTTCTGGGTAAAGAACTTGTCAAGCGTGGATTTGAAGCGGTTCCAGATCTCATCGTTCAATTTCATGGGTGCAGGACCAAGGGTCTTCCATACGCCGAGAAGGTCGGTCAGTTTGTCGCTCACTTCATTATATTCCTTGACTGTTTCGGCAGATTTGGCCACTAATTCTTCAGCCTGCTCGCACAGAACCACCTTAGCGTTATAATTATTTTGTTCTTCAGCGAAGAGTTTGTCGTAATGTTCCTTTCTGCGGGCGTTGATCTGGTCGGATGCGGCTTTGAAACGTTCCCAAACCTCTTCTTTCTTCTCCTCAGGAACAGGACCGATCTCCTTCCACTGCTCATGCAGGTTCTGTAGTTCTTTGAATGAGTCTTTAATAGAATCTACCAACAGCAAAGACTCGGCCTGTTCACAAAGCTGGAGCTTGCTCTCAAGGTTCTTCTTGAGATCCAAGGCACGCATCTCCTTGTTCATCCGGAGAATGTCAAAGAACTTCTCAACATAGAAATGATAGTTCTGCCAGAGGTTGGAAGACTCGCTTTGAGGGACAGGTCCCACATTGCGCCATGCATCTTGATATTCTTTGAACTTATCGTTCAGAACCTTGAGATTGGATTCCGATTCTATAAGCGATTTCAGGCCTTCTAAAATCTGGTTCTTGGTATCGAGATTCTTCTGTTTTTGTTCTTCCAGAGCTTCAATAAATTTGGCTTTGGAATCTTTATATTTTTGGAAGGCAGCGTTAAAACGAGCCTCTATTGCATCGGGTTCATTGGTCGGGGGTTCGGGATCCTCTACTTGAGCCTCCGGATTCTCAGCCTTGGCAGCCTCAGCAGCAGCCTTTGCAGCATTGAATGCGGCAATAGCCTCACGACGACGCACGCGGAGAAATTCGATGGTCTTGGCACGCAACACACCCACGCGTTGCTTGATGATGTTGAAGTTGGGTTCGGCGATGAGCCTCTCCAGCTCAGCCACACACTTTTCTAAGTCAAAACCAGCATATTCGGCTTCCACTTGTTCAAGCGTCTCTTCGGGTTCTGTCTCCTCCTGTTCGGTTTCCGGGTCAGAGACATTTTGCTGACGATCCATTTCCGCCACCATTTCCTCCGCAGATTGCGAGGCGGATTCCTCGGCGGCAGGTGCCTCAGCAACGGGTTCCTCAACAATGGGTTCCTCGGCAGAGGTTTCCTCCACGGGTTGGGGTGTAGGTTCGCTGTTCACGGTTTCAGTTTCCTCTGCAGGTGCGGAAGATTCTTGTGTCGCAATGTTTTGGGCTTCAACAGAAGCGCCAGAGTTCATCTCTTGATTCTGCATTTCTGCATTCTCTTGAGGAAGAAGATCTTGTTGTTCCATAAAATTTAAATGTTTTTAGAATAAAAAAATTAGGTTAAAAAACAGGGCAGCAAAGATACAAAAATAGTGAGATGTTTTGTTATCTTTGCCGACAGAAATTTAAATGCGATGAAGCGCCTTGTAAGTTGGTTTATCCTCATGCTCTTCCTCCTGCCCACCCATGCGCAACAATACATAGGCTGCCGCACGGCTGACGGTTGGGCGGAAACACCTCTACTACGTAAAACTATACAAGTTTCCAAGGCAGAACTTGGACGCGGTACGTTCCTGATCGAGGTAAACTCATTGGGTTATCATGAAGTGTATGTGAATGGACAGAAGGTTGGCGACCGAGTGCTGCAGCCCGCCGTGTCGCAGTTAGACAAACGGTCGCTAAAACTCTCTTACAATCTCACTTCCTATTTGCACAAAGGAGAAAACGAAATCCTATTGTGGCTTGGACAGGGTTGGGGACGCATCTATGGTACTCCGGCTGTGGTAAAGGCTGAGATAGTGAGGAAAGAAGGCGATGAAGAGTGTATGGTTGCCGAGTCGCTTTGCCAAACCGACAACACCTGGGCGGCATCGCCAAGTGGATACCGTTACACGGGGAGTTGGCAACCTCTGCAATTCGGCGGAGAGCAATACGATGCGCAGGTAGAACCCGATTGGCGTCCCGCCACACCATTTGAAGCTACCGGCATAACCGTCTCCTGGCAGGAATTTGAGGGCAACCGCATCATCGACACATTAGCTCCAGCGACTATCCAACGAATGGACGATGGTTCTCTCTTACTCGACTTCGGCCGCGCGTTGACGGGTTGGTTCCAAGCTCTATTTCCTTCTATGCCGGCCGGTAGCGAAGTAACGATGGAGTACCTCGACCACCTGCAGGCCATGCCACCTCATACTGAGATGGATCGCTACATTGCCCGCGGCAGTGGCGAAGAGCGGTTCACCAACCGCTTCCATTACCACGCTTTCCGCTACGTGCGCGTGACGGGCGGTAATATCAAGGAAGCACGTGCTCTGCAAATCAGTGCCCTCAATCCGGATGAGGCGGCAACCTTCGAGTGCTCCGACCCGCGCCTCAACTCCATCCACGAACTGATCAAATACACCTTGCAGTGCCTGACGTACAGCGGCTATATGGTCGATTGTCCCCATCTGGAGCGTATGGGCTACGGCGGCGACGGCAACTCCTCCACCATGACTCTGCAAACGATGTACGACGTGCGCAGCACCTACCGCAACTGGCTTACCGCTTGGAGCGATGCCATCGACAGCATCGGAGATCTGCCATACGTAGCTCCCGCTTTCCGCACCGGCGGCGGCCCCTACTGGAACGGTTTCATCATCAAAGCCCCATGGCGCACATACGTTAACTACGGGGACAAATACCTCATCTTCAATTATTATGATAAGATGAAACGATGGCTTCAATATGTGGAACAGCGCAGTGAGGATGATATTTTGCAACCCTGGCCCGACACGGAACGACACACCTGGTTTCTTGGTGACTGGCTTGCCCCCGAAGGGGTGGACATCCAGGGAGAGTCGGTGCTGCACGTTACCAGCTGCTTTCTCAGCGAGTGCCTCGCTGACATGATCCAGATGGCTCAGATGCTGGGGCGCGACGACGACGCCCGTGCGTTTGCTGAACGCCGTGATAGACTCAACGCCGCTATCCATCGTCACTTCTATCACCCCGAAACCCATAGCTACGCCAACGGCACGCCGCTCGACCAGTGTTACGCTCTGTTGATGAACATCGCGCCCGACAGCACCATCCTTACCGATGTCCGGGAACGGTTGCTGGCCGACTGCCACGGAAAATACAACGACCACATCGCGGTGGGGTTGACGGGCGTGCCCATTTTCACCGAATGGTGCATCCGCAATCGGCAGTCCGACTTGATGGCCACTATCCTGCGTCAACCTGATTATCCTGGGTATCTGCACATGATAGAGCATGGCGCCACCACCACTTGGGAATCATGGAATGGCAAGAGAAGTCGCATTCACAACTGTTACAACGGCATCGGCATCTGGTTCTATCAGGCATTGGCTGGCATCCGACCCGACCCCGAACAACCCGGCTACAAGCATTTCTTCATCGACCCGCAGCCCGTCAACGACTTGGATTGGGTGCGTGCCACAAAGCCCACGAACTATGGCACCATTCGAGTGGAAATTGTTTATCCTGCAAATAAGGAGAATACCGATTCAACCCTTCAGCATCCCCACAATTCAATACTAAAAATTACCATCCCGGAAGGTACCACGGCCACCGTTTTTCCAGGAACCGATAGAACACGCACACTGACTGCCGGCTATTGGGAACTTTAACATCGTATTGCCCTGTTGTATCCATATACAATTTATTCTATATGCCTTAAAAATTGTATTTTTGCGCTTTCAAAGTATTTCAGAATACAGTATGGAACGAAAAATCATCACTTTTGACACCTTTGTACGCGGGATTACAGGAATTGCTATCGCCGTGCTTTTATATTTTCTGCTTAAGCAATTAAGCGGCGTCCTAACTCCATTTTTCGTAGCTTGGCTCATTGCCTATCTGCTTTTCCCCTTAGTCAAGTTTTTCCAATACAAACTGCGTCTCAAGTACCGTATCTTGGCTATTATCTGCACGTTTCTTGTTGTTGCCGGAGTGTTGGTAGGACTATTTTACCTCGTGGTACCCCCTATTGTGAGCGGATTTTCCAAAGTACGGGATTTAGTGGTGGCCTATGCCCAAAACAGTGAGGTTATAAGCAATCTGCCAAACGTTGTTCGGGATTTCATCGACAAGAATATCAACGCGGAGAAATTGAAGGAGCTTGTAACCCAGCAAGGATTCATTGATGCGGTGAAGGATACAGCTCCCCGACTGTGGGGGATCGTAACCCATTCTATCAGCCTTGTGTCCGGGGTTCTCTCTTTGACGATGATATTGCTCTATACGCTTTTCATCCTGCTTGAATATGAGCAGATGAGCGCAGGTTGGCCTAATCTGCTTCCGGAAAAGTATCGCGGATTTACTGTCCAATTAGTAAAGGACATTGAAGAAGGTATGAACAAGTATTTCCGTGGACAGGCCATTGTGGCACTCTGTGTGGGTATTCTGTTCAGTATAGGATTCCTTATCATTGGCTTCCCGATGGCTGTCGGGCTTGGACTATTCATCGGTTTGCTTAATATGGTTCCTTATTTACAGATTGTAGGCTTGATACCCACCATCCTCTTGGCTATCGTAAAGTCGGCCGAAACAGGACAGAATTTTTGGCTTATCCTGCTGATGGCCTTAGTGGTATTCGCTGTCGTGCAAACCATCCAAGACACCATCCTCACCCCAAAAATCATGGGGAAAGTCACGGGACTCAATTCCGCCATCATCCTGCTCTCGCTCTCAATTTGGGGTTCGCTCCTGGGCATTATGGGTATGATTATCGCACTGCCCATGACCACTCTGCTCATAACCTATTATAATCGCTACATTATCCAGCCCAGCAGTATCAGTATGAAGACCACGCCACAGGATGGGGTAAAACCGGAGCCCGACATATCTCCCATGCCGGCAGATGACCATCAAGAAACGCCCCAGCAAACCGAAACAGATGTAACGGCGTCTGAGCTTGCTGAAGAAGATGTTGAACAAAAATAATAAGATAATGAGACCTATTTCCAAACACATCACGACAGTTTCCGTATTCGTTGCCATTCTGACTATGCTGTGCTCATGCCGTACCAGTAGACAACCGGCGGCTCAGGTGGAAGGCCACTACCAATATCAGCATGGATGGAGCTATGATGTTCCGGAAGGACACATCACCGTGCATGAAACGGGCACCTTGGATTTCCATCACGATGGCAGTGGATTGGACTCTGCCCGCCAAGTATATGTGATGACCTTAAACGATGGCGGCAAGATAACATGGGTATTCGACTACATCAACCACAGTCGATGGCGTTTGGAAGGTGAGGACTTCTATTTCGTGGGGGTACCCGAGCTCTTCCGAATGGAAGTAACAGAGACTGTGCTTGATGATAGCGATCCTCACCGTGCCGACAAACTGGCTCAGGGCATAACAAAGTTCGTCCATACGGGCATAGCACAAGAGGTCAAGTTCCATCTCGCCAAACTCACCAAGCGCAAAATGATGTGGACATACACCTATCCTGACGGTCACACCGACACTTGGACGTTTTATCGGCAATAATTCCTTTTCCTTCTACTTTCCGCAGATGATTGTTATTGATAATCATCTGCGGAAGGGATTATCCGAATTGGTTAAACAAGTGACGGATTGCAGGCTATATACTACTCATTCAGGATTCATATTCCTACCATTTCTGCACACAACGCACGCTTTGACCGCGGCCCTTCGGTTGATCCTGATCAACAAACTCAGGACAGCTATGCGTAGTAAATGAACATTTTCCCTTCGTAACGGTGGTACTAATCTCACCTGTCCAGAAATACACTTCACCCAACTGATTGTAATAACGTTCCGTCACAGGATCATAGTAGCCAACTCCTCGTGCATTGAATCCGCAATTGGGCAAGGTACCTCCTGCGCCTGGCAACCAATATTGTCCGTCCATGTCTTTGAGTCCATTTATTCCATGTCCATGCAACCACAAATCATCGTACTGCTGAGCTGTGGGAAGCGCCCATCCGTCAGGACAAATTCCCTTTATGTAGGACTCGCCCATCGGAGCAATGGAGTCTGCCGGAACGGCCTGATCGTCGCCCTCCGGCACGCGCAGAGCGGAGTACCACGTGTACAACAGGCCATAATCTTCTGCATTTGATTGTTCGTCGTTATACACATAATATCTCGGGACATCTGTATTGTCGGCATATTTTGTATTACGCAAATTCTCTTGCAGCCAGCACTCGCATCCCACGCGCACCGTATGGTACGTATAGTTGTCATAAACCACATCGTGACCTGTACCGCACAGCGGGTAGTTCACCGTAACAGTCTGCGTATCCGTAACCATGAACCCGCAAGTGTCCGTTGCTCTCCACACCACCTTATACGTTCCTACTGGGAAACGCCCACCCGAAGGTGCGTCGTTGGTGACGGTTATCGGTGACTGCTTCACTGAGGTAACCACCGTGGCCGTGCCAAAATCCAGCAAGGTGTCGCAACGACCATAGGCTAAGGTAACCTCCGCCGGCCCAGATGCGGTAATCGTAGTATTGCCAGCATGGACAGCCGGGAACACGCCGATGCGCTGGACATGCTCCGTTACATGTCCGTTTCCGTCGTCCACCCTCCAGTGGCGCAACACATAGCGAATGGAGTCATCCGTGGCAGTAGGTGCATCATCTGTATAGGTGGTGTTGGCCACTAATGTAGCGTAGTCCGCCATATCGTCAGCTTGATCCGTGGGTACACCAGTGATGGCGACATCCGGATGCTCGATCATCTCATCAGCCACAAGGCGACAGATGACGGTGTCGGCCGGAGCCGTGAAGGTGGGTGGATCAACATCTAAGATGGATTTCACGTGCAGATTCAACGTATACACACTGTCGCAACCGACGCCTACCGTGTGATACACGGAGTCTATTGTGTAGTCTCCAGCCTCCGAGACATCCAAATCGGTGAAAATGCCCACGCTGTATGGTTCCGTCTGAGCATTAACCGTATCACTCAACTCGAATCTGTACGACGGGTTGACCGTCACCTGGACAGGGGTCAGGACAGACATGTCATAACTCACACCGGCATCTGTATACACCGATGCAGCAAAACCACCATACTCCTCATCCGGAGACAAGTCGCCCACAATACTTGCTATCAAGAGTGTATTCCCGCTAGAAACATAAAAAGAATCCTCCGGAGCTATCTCCGTACCCGTGAGCGTCATACGAATGTCATCAAATCCAATATCACCGTCATACTCTCCTACTGCGACAAAATTATCGGAATTGGAGAAATTTATCTCGTTGAACTTCACCATCATGCGCTGGCCTTCTGGAGCGAAGAACACATGGAATCTCACGTCCTCAGACCAACACGGTGCATCGGGACCTCCTTCGTCATACAGCAGCACGCTGTCTAACGCTGTCAGATACGTAGCGTTTCCACTATTTCTTTGATCCAGATTCATGGAAGTAACACCGATTCGGTTGCTCAACGGATAGGCGGGACAAACATCCTCGGTACCAACCGCCACATAGAGCAGTGTATCCTGATTTAGATTAGAGATGGAAACTTGGGATTCGTTGCCTGACTCAACCGTATCCACTGCTATCACAGAGGAAAGATTTGAATTGTACCATACAAAGTACTGCGGGTTATCGACCAGATTGGAGGTCGCCGTCATCACGGCATCGTCATCCAGGCAGATAACGGCATTGGTGGCACTGGTGATGGCATTGGTGGACATCGGTGCCGCGTTCTTCATCACAACGCTCGCCTTAGCCATCAGATTCGACGGGGTTACATCTGCTGTAACCACCACTTCAAAGCCCCTGTCAGGCATAGGTTCATCAAGCAACGCCCAACCTAAACAAACGGAATTTCCAGATGAGGTGTATATAATCTCTTCCGTTAAGGATCTTTCAAAGCCAACAACCGTAGGATTGTCCAAATTAATACTACCATCATCTTCGGGCTCAAACAAGACAAACACGCCATAATGAGCAGAGAATTGCAGAACAGGGACACGTACGGTAAGTGTCGAACCCTGGTAAGTCTCAAACTTCATAATGCGGATTGTCATTTCTCCAGTCACTGAATAGTTCCCATATTTTCCGCCGTCATCGTAAACCACCACACTATCGGCGGCTGACACGAAGATTTCTCGGCCGGCGAGAGACTCATCCAACACATATTCGCGGAAATTGTATCGATGCACGTTGGTATCCAACACACAGGCAGTGCCTTGGCTTGCCTCCACTAAAAACGTAGCGTTACCCACCTGGCTCGGGATATAATATCGACTATTACCAGAAGTTATGGTATCCTGGAACACAATCCGGCTCAGATCCTCACTGTACCATGTGTAAGTTTGAGGATAGCCTATTGGGGAAGATGCAGTGAGAAGCGCTGAACCGCCCACGCATATCGTATCGTTAGTGGTAATAGTTTCCGCGCTGAGGCTCTGGTGCAGGCTCACTTTTGCTTCTGCCATTCTCGATAGGATTGAACCTACGCTCTCCGCGTTTATGTTCTTCACAGTACCAGACCATTTTGCATATGCACTCTCTGAACTGCGACCTTTCATAACAAGATGTAGCCTGTTTGTCATCGAGGTTATAGTTACATCATGAACGGTAGTATAAGAAAAATCATTCCATTCTAGATCTATAGCCTCATCGACAAAATAAATCTCAACTTCGTCCAATATAAGGGTATCAAAGTGAACCTGGATAAGGCCTGTTTCCACCTGGAAATAGCAGTCCATAGCCAAATGGTCACCTAATAGGCCATCTCTGAAGAAACCAATGCTGTCGTCTGGCTGGATGCTGAGTTCTACACCATCCATATCGGAGTCGAAATGGTATTCGGAATATCGCTTGGGCACAGGAGTGTTCAGCATCAGGCAGCTGACTGTATCCGTGTAGGCCAGAGCATAGTACGAAGCATCCGCATATTGGGCGGGCAGGTGCAGTACGGATGAGGGTTCCGAGGCATTCATCAATGTGTCACGCAATAGTTCCTCCATCTGGCTGTTGTACCAGATAAAATATTGGGGATAGCTCATGTCGGCAGAAACCGACACCGACGCCTCACTGCCCATGCACACCGTATCCGGATGGACTGTTATGGCTTTATCCGGCACGGAGGTCACATTCACCACCACATCCGCGGTCGCAAAGTCCGCCTGCAGTTGGTACGGCATAACGACAGCATGCCACTGGCGGCACTCGTCTTCAGCCTCAAGATGGAAGGTCACACTTGGACCTGTCGTAACAAATGTCCACACACGCTCTTCCATATCATCCGTTATCTCGGCGATGAGGCGGGATTCATCCATGTGATCCGAATCATACACATACAACACATCATCCTCTCCTAAATATTCATTATCACCATCGCCAACCTCCAATCTTAAGTAACCCTGCGTCGTGGTGAACGTGTGGGTATAACTGTACTCGTCGCCACAGGAAGTACCGATTACCACCGCCTTATCACTGGGGGAGAGAACCGTAGTTCGGTTATCCGTCGCCTCATTGAGTTGAATCCTAAATGTATTGCCATTGGATGTGGGGGTTATCATCATCGGGCAGTTGTCTGCGTTATTCACAGACACATAGTAACTCTGGTTCTGATAA
>WARP01000830.1_pt2 | contig 14238 bp, 18 predicted proteins | sample 4769151 | NCBI WGS metagenome assembly WARP01 (sample SAMN08893023, study PRJNA449175) | gut metagenome | isolation source: rumen sample fed with dry roughage | host: cow | place: India: Nagpur | collected 2016 | reverse complement strand
GGTAAGGCGGTTTGAATTCATCTACCATGATGGTAAAGAAGATATCTTAGACAAGTTTGTCCCCAGGGAGGATGTTGCGATTGTCTTTCATTTTGCAGATTGCCCGGTTATTGTCAAACCTCCTGCGGGGTATTTGCCGCGTTTTTTTGTAACACCTTTGAGGCCTGCTCACAATGTGATAAAAGTCAGCGGAGTCTTGAAAACTTTTATTGCAATGTGCAAACCGACTGTTTTGTCGGCACTACTGGGTTTAAGAATGACCCTTGCTGATTTTCCTTTCATCCAATTACCGAAAACTCTTTTTGTGACTTTGTGGGAATCCCTTTCGGTTTGCCGTTCAGAAAAGGAAGAAATTGAGTGTTTCTCTGCTTTTTTTAATGATATTGCTGCCCCTGGGTACGTACCGGATTATGTGGATGCTATTTATGACAGGATTATCCTTGAGGGTGCTATGGCGTCACTGCCTCGGTTGGAGGAGTGGAGTGGGTTGAGTGAGCGTACGTTGCAGAGGCAATTCCACAAACGTGCTGGTGTGGCTCCCAAAGCCCTTTTAAGGATAGTCAGGATAAACTCCTTGTGGGAAAAAATCCGGGGTGGTTGTGTGCCCGATTACCAGGATTTGGTGCTTGAGGGCAATTATTTTGACCAGACCCATTTTATAAAGGATTTCAAATCCATAACAGGTGAGACTCCCGATTTTTTCTTTCGTAGGGATCTTGATGTTGTGAAAATACTTTCGGGTAAAGTAATCAACTAGTTTTCGTTGTCGGTTTTTTACTATTTTTTTTGATGGATTTGCTATTCCTTTATGCAAATCCATTAAACTGACCGGCTATGAAAACAATTCGAATTTCTTTGATTGCCGCCGTTGCCATGTTGCTTTGCTTGACGCAGGTCTCGGTGGCTCAGGTGGTGAATCCTAAGGAGGTGGCCAAAGAAAAGGCCACCGGTAAGCTCAACCAAACAATTGAAGAGGGGATAGATTCTTCCATCAACAAACTGGAGAGGGGTGTAAGGGATATTTTTAAGAAAAAAAAGAAGGGATCCAAAAACGAGGATGAGTCTGAAGAGGGTGACAAGATTGCCCAACAAAAGCAGAATGCCTCTGCTCAAAAACTTGAGAGCAAGACTCAGTATGATTTTATTCCTGGAGACCAAATCCTATATTTTGATGATTTTTCCCAGGATGCGATAGGGGATTTCCCGGCTTTGTGGACTTCGAGTGGCAGTGGTGAGGTCAAGACAGTCAATATTGCTCCCGGTAACTGGTTCCATATGAACGGTGAGGATGCTACATATTGTTTTCTTAAGAAAATTTATTTCCCCGATAATTTTATTGTTGAATTTGATATTATCCCCGACGCTATTTTCGAATATGGTTTACAGTTTTCTTTGTTTGATGATTACGAAGGAAAATTCAAGGAGCTGGACACCGATTTATACCCGGGACATGCAGGGTTGCATATTGCCATGTCAAGGGACGGATGGGAAACCAAGGGGTATGATAATGAGGGTAACCAGGATTGGATTGTGGGTAAGGGTACAAATAAACCATTGACAAACGAAGTGCTGAGCCATGTGATAATTTGGATCCAAAACCGAAGGGTGAGGATTTACCATTTAGGGGCAAAGGTTGTGGATGTACCCACTAATATTTACAGTGGGGTAAAGTTCTCCCGTTTCCGGTTTTCTGTGTCAGGCTTGAATAGTTTCCCTTATATATCCAACCTTAAGATAACTACTGCATCTCCCGATACCAGGAGCAAACTGATTACAGAAGGTAAGTTGGTTACTTATGGGATAACCTTTGATGTAAACAAGAGTAATATCAAACCGGAATCTTTTGCTACAATCAAAAGTATTGCCGATGTGCTCAAGGAGAATCCGGGAATCAGGGTAAGGATATTGGGCCATACCGACAGTGACGGGGATGATGCTCTCAACCTTGCTTTGTCGGGGCGCAGGGCTGAGGCTGTGAAGAGCGAATTGGTAGACTCTTTTGGGATTGAAGCTTCGAGGCTTGAAACCGAGGGGGCTGGTGAAGGTCACCCGGTAGCACCTAATGACTCTTCGGAAAATAAGGCCCGTAACCGTAGGGTCGAATTCATTAAACTTTAGTCTTTAATTTAATATTATTTGCCATGAGAAAATTGTCTTTTTTTATGTTGCTCCTGCTCCTGCTGGGTGCTTGCGGTGGGAACAAATCGGGTAAAGGAAATGTCGGTGAGATTGAAGGGGAGGAGGTCTCAATAAAGGATCTCTCAAAGAATCACGAAAGTCGAAGATACCCTGTGAAGAGTGGGGTAATTCGCTCTGTGTCGGAGGCTGTTGGTGTGAAAACCACCATGGTCACCTACTTTGACAAATGGGGGGAGTGGGAGGTTATTGAATCTACAACACCAATCTTTATTGCTGGTACCGATGTCTCGTCTCATAAATTGGAGATTATCAAGGGTGATGAGCATTGGAAAATAGACCTTAAGGAGAAAACCGGTAACCACTACAATCAAAAAAGGGCCAAGAGCGCAATGGGGATAGATGTTGAGGCCATTACCGATGAGATATTGGGGAAGATGAAAATGGAAAAGCTTGGTAGCGAAGATTACCTTGGGTATAAATGCGAGAAGTTCCGTATAGTGGGGGACAAAGGAATGGATATGGAGTATTTGATGTATGGTAATATGATGATGAGTATGGAAGGAGAGGCTATGGGGTTCAAAACCACAGTCAAAGTGACTTCTTTCGAGGTTGGCAATGTACCTAAGGAGAAGTTTGAAGTGCCTGAGGGGATATTGTTTACCGAAGGTTATTAATTATTATGCCATGTTAAGGTTTTTATTGATGTTGTTTGGTGTGGTATTGTGGATGCCACATGAACAGAGGGTTTATGACATTGAGTATGGCAGGTGTGATTATACAAGGGTAACCGAAATGGTGCTTAGCACTCCTCCGTATGATAAGATTCGGATTGTAGAGCATGTTGTGGTCCGGTTTGATGATTTCGGGCGCAAAGAGGTTGCAGATATCAAAAGAGAATCCAATATGGGAGGCTTCATAATCTCCGAAAGTATTAAAATGGTATCAGTAGGAAGTGATACTTATACAATAAATCTGGGTACCAATGTGGTAGGTAAGTCTCACAGGAGGCTGGAGACTGTTTTGGAAGGCATCATGGATCAAAAAGATGGTCGGAGTGCAACCAAGGATGTCACTGTTGTGGGAGATACTGTTATCCTTGGTAAGGTCTGTACCAGGTACCTTGTAAAAACCAAGGAGAGTGTGATAAGGGAGTTTGCAGCTTATGGTCAAAAAGATGAAGAGACAGAAAGGATTGCTCTCTGGAACAATATTGTCATGGACCATTACCGTAAATGGGTCAACCCTGCAAGTACCGACGTGATTACGCTAAAGATGACCAGACTGGAGCAGATAAGACCCGATCCGCTAATATTCGAAGTTCCTGTTATGTGATTTTTTGGTTTGTAGATAATTCATGGGTTTTTGTAACTTTAAACATTAAAAATTGAGTTATGAAATCCAGGGATTATTATTTGCAGCTACTTAATGATAATGTTAAAAACCCGAAAATGATTGCCCACAGCCTGGCATCGGAGGCGGTGATGAGGGCTCTTGCCCGCAGGTTTGGAGAGGATGAGGAGGTTTGGGGGCTTGCCGGTTTATTGCACGATATCGATGTAGAGAACACCCATGGCGACTCCATGAGGCACGGACCTGAGGGAGCGGCTCTTTTACGTTCGGAGGGTTTGCCCCCAGAGGCAGTGGATGCTGTTTTGATGCATAACGAAAAGGCTGCTCCGGCAGAGCGTTCGACCTTGTTCCAGCATGCACTTGCAGCCGGGGAGACAATCACGGGACTTATTTTTGCAGTTGCTTTGGTTTACCCCGACAAGAAAATCTCGTCCGTGAAAACCAAGTCGGTTGTCAAGCGCATGAAGGAGAAGTTGTTTGCCGCTTCGGTAAACAGGGATGCAATCATGGAATGTGAAAAGTTAGGCATTCCAATCAACGATTTTGCCGAACTGGCACTTAAGTCGTTGAGTGAGGTGGAGCATACCCTTCAATTAACTTCTTGATCATGTACAAGGTAAAGAGGTTTGTATTCAATAAAATGGCAGAGAACTCCTTTGTCGTTTCACATGAAAACGGGGATGCTGTGATAATTGACCCGGGATGCAACAGCGAGGCCGAGAGGAGTGTTTTGAGCGAATATATTACTATGGAGTCATTGACTCCTTTGGCTATAGTTTTGACTCATGGCCATTTTGATCATATCATGGGAGCCTCTTTTGTGGCTGGCACATATGGTATTAAATCGTGGGTTCACATTGCCGATAAGGAGGAGATGGTTGCTGCAGCGCAAGCAGCCATTGTTTATGATATTAAAATGGAGGATCCATATCCGCAGGCAGATAATTATTTTGAAGGAGAACCTGTACTTAAGTTTGGGGCATTGGAGATACATGTATTACACACTCCTTCACATTCAAAGGGTTCTGTTTGCCTTTACTTGCCCGATGCCGATTGTTTGTTTGCCGGGGATACAATATACAACTGCACATTGGGGTTTTCCAACGATGGTTTTGCCTCTTTGATAAAGGTTGTAAAAGAAAAGATTTTGGTATTGCCTCCTTTGACAATGGTGTACAGTGGCCATGGTTTGCCGTGTAAAATAGAGGAACTCAGACTCCCAGCCAGTGTCCGCCGTCTACCCTGAGTACCGTTCCGTTTACAAAAGATGAATTGTCAGAGCATAAGAAGTAGACTGCCTCTGCAACCTCTTGCGGGGTGCCTGTCCTGCCGGCAGGGTTGAGTTGGATGACGTCTTCTTTGTCAAAGAATGCAAGTTTCTTCATGGCTCCGGCATCTATGCTGCCGGGAGCCACACAGTTGCTTCTTATCCCTTTTTTGCTGTACTCTGCCGCGATGGCTTTTGTGAAAGCTTCCATGTAGGCCTTGCTTCCCGAATAGACCCCTTGACCCCGGTATACTTTGCTGGCTGCAACCGACGAGATGCCTACTATGATCCCCTTTCTTTTTAGACACATTTGGGGAATGATTTTCTGGCATATTTTGGTGTAGGCCAGTATGTTCACTTTGATTGATTTGTCCAGTGACCCGGGGTCTATCTGAGGTATGAGCCCTGCATCGGTACGGGCAGATGCATATACCAGTATTTCGGTATCTTCCAGTTGTTCCAGGAATTTATCCAACTCCATATCATTTGTAAAATCACTCGATACAATTTGAGCAGAGCCGCTCCATTTTTCCAATGGAGTCTTGTTCCTGAAGCAGTGCAGCAGCATAGGTTTGCCCAGTGTGCTTAGTTTTTCGGTGATGGCAATACCAATTTCGGAGCTGGCTCCGGTTACGACGATTTTTCCCATTTTAAAATTATTTGACGAATCTTTTGAGGACCAATGCAGTATTTTCCCCTCCAAATGAGGAGTTGAGCTTGAGGAGGTAATCAATCTTTATTTCCAGAGGTTTATCTTTAATGACATACAAAGGTGCTTCGGGGTCTTGTTCCTGGAAATTGATAGTTGGCAATACTACCTGATGCTCAAGTGAGTAAATTGCCGAGAGCATTTCCAGGGCTCCGCATGACCCAATCAGGTGACCTGTCTGTCCTTTGAGTGAATAGACCGGCAGACTCTCAGTTTTGCTGCCAAAAACCTGTTTGAGGGCCTTGTACTCCGAGGGTGCGTTCTTTGGCGTGGCTGTCCCGTGCAGGTGCACACAATCAATCATGTCGGGAGTGATGCCAGCATCTTCTAAAGCTTTTTCTATTGCATTTGCAAGTGAAGTTGCCTCGGGGTCGGGGTCGGTGACAGCATAGGCATCCATGGTGGTGCCGTAACCGACAATTTGGGCTAGGATATCTTTTTTCGCGGCTTTACTTTCGTGTTCCAAAAACAGTACAATGGCTCCTTCTCCCAAGATGGTCCCGTTCCTGTTTTTGTCAAAGGGCTTGCAGGCATAGGGGGCTTCGAACCCGGATGCCATTGCTCCCAAATGTTGAAACCCAATGTAGTTGACATAGTTGATCATGGAATCCGAACCTCCTGTTATGGCTGCTCTGCGGTATCCCTTTTTTATCATTCTGTAGGATGTGCCTATGGCTTGTGAAGAGGCAGCACATGCAGCCGTAAAGATGTTTACACCTCCCTTTATGTTGTATTTTGCAGCGATTTGGTTGATGAGCTCCACACTTTTGTAGTGAGCAGGAACCTCTTCTCCAGGAGGATTTTCGAATTGCCTTTTTTTGTACAAAGTTTCGACATCTACGTAATCTACTCCGCTGCCAATATTGAGAGCAATATCTTCGGGAGTGTATCCGGAGGTTTGGGTGGATTCTGTAAAAAGGTCGCTTATTGCCTCTTCCAGGAATTTTGCCTTGCGGTCTGTCCATGGTTCGGTTTTGACAACTTTTCCGTTACTTCTTATTTCCCCGGCTGCTGTTTGAGAGAATCCCTTAGTGTCCAGATTTTCTATATCGGCAACACAACGTGTTCCTTTTCCTATGTTTTCCATGGCCTCACGGACAGTGCATCCCAAAGGGGATTTTACTCCTATTCCTGTTATTACTACTGACATATCATAACATTTTATTAAAACTGTGTTCCCTGAAAAACAGGATGGCCTCCTGGTTGCTCTCTAACATTGGTTCCAATACTGCCTCCCGTGGGGTTATCTTTGCTATGCCTGCCTCAGCAGTGCCGTCTGCATGAAGTTTTGCTGCGCCAATTATTACTGCTCCGTTATAGTCACTCAGCATTGCACAGGCCAGCAACCCCGAAGCAGGACCCAACAGAGCTGCGTTGTCTCCTTTGAGCCCGTACTCTATTGATATAAAGCAGTGAGCCATATTGCGCATGGTTTTGAAATGGGAGAGAGGAGATATTGCAGGAACAGCTTTTTCTATGAAATGGAAAGATGAGAAGGGAATGTTGTTTTGGTCAAACACCTTGCAGGCATCTTTGTAATAGTCCAACATTTGGGTTTCTGAGGTAGAAAAGTAAAAGGGGGTGTCAGATGCTGGTTTTTGATCTTTGAAAAGCAGTCCCATACATACCACGGCTGCCATTGTATCCCTGGTGTAGTATTTTACCAGTTTGCGGCGGGAAACATGGTCATAGACGGGTATCTCTTCGCTTGGGAGGTATCTTTTGTATATGATTTCCATACATTTTACAATATGATTTTAGTGTTTTTGAGGGCCATCTGCATCAATTCCCGGGAACTAGTTTTTGACCCTTGGTCCAGGATATCAATGAATCCGAAAAAAAGCTCTCCTTGGGCAACAAGCCCTCCGTCGTTGGTTGCGGTTACTTTTGCAACAGCATATTCGTCGGGGTAAAAGACTTGTGTTTCGCTCCTGTAAATGAGCCTGTCCCCCGGGACCGTGATTTTGCGGTACTTCATTTTGTTTACCATTGTGAGGGCTGCCCTTTTGTGGGAATGACCCCCCCGGATAAGTGAGTACTCGAATAGTATCCCTGTGAGTTGGGCCAATCCTTCCAGGATCAAAGATCCCGGGAAAATGGGGTATCCGGGGAAGTGTTCATTGAAGACATCTTCTGTCATGGAGATGCATTTGATCCCTTGTGCATATTTGCCAATGCACAACTCATCTATGCGGTCTATCAGGTAAAACCTCATAAGCAAATTATTGAGAGTTTTTTTTCCGTTCTATGACAGTGGCCAGGTCTCTTACTGTAAAGGATTCGAACAGCTCTTTTATTGTCTGACCCTCCTTGAAGCGTTCTGTTTTGAAATCCTCGTTCAGTTTTGCAGCAATTTGAGCAGTGATTTTGCCATCTTGCATCTCCCCTTGCGAGGAGTATTCTGTCATTGCTATTTCCTGGATTTTGATTTTGACTCCAAGTTCGGTTTCGATAGCGTAGAGGATCTCTACAAAGTCTATGCTCTCTGCACCAAGATCCCTTACCAGGGCACTTTGGGGTTTGATTTGGTCCGCAGAGGCGATACCCAGTATGGGCATGAGCAATTCAATTAATTTGGTTTCTGTATTCATAGGTATGTTTTTTAAGTTTGGGTCTTGTTTGGTTTTTATTTGTCGGGATAACCGACAGGGATTATTGCACCCGGTTCTTTACCCGGGGGCAATGCCAGTATTTTTCCGATCTCTTCCTTAGCTATCAGCGGGCCTGTCATGTAGCAGGCGCCAAGCCCGAGGCTCTCTGCAGCAAGTAATACCAGCATAGAGACACATGAAATGGATTTGACGGAGTTGTCCCTTTCCCATTGGAGCAGTTCGTTGGTAACGTTTTGCCTCAGGAGGGCTTGCATTACCGGTGAGATTCTAAAGTAGGGGACAAGAAGCACAGGGGCCTGGGTAAAGAAGAGGAAGTTCTTCCCATAGTCGCGGAACATTGCAGCCTCTGCCTTGTCCATATCCCGGGTGGCGGACTCTATCTTTTCCTCGATTGCATTTGCCATTGATTGTTTCAAGGTTTGGTCGGTTATTGCCAGGATGTCCCAGTTCTTCCTGCCGCCTGCGTAGGGAGAAAGTTTTGCAATGGTAATGATTTTCTCTATGGCCGATTCAGGTATGTTGCCTGGTTTGAACCTGCGGCAACTTGACCTTGATTTGCATAATTTTTCCAGGTTAAGGAAAGTGCTCTCCATATCAAATATGTTAGCTGGTTTGCTATTTACTAAGTTATCGTTTTATCGGCTTTAGCCCAAATATATTTTGCATGTAAGGAGTGAACAAGAGATATATTTATAACCAAAAAGTAAAAAAAGCCCCTTTTTTACTTTTTGGAGATTAATATTTTTCATGCTCTTCATTTTTAGAGGTAATTTTAAATAATAAGAATTTAACCTAAAGATTATGAAAAAGTTTTTTGTTATTGTGTTGGTTTCGGTTTTGGGAATCGGAGCCATAAGTGCCCAGCAGGTTGCCAAGGGAACCAAAATGCTGAATGTCCAGGCAACAAATTTGGGTTTCAACTCTATCAGTTACTCTTTTGAGGGGGCTGACGAGGATGCTAAATTGAGCCGTATCGGGATTTCTGCCGGTGCGGGTTACGCTTTCATGGACAATGTCATGTTAATCGGCACTTTGGCTTTTCAGTCTCTTAAAATGGAGGAAACCAAATTATCTGCAGTAACAATTGGTGCCCAGGGTCGGAAATATTTCAACGGAGGTCTTTTTGCAGGTGCAGGTGTGAATCTCCTCAACGGATCAATTGGCGAGGGTAGCGATAAAGAGTCTACCACCATGATTGATGGGATAGTACATGCAGGAATCGCCTTTGAATTACTACCCAAGCTTACTTTGGAACCAATGGTTTCCTTCAGTACCAAACTTGCTGGTGGCAAAGTTGATGGATATGATGATATGAAGCTGACATATACGCAGTTCAGCATTAATATCGGGTTCAGTTACTATTTTTAATCTAAGTACTGTTTTTTGTGTTTAAATCTTATGTTTTGATACTGTGTTTTGTTGGCGTTACCGGTTTTTACGGGGTTGTTAACGCCCAAAATGTTATAACCCTCGACAGATGCAGGGAGTTGGCTGTACAAAATCATGGTATAGGGCATAAAAATCAAGTTTTGCGACTGGAGGCAGAGGCAAAGGTTTCTTATCTGAAAAAGATGGTGAAACCTCAGGTCTCTGCCTTTTTTGTTTTTTCTTACCAGAGCGATGTGCCGGACCCTAACAGTGCTCTGGAGTTTGGTTTCGATTTTATTCCATTGGCAAAAGACCAGTACCGGAGTGGTTTTATTGTCAAACAGCAGTTGTATGATGGTGGGGAATTCCGGTATAAAAGGGAGCTGGCAGGGCTGGATAAAGAGGCTCAAATAAATGAGTTATATAAAGAGAGGGTTTTGCTGGAGAATAGCGTTGACGACCTTTTCTTTACTATTTTGCTTTTTTCCAAGAGTTTACAGATAATAAACTCGCAGATAGATATGATTGAAGAGCGGGTTGGGAATGCTAAGGCTTTGTATGATAACGGCAAAGTGTTGATAACAGATGTTATGCAATTGGAACTGGCTTTGGACGAACTTAAGTTCCAAAGAGACGATATTGTTTCCAAAGATTTGCAGGTAAGGGGGGTGTTGTCGGCAGTAACGGGTAAGGAAATCGGTGTTGGTGATTCTTTGGTAGTTCCACATCCAATGTCTCAACCGGAGCAACTTCCTGATCCTTTTGAGGAGAGGCTGGAGATTGAAAACAGGAGGAATGCCTCCTCTTCAAAATTATCCCTTGCTATGGCAAGGCCGAGGGCATATGTTTTTGGAGTTGGCGGTTATGCTCGTCCCGGCTTGGATTTGTTCGATAATTCTCCCGGTTTGTATGGTGTTGCAGGATTTACTTTGGCAATCCCTGTTACCGGTTGGAGAGATCATAAAAACCAACTGAAAGTACTTGAATACAAGGGAAAACTGTTGGAAATAGCCAGGAGTTCGGCTGAGTCAAAGAGAGGTGCACTCGTAGCAAATGCTGAGGGAGAGATTGAGAATCTGGAAAGAAAAATATCCAACGACTTGGTGTTGTTGGAAAAACATATAGAGATCAGAAGGGCTGTGATTGGGTTGCACAACCTCGGGGAGGTTTCTTCGGCTGAGGTTACAAAAGCTTTGTCGGGAGAAAGGAGTGCCTTTTTAGAAATGGAAAGTCACAAACTGGAGTTACTAAGGGCCAGGATAAGAAAGAACAGGATAGTTACCGAATTTTAATACAGGAGGGTTCTTATGGTTTTGTTTTCACTTAGGAGTTTTTTCATATTTACTTCAACTTTTTTGCTTTGTAGTGCATGCAACCGGGTTGATGGAGTGCGTTATTATGGCAATTTCGAGGCACAAGAGCTGTTGCTTCCTGCCGGAGGTACCGGGAAGGTTATAGCGATGTTTGTAAATGAGGGCGATGTATGTGATTCGGGATTGGTTGTTGCTATAGTGGATACAACTTTGCTGGCTTTGGAGAGGGAGAGGGTAACCTCTGCAATAGAGGCCTTGAGGGCTTCCCTCCCCGATGTCTCTGCTCAGTTGGCTGTCTTGATTGAAAAGAAGATAGCCTTGGAAGGTGAACTTTCCAGAATTGAAAACCTGATAAGATCAGGGAGTGCCAATGAAACTATGGCCAATCCTGTAAGGGATAAAATTTCTCTTGTGCATAAAGAGTACGAGGCTGCAAAATCGGGGCTGGCAAGGAATGAGAGGGCAATTTTGTCTCAGATCGGGGCAATGGGATCGGAGTTGGAAATGATTGGAGAAAGGATTGGCCGATGCTATTTGAGAACTCCTTTCCGGGCCGATGTTTTGGAGATAAATGTCAAGGAAGGGGAGTATGTTGCAGAGGGGACTCCTGTGATTTCACTTGCTAAAAGCGGTACAATCAATTTCATGGCCTGGGTGCCCGGCAGTGACTTGTTCTCAATCACTCCCGGAGATTCTGTGTTGGTGTTTTGTGACAGACCAAAGGGCAATATGGAGCATTATGGCGGAGTTGTCGTTCATGTATCGGAAAGGCCACAATTTTTGCCCTCCATGGTGCAAACCAGGGAAAGCAGGGTTGGTCAGCATTACAAAGTAACGGTTTCACTGGAAAATGATGGTTCTGTAAAACCCGGTATGCCGGGCGAACTTGTTCCTATACAATAGTCCGTGATGATAGAGGTTTCTCAATTGACCAAGTATTATTCGGGACAAATCGCTTTGATTAATCTCAATTTTGGAGTACCTCCCGGGTCTCTTGTTGGTGTTGCCGGCTCCAATGGTGCCGGTAAATCTACTTTGTTTGACATACTGACAACCCTGGACAGGAATTACCAAGGCAAGGTGTTGATCGGGGGTATGGATACCAAGGCAGAGTACCGCAAAATAAGGAGTTTGATTGGCTATGTCCCGGGGACATTCTCTTTGTACAACGATCTTACGGTACTGGAAAACATCTCATTTATTGCCGGGATGTATGGATCTGACCTGGATTATTTAGCGGGTTCTGTTTTTTGGAACTCCCTCAAGGATTTTTCGGGGAGGCTCACAGGGTTGTTGTCCGGCGGAATGAAACAAAAGCTTGCAATTATATGTGCAATGGTACACTCTCCAAGGGTTCTGTTTTTAGATGAACCTACCACCGGAATCGATCCTGGTTCCAGGGAGAGTATATGGGAAGAGCTTTCAAGAATGCGTGACAATGGTGTTACTATTATTGCAAGTACCCACTATTACGAAGAGTTGAATTATGTGGACAGGTTGCTTTTTATGCACGAAGGAAACCAGTTGTTTTACAAAGTTCTTGCAAATATCAAAGGGGAGGGTCATGTGTCGGGACACTTCTTTGAAGAGTTGCTCAATCATGCTTTGATGGATTTTTTAAAGGATAATAAAATAAATGGATAAGGTGGTGTTGAATGCTTCGGGTGTATCTTACAGGTATGGTTCTTTCCTTGCACTCAAGGGAGTGGATTTGAGGCTTTACAGGGGTGAGAAGGTTGCAGTCACCGGGCCCAACGGTTCGGGAAAGACTACTTTGATGAAAATCTTGTGTGGAATACTTGTTCCGTTTGAGGGGAGTGTTTTTGTCTCGGGTTTTGACATGTCCGGCCAGGCTCTGCAGGCACGAAAGCGTTTGGGATACATGAGCCAAAGCAGTGCGTTGCTTGAAAACCTGACAGCTAAGGAGAATTATGTTTATTATGGAGTGGTCAATGGTTTGGTAAGTAGTGTAATAGAAGCCAAGTTCCAATATGTTTGCGATGAGTTCAATTTAGGGCAATTCAAAAACAAGCGAGTAGACCGGTTGACGGCCGGTTGGAAGCAGTTGCTCTCATTCTCAATAGCAATCATGAACAATCCTTCCCTGTTGTTACTTGACGAACCTACTGCAGGGGTAGACACAGTTACCCGTAAAATAATTTGGGACCGGATCGATTATATGTCCCAAATGGGAAGTGCAATTGTGGTAACCTCTCATTACCTGTCCGAATCAGAAATGTGCGACAGGCAGATTGCCATTGAAAGTCCGGGAATTTGAAATTAGGATGATGAAGGTTTTTAAGATAGCAACCAAAGAGATTGTCTCTGTTTACAGGGACAAGCTTAGCTTTTCAATTCTGTTGGTGTTGCCTATTGTGATTGTGGGGATTCTGGGTAATGTGCTGAGATTTGAATTGCTGGATTTGGATTTTGCTGTCCTTGACCGGAGTAATTCTGTGTATTCCCGCAGTTTGATTGATGAACTGGATAAAAGCAAGCAATTCTCTTTTGCCGGGGAACTGGTTTCGGAAAATGAAATCCTGCCAGCTTTTGTGAAGGAAAATATGAAGTTTGTAATTGTTGTGCCTGATAATCTGCACAGAGGAGGAGAGATCGTTGTATTCCTGGACGGTTCTGACCTGGTTTTGTCGGAGGCTGTTTCACAAACACTCTTTGCAATTATCGGGGGAGGGTATAATGTTGGGGTGAGGTTTAAATATAATCCTGATCTTAAAAGCGAATGGGTTCCTCTGCCCGGCCTGATCATGATTGCATTGATTATCGTTTCTTCTATTATGTTGGCAATGAGTGTGAACAGGGAGAGGGAGAGGGGTACTGCGAGGATGCTGCTGCTCACTCCTTCCTCTATGGGTGAGATCCTGGTTGGCAAGGCGTTACCCTATTTGCTTGTTTCTCTGCTACATGGTCTGACTGTGTTTGGTGTTTCACTTTTCATGTTTGGTATAGGTATGAACTTTGGTCCGGCTACAGGCTTTTTCCTCCTTACATTTTTATTTTCTTTAAACTCAATGGTTTTGGGACTTTTCATCGCTTCTGTGGTAAAAAGCGAATTGGAGCTGTTGATTGGATGTTGGCTGTTTGTGTTTATACCTAATGTTTTTTTCTCCGGGTTTATTTATCCTCTGCAATCAATGAGCTCTTTTATTATTCCTGTTGCCCGCTACATGCCCGGCACCCTTTTCATTGAAGCATACAAGGGTTTGGTGTTCAGGGAAACATCTGTCGGGGATAATTCTATTTACTTGTTTGTTTTGTTGTTGCAGGCTTTAGTACTTTTTGTAGTAACTATGTATTTGTTCAAAAGGAATTTTTTCAGGAAATGAAATTGTTGATTGCCACCATATTCAAAGAGTTTTTGCAGCTTGTAAGAAACAGGGTGCTGTTGTTTTTGGTATCTGCATGTCCGATCATTTTATTGGGTGTAATTCCTCTCTCTTTTGACGGAAGCACAAGGTTCCG